>Ga0255346_1001196_pt1 | contig 37952 bp, 30 predicted proteins | sample wastewater_treat_FD_194410 | JGI IMG/M metagenome (GOLD analysis project Ga0255346, IMG submission 194410) | Wastewater microbial communities from Lulu Island WWTP, Vancouver, Canada - plant22 | ecosystem: Engineered > WWTP > Wastewater > Unclassified | place: Canada: Vancouver, British Columbia...
TTGTGGCTCCTAACCGCCGCGGACTTCCGGGCTTTGGGCAGGAATGGTTGGAACAAATCAGCGGAGATTACGGCGGTCAGAATATGAAAGACTACCTTTCGGCCATTGACGCGCTGAGTGCAGAACCTTTTGTAGACCGTGATCGTTTGGGCTGCGTGGGAGCTTCGTACGGCGGTTTTTCCGTCTATTGGCTGGCCGGCAATCACGAAAAGCGTTTCAAGGCTTTTATTTCGCACAGCGGCATTTTCAATCTGGAACAACAGTACCTGGAAACCGAAGAGATGTGGTTTGCCGATTGGGATTTGGGTGGTCCTTACTGGGAACGGGATAATAAAACAGCCCAGCTCAGCTATGCCAACTCTCCTCATCGTTTTGTGGATAAGTGGGATACACCCATTCTTTGCATTCACGGCGAAAAAGATTACCGTATCCTGGCTTCGCAGGGAATGGCCGCTTTTAATGCTGCAATACTTCGAGGTATACCTGCCGAACTGTTGGTTTTCCCGGACGAAAATCACTGGATTTCCAAGCCTCAAAACGCCATATTATGGCAAAGAAGATTTTTTGCCTGGCTGGATAAGTACCTTAAATGAGAAAGCACCGATTATCTTAACACCCGCAAATAGTAAAGTCATGAAAAGAGTAGCCTTTAAAATGAAAATGACTCCAGGCATGAAGGAGGAGTACATCAAACGCCACGATCAAATTTGGCCCGAAATTGCCGAACTGATCAAAAAAAGCGGAGTCAGCGATTATTCCATTTTTTTGGATGAAGAAACCAATATTCTGTTTGGTGTTCAAAAAGTAGAAGGAAATCTGTCTTCTCAGGATCTAGGTTTCAATGAAATACAAAAAAAATGGTGGGATTATATGGCAGATATTATGGAAACCAATCCCGACAATTCTCCGATCACTATACCTTTGGTAGAAGTTTTCCACCTGGAATAAAAAAATCCGGAGAAAATAGCATATAACAGAATATTTCTCTATCTTCGCGACGTCTTACTTCATACTTTTATGCAATCGATAGAGCAATTTAATTTTTCAGGGAAAAAGGTTTTTGTCAGGGTGGATTTCAACGTCCCTCTGGATGAAAATAAAAACATCACCGATGACACGCGTATTCGCGCTGCCATGCCTACATTGAAGAAAATCATCAAGGAAGGCGGAATGCCGATCATAGGTTCCCACATGGGGCGTCCCAAAAAGAATCCCGATCCAAAGTATTCGTTAAAGGCTATTCAGCAACACGTTGCCGATTGTCTGGGTGCACCCGTACACTTTGCCGAAGATTGTCAAAAGGCCGACGCTCAGGTAGCTGCTTTGAAGCCCGGCGAAGCCCTGCTGTTGGAGAACCTGCGTTTTTACGCCGAGGAAGAGGGTAAACCCCGTGATTTGGCCGAAGACGCCAGCGACGAAGAAAAAGCAGCTGCTAAAAAAATAGTCAAGGAAAGCCAGAAAGCTTTTACCAAAAAATTGGCTTCTTACGCCGATTGCTATGTAAACGACGCTTTCGGTACAGCTCACCGTGCTCATGCTTCTACAGCTCTTATTGCTGATTATTTCGATGATAACAACAAAATGTTCGGTTATCTGATGAACAGTGAAGTGCAGGCCGTTGAAAAAGTAATGCGCGATATTGTACGTCCTTTTACGGCCATCATGGGGGGAGCCAAGGTTTCTTCCAAAATAGATATCATCGAAAATCTGCTGGATAAAGTAGATAACCTTATCATTACAGGCGGTATGGCTTTCACGTTTGTCAAGGCCATGGGGGGCAGTATCGGCAATTCTATTTGCGAAAACGATAAACTTGATTTGGCTCTGGAATTGATGGAAAAAGCCAAGCAAAAAGGCGTTAAACTGGTCTTGCCGATTGATTCCAAGGTTGGCGATGCTTTCAGTAATGAGGCCAACACTCAGTTTGTATCGATTGACGCCATACCCGATGGATGGGAAGGCATGGATATAGGCCCCAAAACCGAGGCCCTTTTCGCCGAAGTCATTAAAAATTCCAAGACCATATTGTGGAATGGCCCCGCCGGCGTTTTTGAGTTCGAAAATTTCACTCATGGATCCAAATCCGTCGGTGAAGCCGTTGTAGAAGCAACCAAAAAAGGCGCTTTCTCGTTGGTGGGAGGAGGCGATTCCGTAGCCTGTGTCAATAAATTCGGCCTGGCTAAGGGAGTTAGTTATGTTTCTACCGGCGGAGGTGCTTTACTCGAAGCCATAGAAGGCAAAGTTTTGCCAGGTATCAAAGCTATTAAAGGAGAATAAAATACTGAAACACCTTAAATCTAATATGTAGAAGAGACTGCTCCCGGGGTGCGCCAGGGGCGGTCTCTTTGTTTGTTGCAGGTATGAAATAAATTACCCGTCGCAGCCTAGCAAAGTATGTTCCTTTAGGGATGGTAAAAATGGATTGTAGTGGGGAAAGTTGATAAAAAGAAGAAGCCGTGTCGATGGATATGTGAAAACTCCGATGGACAGGATTTGAGTGCCGGTCTTCTTTGTAATCCACCTTGCTTCGAAAAGCGCTTCCTGAGAAGTGTGGCTCGCCATTGAAAAACCTAAGCTGAGTCTCGGTGTTTCTTTTTTAAATTGATGAGTTTACCAAATCAAATCGACACGACTTCCGTGACACAAATATAAGAGAATTAATTGATTTTGCATCAAAAAAGTCCCAAAACTTTATGTTTTCGGGACTTTTTTATGGGTATCGCTTTATTTTTCTTTCTTCTTAAGCGTTTTTGGCCTTTTCAACGATGGCTTTAAAGGCTTGGGGTTCATTCATGGCCAAATCGGCGAGAACCTTACGATTGATTTCGATGCCGGCTTTGTGCAAAGCACCCATCAGGCGGCTGTATGAAAAACCTTCCAGTCTGGCAGCGGCGTTGATGCGCTGTATCCATAATGCACGAAATTCGCGTTTTTTGGCTTTGCGGTCGCGATAGGCATAGGTGAGACCTTTTTCCCAAGTATTTTTAGCTACGGTCCAAACGTTTTTTCTGGATCCGAAATACCCTTTGGTCAGGGATAGAATCTTCTTTCTTTTTGCTCTTGAAGCTACGTGATTTACTGATCTTGGCATTGTAGTAATTTTTTTTGAATGTTAGCGTCATTCTTCTCAGATGATCTTATGGGCTAAAGCATTCGGTTAATTTATAAGTAATAAACAATGTAGGAATAGCATTATTTCATACCCAACAAAAGACGAATGTTGTTCATGTCGCTTTTATCTACCAGCCCGGTTCGGGTGAGATTGCGTTTCCGCTTGGTTGATTTCTTGGTCAGAATATGACTCTTAAATGCATGTTTCCTTTTGATTTTACCTGTTCCGGTAAGGGCAAACCTCTTTTTTGAACCGGAGTTAGTCTTGATCTTTGGCATTTTGTTTTACTTTAAACTGTTTTTAATTGATTGTATTACAGCCCGTTCGCACGGTCTTTTATTCTTGTTTTTTATCACTACCGGAATCTTTTCCAGGCTTATCTGTTGCCGATTTCTTTTTGGAAGGAGAGGAGGTTGCAGCTTTCTTTTTGATAGGAGCCACCATAATAATCATCCTTTTGCCTTCCAGTACCGGCATATTCTCCACTTTTCCATAGTCTTCCAGGTCGTTGGCAAAGCGCAATAATAAGAGCTCTCCCTGCTCCTTGAACAAAATGGAACGTCCTTTGAAAAATACATAAGCCTTGACTTTGGAACCTTCTTTTAAGAATTCGATGGCATGCTTCAATTTAAAATTGTAGTCGTGGTCATCGGTTTGCGGACCGAAGCGAATTTCTTTGATGGTAATCTTAGTTGCTTTGGCTTTCTGTTCTTTTTCCTTTTTTTTCTTTTGATATATAAACTTCTGAAAATCAATAATACGACAAACCGGGGGAACGGCCTTAGGTGAAATTTCCACCAAATCCAATCGTTGATCTTCGGCCATTTTTAATGCTTCTTGAATGCTGTAAACACCTGTTTCCACATTATCGCCTACTAATCGAACTTCTTTCTCACGAATTCTGTGGTTAATCCGGTATTGAAATTTAATATCGTCGTTTTTCATTCAAATGTTTGTCCCTGTGTTGTATATTATTAATTTTTAGAAACTTAACTATATTACGTTCATCATTTTCTCTACTTCATCCAAAAAAATCGCTGCAAAGGTAGTCATTTTAACTGAACCTGTATCACCTTCGCCTTGTTTTCTTACGGAAACTTCTGAATTTTCTTCTTCTTTTTCCCCGACTATCAGCATGTAAGGTATTCTTTTAAGTTCATTGTCGCGAATTTTCCGGCCGATTTTTTCGTTCCGGTCGTCTACCAGGCAACGGATGTCCTGAAGCTTGAGATAGTCGGCCACTTTGTAGGCATAATCGTTGAAACGCTCGCTTATGGGAAGGACCACCACCTGGTCGGGGGTCAGCCAGAGAGGAAATTTACCTCCCGTATGTTCAATAAGCACGGCCACAAAGCGTTCCATTGATCCAAAAGGCGCACGATGTATCATTACCGGGCGATGTCTGCTGTTGTCGCTGCCGATGTATTCCAGTTCGAAGCGTTCGGGAAGGTTGTAATCTACCTGAATGGTTCCCAGTTGCCAGCGTCTTCCGATGGCGTCCTTGACCATGAAGTCCAGCTTGGGGCCGTAAAAGGCAGCCTCTCCCTGAACTATCTTCACTTTCAGGTTCTTTTCGGCACAGGCTTCCACGATGGCTTGCTCTGCTTTTTCCCAGTTTTCTTCGCTACCGATGTATTTTTCGTGATTGTTTGGATCGCGCAGAGAAATTTGGGCTTCAAATTCCTGAAAATCCAGCGCTTTAAAGATGATAAAAATAATGTCCACTACCTTGAGAAATTCATCCTTGAGTTGATCGGGACGACAGAAAATATGGGCGTCGTCTTGAGTAAAACCTCTTACCCTGGTCAGACCGTGCAATTCTCCGCTTTGTTCATAACGATAGACCGTGCCAAATTCAGCAAAACGCAGGGGCAGATCTTTGTAAGAACGGGGCTGAAAACGGTAGATTTCGCAATGATGGGGACAATTCATCGGTTTAAGCAAAAATTCTTCGCCTTCTTCGGGGGTGTGTATGGGCTGGAACGAATCCTTGCCGTATTTGGCGTAATGACCCGAAGTAACGTAAAGCTGTTTTTGCCCTATATGCGGGGTGATGACTTGCTGATAACCGAATTTCTTTTGAATCCGTTTCAGAAATTCTTCGAGCCTGCTGCGCAATTCGGTGCCACGGGGTAGCCACATGGGTAAACCTTGTCCCACAGATGGTGAAAACATAAACAATTCCAGCTCGCGGCCAAGCTTGCGATGATCACGTTTTTTTGCTTCTTCAAGTAAGATCAGGTGTTCATCGAGCATGGCTTTTTTGGGGAAACTAATACCGTAAATGCGGGTGAGTTGCTTGCGTTTTTCGTCGCCTCTCCAATAGGCGCCGGCAACGGATGTCAGTTTGAAAGCTTTTATGGGGGCTGTGTCTGTTAAGTGGGGGCCACGGCACAAATCGGTGAAATTGCCTAAGGTGTAGGTGCTGATGGTGCCGTCTTCTAAATCCCGGATAAGTTCAACTTTATAATGTTCGCCTCTTTGTTTGAAATATTTCAGAGCTTCGTTTTTGGAAATCTCCCGGCGTTGCAGCACGAACTTGTTGGCTAGTAAGTCTGTCATTTTGGCTTCGATGGCCGGCAATTCGCTTTCTTTAATAATGACTCCGTCGCCGGGATCGACATCGTAATAAAAACCGTTTTCGATGGCAGGTCCTATACCGAACTGGATGCCCGGATACAATTCTTGCAGGGCGGCAGCCAGCAGGTGAGAAGAAGTGTGCCAGAAAGCGTGCTTGGCTTCTGGTTCATCCCATTTTAATAATTGTACCTGAGCGTCTTCGTTGATGGGAAGGTTCAGATCGCGGGTAATACCGTTGACGGAGGCGGCCAGGCTTTCTTTGGCCAGCCTGGGGCTGATGCTTTCTGCTATTTGATAAGCGGTGGTTCCTTTTTCATACGAGCGAACGGATCCATCCGGAAAGCTGATTTGAATCATAATCTGTGTATTAAAAAACGCACAAAAGTACAAAAAATAAATTCCTCAAGTTGCTTTAATGCTTCTTTTTATGACTGAAGCATCGAAAGAAGTATGGTATGGGCTTCCTTTACGCTGCCTACTTGCTCAATGAGCAGGGATCTTTTACCTTGTTGTTCGCGCAACCTGGTCTTTTTGTAATGCTGCTGAACATAATTCAGAATACGGTCAAAACAACTGGACTGATAAAAAGAGGATTTCGGGTTGGATACGAAATGACAAATCATCTGATTGTTTTTAAGAATAATTTTTTCCATGCCCAGTTGCCCGGCCGAGATACGCAAACGCACTACGTCGATTAAATCCTGGCCTTCACTGGGAATAGGCCCGAAACGGTCGATCATTCGTTTTTCGAAAGCCCGGATGTCTTCTTCTTTTTCGAGCTGATCCATTTCGCGATAAAGCAACATGCGTTCCGACGAGCCCGGTACGTAATTTTCGGCAAAATACAAGGAGAGGTCCGATTCGAGCAAGCTATCGCTGACATAACAGCAATCTGCCCGGTTGGCTTCTTCCTGTTCTGAACTGAGAGGGAATTCTTCGTCCCTGAGTTCCTGCATAGCCTCATTCAGAATGCGCTGATAGGCCTCAAAACCCAGATCGGCAATAAAGCCGCTTTGTTCGGCTCCCAGCAAGTTCCCGGCACCTCTGATGTCGAGGTCTTGCATGGCGATATTGAAGCCGCTACCCAGTTCGCTGAAGTTCTCTATGGCTTGCAGACGGCGTTTGGCGTCGGGGGTAAGCAATTCCAGGGGAGGGGCAAAGAGATAACAGAAAGCTTTACGGTTGGTACGGCCCACACGTCCTCTGAGTTGGTGCAAGTCGCTCAGGCCAAACTGATGAGCGTTGTTTATAAAAATGGTGTTGGCATTGGGAATGTCTATTCCGTTTTCGATAATGCTGGTACAAATGAGCATATCGTAATTATGGTTCATAAAGTCCAGAACGATTTCTTCCAGTTTGGCTCCGTTCATCTGTCCGTGTGCAATCACGGTACGCAAGCCGGGAACCAGTTTGCGTATGATGTTCTCTAACTCGTTTAGCTGACTAACCCGGTTGTTGATAAAAAAAAGCTGTCCGTCACGTTCTAATTCGTATTCTATGGCTTCTTTCAGCACCCCTTTGTCGAAGGGGTAAATTTCGGTTTGTATCGGATAACGATTGGGGGGAGGCATGCTCATCAGCGACAAATCGCGGGCACCCATCAGAGAAAACTGTAAGGTTCTGGGAATGGGGGTGGCGGTCATGGTTAATGTGTCAACGTGGACTTTGAGCTGTTTGAGTTTTTCTTTCACACCGACACCGAATTTTTGTTCCTCGTCGATAATCAATAATCCCAAATCCTTGAATTGGACGTTTTTTCCTACCAGCTTGTGTGTACCGATCAAAATATCCGGTTTCCCTTCACTAAGACCTTCAAGCAAGCTTTTTACTTCGGCATTTGTTCTGGTTCTGCTGATGTAATCGACCGTGCAGGGAAAATCTTTGAGTCTTTCGCTGAAGGTTTGATAATGTTGCAGAGCCAGCACTGTGGTTGGAACCAGCACCGCGACTTGTTTGTTGTCGCAGACGGCTTTGAAGGCGGCCCGTATGGCCACTTCCGTTTTCCCGAATCCGACATCGCCGCAAATCAGCCTGTCCATAGGCTTATCCAGTTCCATGTCTTTTTTGACTTCGGCCGTGGCTTTGAGCTGATCGGGGGTATCCTCGTAAATAAAGGAGGCTTCCAGAGCCTGTTGCAGATAGGAATCGGGGCTGTAGGAAAAACCTTTCTCCTGCAGGCGCTGAGAATACAACTTAATAAGGTCGCGGGCAATGTCTTTTATTTTGCTCTTGCTCCGGTTTTTCATCTTTTCCCAGGCCCCGCTGCCCAGCTTGTGTATGGTCGGCTCGCTGCCATCTTTGCCCCGGTATTTGGAAATACGATGCAGATTGTGAATGCTTACAAAGATGGTATCGTTGTCTTTGTAAATAATTTTGATGATTTCCTGCATTTTCCCGTTGATTTCCGTCTTGAACAAACCGCCAAAACGTCCAACACCGTGATCGATGTGTACCACATAATCTCCGAATTGGAATTGCAGTAACTCTTTCATGCTCAAAGCCAGTTTCCCGTTGCGTACCCGGTCGGAGCGCAAGCTGTATCTATGAAAGCGGTCAAACAACTGATGATCGGTATAACAAAGCAATTTGAGATCGTGATCGCAAAAGCCCTCGTGTAGGGTTTGCAATATGGGGCTATAGGCTATCTTTTGTTTTCTTTCTTCGAAAATAGCCGTGATGCGGTCCAATTGTTTGGGGTTATTGCTCAAAATGCACAATTGATAGCCATCGTTTATGTGTTTTTGTAAATGCTCGGCCAGTAAGTCAAAGCGTTTGGAAAATTTTTTTTGATGACTGCAGTTGAATTTAATTTCGGCCTGTTGTTCACCACTTGTGTTGCTGCCATATTCGAGGCAATTGTTTGATTGGATAGCTTTTGTCAGTTCGCCGACTTCCGTCAATAAATGAGCTGCATTAAAAGCAGAAGAGTCGTTGATTATCAATTCTATTCTATTGAGGCAGTACGCCAGCCCCGAAAAACCAAAAACGGTTTTTTCGTCCAGGTAATCAAGTAGAGAAACTAAGTGTCCTCCTTTGGTGTTTTGCTGATGAAGTATGATGTTAACCTCCGAAAACATAGATTTGGACAATTGGCTTTCTACCTCAAAACTGCGAATGCTTTCGATTTCATTCCCGTAGAAATCGATACGAAAAGGTAGTTCATAAGCCCATGAATAGACATCGATCAAACTTCCTCTTTGTGCAAATTGCCCCGGCTCATAAACGTAATCGGTTTGTTCAAAACCATATTCATGGAGCAATTCGATTACAAAGCGGTTGTCGACCTGCTCTCCGACTTTGATTTTAAGAGTATTGTTTTTGAGCTCTTGACGTGAGAGGACTTTCTCGGCCAGGGCTTCGGGATAACTGACTACAATCAGAGGCTCTCTGGAAGAAAACTGTAAAGCATTCAGGACTTCGGTTCTGAGAATAATATTGCCGGCGTCTTCCAAACCTTTTCCGATTCTGCGCCGGAAACTTGAGGGGAATAAATACACCCTGTCCCGGCCCAGCAATTGATTCAGATCGTGGTAAAGGTAAGCAGCTTGTTCGGCATCGTCCTGTACAAGCAGAAAATCACGTTTCCCGCCGGTAAAAACCGCAGCCAGTGACAGAGCCGTGGCCGAACCGGCCAGGCCTTTGAGTCGCAGTATGCCTGAAGATGAGCTCAGATGATGGGCAATCGCTTTAATGTTGGTATGTGAGCCGTATTTTGTAAGTAAGTCCTGTAGTTCCAATTTGGGAATTAAAATCTTGCAAAATTACAAAAAATACGGTCAATGCAGCAGGAAGAAGCAAAAAAACCGTATATTTGGGGGTTTATTTGTCGAGCCTAATAAAGTAATATTAATCAGCAGAAATTAAACACAAATTTCGTACAATGAAATCAGATTCAGTCGTCATTATTCCCACCTACAACGAAAAAGAAAACATTGAAGCCATCATACGGGAAGTTTTTGATTTACCTCAGCCCTTTCATATTTTGGTTGTCGATGACGGTTCTCCCGATGGTACGGCTTCCATTGTAAAAAAATTGCAGAAGGAATTTTCTTCAGCTCTTCATCTGGAAGAGAGAAAAGGAAAGCTTGGCCTGGGGACGGCTTACATTCATGGCTTTAAATGGGCTTTGCGCAACGGCTACGATTATATTTTTGAAATGGATGCCGATTTTTCACACAATCCCAAGGATTTACTCAAATTATACCAAGCCTGCTCCAAAGACGGAGCGGATTTGGCTATCGGCTCACGCTATATAAACAGGTTGGTAAATGTGGTCAACTGGCCTATAGGAAGGGTGTTGATGTCGTACTATGCCTCCGTATACGTACGCATCGTTACCGGAATGAAGGTGTCCGATACCACGGCCGGTTTTAAATGCTATCGTCGCCGGGTACTAGAAACCATTGAACTCGATAACATTCGTTTCAAAGGCTATGCTTTCCAGATAGAAATGAAGTTTACGACCTGGAAACACGGATTTCGTATTGTTGAGATTCCCATAGTGTTTACCAACCGGGAGCTCGGCACTTCTAAAATGAGTGGTGGTATATTCAACGAAGCTGTTTTTGGTGTAATCAAAATGCGACTGAAAAGTGTTTTTAAAAAATACCCTCAAATAAACAGGAACTAAATGCAAAAGTGCTTGATTAAGAATGCCACCCTGGTCAACGAGGGTAAAATATTCAAGGCATCCGTTTTAATCGAAGGACAACACATAAGCAGGATATTTACCGAAGAGGCCGTCATACCTTCTGAGGTACTGGAAAAATATCCCGTCATACGGGCAGAGGGCTGTTATTTATTGCCGGGCGTCATAGACACTCATGTACATTTTCGGGAACCGGGACTCACCCACAAAGCCGACATGTTGTCGGAGTCGTGCGCCGCGTTGGCGGGAGGGGTTACGTCTTTTTTTGATATGCCCAACACCATCCCCCAGACAATCACTCTGGATGCCTGGGAACAAAAAATGAGTTTGGCCGCGGAACATTCCATGGCTAATTACGCATTTTACCTTGGTGCCACCAATGATAATTTATCTGAACTTATTCATGCAGATTACAGCCGCATTCCCGCAGTGAAGCTTTTTATGGGAGCTTCGACCGGTAATATGCTGGTCGATGAATCTTCGGCGTTAAAAGAGCTCTTTTCAAGCATTAAAGCAATAATTGCCGTCCACGCCGAATCGGAGAATATTATCAGACAAAACAAAGAACGCTATATGACTCAGGCGGGAATCGAGCTTCCCATTCGTTACCATTCATTGATAAGGGATGCCGAAGCTTGTTACCGTTCTTCTGCCCAGGCCGTAGAATGGGCAAGCAAATACGGCAGTCGCCTGCATATTTTACACCTTTCTACCCAACGTGAGCTCAGCTTGCTCAAGGACCTGGCCCTGGAAGAAAAAAAGATTACCGCTGAAGTCTGCGTGCATCATATGTGGTTCGACGACCGGGATTATGAACGACTGGGTGCTGCCATCAAGTGGAATCCTTCCGTTAAACAGGAGGCGGACAAGCTGGCCCTTAGAACTGCCTTAAACAGCAATTTGATTGATGTGGTGGCCACAGATCATTCCCCGCATCTCTGGTCTGAAAAGGAAGGTTCCTGCTTTGAAGCGGCATCGGGAGCTCCTTCTGTTCAGTTTGGGTTAGTCTTGATGCTGGAGCTTTCAGGCAGAGGTGCTTTCGGCCTGGATACTGTGGTTGAAAAGATGTGTCATGCGCCGGCCCGCTTGTTTCGAATTGTTAAGCGAGGTTTTATTCGCGAAGGTTATTTTGCCGATTTGACTCTGCTTAAACCCGGTGCAGCCCGCAAAATCGGCAAAGGGGAAATCATCAGTAAATGCGGGTGGTCGCCTTATGAGGGGGAAAATGTAAGCTGGCATGTGGAGAAAACTTTTGTAAACGGTTCCCTGCTGTATAACCAGGGTCGTTTTAGTCAGGAAAAAGCGGCCCGAGCCTTGGAATTTAGTGTCTAAGACATAGACCGGATGTTGAAACAAACAAGTTTTTTGGTACATGGGCTGTATTTATATCAGGGTCAATTTGGGTTTTTGTTTGTTCATATCTAAAGAAACCTTTACCTTTGCAGCCTGATAGATACTAAAATAGAGCTGTTACAGCTATAACAACTACTAATTTTTACAATAATTTTACAATGAGCAAGAAGAGCGTTTATTTTTTTGGAAATAAAACAGCCGAAGGCAACGGAAATATGCGCGAGCTGTTAGGAGGTAAAGGTGCCAACCTGGCCGAGATGAATTTGCTGGGTATACCTGTTCCTCCGGGATTTACCATTAGTACCGAAATATGTACCGAGTATTTCAAAAAAGGCAGAGATAAAGTAGTAGCCGAAATAAAAGCGGAGGTTGAAGCGGCCATGAAAAAAGTGGAAAAAGCTGTAAACGGCCCCGGTTTTGGGGATCCCGAAAATCCTCTGCTGGTTTCAGTACGCTCCGGATCCCGAGCTTCCATGCCCGGGATGATGGATACCATCCTGAATCTGGGAATGAACGACCAGGCTGTGGAAGTCTTGTCAAAAAGATCAGGCAATCCTCGTTTTGCTTGGGATTCTTACCGTAGGTTTGTACAAATGTACGGTGATGTGGTGCTGGGTATGAAACCCGAAAAGAAAGAAGACGAAGATCCTTTTGAAGTGATTATTCATAAGATGAAATCCCAACGCGGGGTTTCCAACGATACCGATCTCACTACCGATGACCTCAAAGAACTGGTTTCTTTGTTTAAGGCCGCCGTAAAGCAACAGACGGGTCAGGAATTTCCCGCAGACCCCTGGGTGCAACTTTGGGGTGCCGTTTGTTCTGTATTTGACAGTTGGATGAACGAGCGGGCCATCTTGTATCGCAAGCTTAATAACATTCCTTCAGATTGGGGAACTGCCGTAAACGTGCAAGCCATGGTTTTTGGCAATATGGGCGATAACTCGGCCACCGGTGTGGCTTTTACCAGAGACGCAGCTACCGGCGAAGATATGTTTAACGGCGAATATCTCATCAACGCACAGGGCGAAGACGTGGTAGCCGGAATTCGCACCCCACAGCAAATCACCCTTGAAGGTTCCAGGCGTTGGGCACAAGCTCAGAATATTGATGAACAGGAACGCCAAACCAAGTATCCTTCACTGGAAGAAACAATGCCCGAAGCATACAAAGAGCTGTATGCCATTCAGGAACAGTTGGAAGTCCACACTAAGGATATGCAGGACATTGAATTTACCATACAAGACGGTAAATTATGGATGCTGCAGACCCGCAGCGGTAAACGTACCGGAGCTGCCATGGTAAAAATCGCCATGGATATGCTGCGTGATGGCATGTTGACAGAAAAAGAGGCCCTTTTGCGGATAGATCCCGAAAAACTGGACGAACTTTTGCATCCTGTTTTCCAAAAAGCAGCGCTGGATGCCGCCAAGCCGATATCAAAAGGTTTGCCGGCCTCACCGGGAGCAGCTTCAGGCCGTGTGGTCTTTTTTGCAGAAGATGCCGAAGAATGGGCAGACAAAGGAGAAAAGGTTATTTTGGTTCGCACAGAAACCTCGCCCGAAGACCTGAAAGGAATGAATAAAGCTCAGGGCATTTTAACAGCCCGTGGCGGTATGACTTCTCATGCGGCTGTGGTAGCCCGTGGGATGGGTAAATGCTGTGTATCAGCCGCCAATAACCTGTTTATTGACTACAAAGCCCGCAGTATGAAAGTGGGCGATAAAAGCATAAAAGAGGGAGATTGGCTGTCGTTAAACGGATCTACCGGTTATGTTTACGAAGGCAAACTGGCTACCCAGGATCCTGAACTGAGCGGTGATTTTGCTCAGTTAATGAAGCTAAGTGATAAACATGCACGTATGCAAGTAAGAACCAATGCCGACACCCCGCACGATGCAGCTGTGGCCAGATCTTTCGGGGCCGTTGGTATAGGGCTTACCCGTACGGAACATATGTTTTTTGAGGGCGACAAAATCATAGCCATGCGCGAAATGATCCTTGCCGGTGACGAAGCAGGCAGACGTAAAGCGCTGGCCAAACTCTTACCCTTACAAAGAGCCGACTTTCACGGTATTTTCGAAGTGATGCACGATTTGCCGGTAACTGTCCGTCTGTTGGATCCTCCCCTGCACGAATTCGTTCCTCACGACGAGAAAGGACAAAAAGAAATGGCTGATGTTATGGGTATGACCTTGGCTCAAGTCAAAGAACGTGTTGAATCGTTGGTAGAACAAAATCCCATGTTGGGTCACAGAGGTTGCCGTTTGGGTAATACGTATCCTGAAATTACCGAAATGCAAACCCGGGCCATTATTGAGGCTGCGCTGGATCTCAAAGCAAAAGGCATCAAAGTCATGCCCGAAATCATGGTGCCTCTTACTGGCAACTACAAGGAATTCAATGCTCAAAAAGCCGTTATAGACGAAACAGCAGAAGTCATTTTCCTGGAACGCAATGCACGCATAGAGTACAAGGTTGGTACCATGATCGAAATTCCGAGGGCTGCTTTAACAGCTAATCGCATTGCCGAGTCGGCAGAATTCTTTTCATTTGGAACCAACGACCTGACTCAAATGACCTTTGGGTATAGTCGCGACGATGCGGCTTCTTTCCTTCCCATTTACTTGGAAAAAGGAATATTGGAAAACGACCCCTTTGCTATACTGGATCAGAAAGGGGTAGGAAAATTGGTCGATATGGCAACTCAAAAAGGAAGAGACACAAATCCCAATCTGAAATGTGGAATATGCGGTGAGCATGGTGGAGAACCCTCGTCGGTGGAATTTTGCCATCGTGTGGGATTGAACTATGTAAGTTGCTCTCCCTATAGGGTGCCTATTGCCCGTTTGGCTGCTGCGCAGGCCGCTCTCCGCTAAGGAACGGTTTCTGTTCAGTACGAGAATTTGATTTGAAAAAATCGATAAAATACTATGACAAACAAAGAATTTATTCGTGCTGTTCAGCTTGAATCCAAACTGGATAAACAAAAAACAGCTTTGCTGGTGGAAGCTCTTAATGCTTCCATCGGCAAAGTACTGTCTGAAGGTGATTCCCTGAACATATGGGGCTTCGGTTCTTTTGAACTCAAAAAAAGAGGCGAACGTCTTTCGGTCAATCCATCTACCGGAAAACGGTTTATGATTCCTCCTAAATTGGTTCCGGTTTTCAGGCCGGGAACCAACCTGAAGAACAAAATCAAACAAATAGACTCAGATGAACAATAGATTTTTACTTCCGGATTTGGTCCGGTTCATTCTCGACACGACGGAGGATCTGGATAAAAAAGAAGTGGAAACTTTTGTACGGGCTTATTTTACCGTTATAGAAAAGGCTTTGTTTGAGGAAGATTTCGTTAAAATAAACAATTTGGGTAAATTCAGCCTGCAGAAAGTAGAGGCGCGCAAAAGTATCAATGTTAACACGGGAGAAGCTTTTGAAATTAAGGCTCATTACAAGTTGACCTTTGTGCCCGATGTTAAACTCAGGGAAATAGCCAATAAACCATTTGAGCATCTGGAAGCCATAGAATTAGAAAATGAACAAGAACCGATAAAAAAAGAAACAATCAACCTCAATAAACCAACCACAAAAGAAGACAACATCATGGAAAAGAAAGAAAAAACTGTTTTTGTAGTAACGGATAAACCGGCTGCAAACGAGAAAAAAACGGCACCTGAAACACAGAAGGCCAAAAAAGGCAAACTGGTTGCCTGGATTGTTTTTGTTGTCGTCATGTGCGCACTGATCGTCTTTGCGTTATGGAAGACTGTATTTACCGGGCCCGAAATCGAACCGACTATTACAGAAGAAGTAGTCGAGAGCGCTCCCGTTGCGCCGGTAGTGGAGGAAGTCACTCCGCCTGCTCCCAAGGTGGTCGATCCGGCCGATTGGGAAACACTCAAAGTGGTTCCTCTGCAAAAAGGAAAGCGCCTTACTTTACTTGCCTTGGAATACTACGGAAATAAAGTTTTTTGGGTTTATATTTACGAAGCGAACAGGTCACATATCAAGAATCCTAACAAGATTCTTGCCGGAACCAAGATTCGTATTCCCAAACCTGATCCGGCCGTAATAAACGCTAAAGATCCCGAGTTAGTACGTATTGCCAAAGAAAAAGAAACAAAATACAGAGCGCAATTTTCTAAGTAAAATTCGTATAAATAACGAATTTTGTCTATAAAGATAGGTTTTTTTAACGGCTAAGCTCCTTAAAACTAAACCTATCTTTATAATTTTGTGTTCCATCTAACAAATATCAAAATTTAAAAGTTTTATAGATATGAGTCAAAGCGTTGATATTCGAGAGTTAAATGAACTGATCGAAAAGAAGAGCAGTTTTGTCGACATGATTGTCATGGGTATGGACAAGGTGATTGTCGGACAAAAACATTTAGTTGAATCCCTGCTGATAGGTCTGCTGGCCGACGGACACATATTGCTGGAAGGTGTGCCCGGTTTGGCAAAGACCTTGGCCATTAAAAGTCTGGCTTCACTTATTAAAGCCAAATACAGCCGGATTCAGTTTACTCCCGATCTTTTGCCGGCCGACGTGATTGGAACAATGATTTACAGTCAGAAATCCGAAGAATTTGCTGTTAAAAAAGGCCCGATATTCGCTAATTTTATTCTGGCTGACGAAATAAACAGAGCTCCGGCCAAGGTACAAAGTGCTTTGCTAGAGGCTATGCAGGAACGTCAGGTGACTATTGGAGATAAAACCTACAAACTTGATGCTCCTTTTCTGGTGATGGCCACCCAGAACCCAATAGAGCAGGAGGGTACCTATCCTTTACCCGAAGCTCAGGTCGATCGTTTTATGTTGAAAGTGGTGATCGATTACCCCAAAAAAGAAGAAGAACGGCTCATTATGAGGCTAAACATGGGGGAATCTTTACCTGAGGTCAAGGCCGTACTGAAACCCGAAGAAATTCTCGAAGCCCGCAAGGTCGTCCGCCAGGTTTATATGGATGAAAAAATTGAACGCTACATAGTTGATATAGTATTCGCCAGCCGTTACCCTGAGGAGTATGGACTTAAAAATCTCAAAGAAATGATTTCATTCGGCGCTTCTCCGCGTGCCAGTATCAACCTGGCTCTGGCTGCCCGCAGTTATGCCTTTATCAAACACCGTGGTTATGTTATTCCCGAAGACGTGCGCGGTATCTGCCTGGATGTAATGCGTCACCGTATTGGCCTGAGTTACGAAGCAGAGGCCAACAATCTGAGTAGTGATGAAATTATTCAGGAGATTCTGAATAAAGTCGAGGTGCCTTAATGTTCTGAAGTATGGAAACGAGTGACTTACTAAAAAAGGTTAGAAGAATAGAAATCAAAACTCGTGGCCTTTCACGTAACATTTTTGCCGGTCAGTATCATACGGCTTTCAAGGGACGAGGCATGGCATTCTCCGAGGTGCGTGAATATCAGTATGGCGATGATGTTCGCACTATAGACTGGAATGTCACGGCGCGATTTAACCACCCTTACATTAAGATTTTTGAAGAAGAACGGGAACTGACTGTCGTGTTACTTATAGATGTGTCGGGTAGTCGTTTTTTTGGCACGGAATCCTTGTATAAAAAAGATATGATTACCGAAATCGCTGCTACTCTGGCTTTTTCGGCCATGCAGAATAACGATAAGGTAGGGGTGATCTTTTTTTCGGATAAGATGGAAAAATTTATTCCTCCCCAAAAAGGCAGGAAGCATATTTTATATATTATCCGTGAATTGATAGAATTTAAACCCGAAAACAACCAAACCGACCTGAGCGTAGCTTTGCAGTATTTGACCAATGTCATCAAGAAGCGTTGTACGGCTTTTTTAATTTCCGATTTCCTGGTTCAGCAAGACTTTCAAACCGACCTGACTCTGGCAAATCGTAAGCACGACGTAGTAGCTATACAGGTCTACGATCAGCGGGAGACCGAATTGCCTTCGGTGGGTTTGATCAGGGTTAAAGACGCAGAAACAGGCAGGGAAATGTTGATTGACAGCGCTTCCAAAAATCTGCGAAACAATTACCGCCGCTGGTGGGAAAAACAAGAGCTGCGTCTGGATACAACTTTCAAAAAGAGTAAAGTAGATGCTGTTTCGGTTTCTACTGCTCAGGATTACGTGAAGGCCCTGATGGCCTTGTTCAATCTGAGAAATTGATCGCTATGCCCAAAAGAATACCAATCTTATTGCTGTTTAGCTTATTGACATTTCCTGCTGTCCTGGGACAGGACGTAGTGGTGGAAGCCGGCCTGGACTCTTCTATGATCTGGATAGGTAATCCTACAACGATGCGTCTGAGTGTTTCAGCACCCCGTGATCTTTCGGTAGTATTTCCGGATTTCAAGGCAGACACGCTTGTTCGGGGAATACAAGTTCTAAAGCGAGGTCCGGTGGATACTGTTTTATTGGACAACGATCGGTTCAGATTGCAAAAAAATTATTTGTTGACCTCTTTTGATGCTGAATTGTATTATATTCCTCCCATAGAATTTAAAGTAGGAGGAGTAAATTATGAGAGCAACCACTTGTCGCTCAAGGTAATCAGTTTTGAGGTGGATACGGCCAGCATGGAGCTGTTCGATATAAAAGGAGTAGAAAACCCCCCTTTTGTTATCTGGGATTATGCTTTGCCGGCCGGTTACGTGCTGGGAGGGCTTTTATTGTTGTTGCTGGGCTATTATTTGTATAAACGATTCCGCAAAACCAAACAAATCACGGAGGTCGAACCCGATCCGGAACTTTTGTTGCCGCCCCATATAGTAGCCTTGCAGGCTTTGGATAAAATCAAAAGCGAAAAAATTTGGACAGAGGGTAAGTATAAATTATTTTATACTCAGGTAACCGATGTCCTGCGTAAATACATGGGAAGGCGCTTTGAAATTCCGGCCATGGAACTCAGCAGCTCCGAAATTTTGGATTTTTTCAGAAAAAATAAAGAGGCTCAGCCTGTTTACGAACAATTGAAACAATTATTGATGCTGGCTGATTTTGTTAAGTTTGCCAAGTTTCAACCCTTGGAGTCGGAAAACCAACAAGCCTTGAACCATGCCTATGGTTTTGTAGAGAATACTAAGCCCGAAGAGTGCTTGAATACGGAAGAGTCCGAAGCGGAACCTAAAGCGGGTGCCTCGGTGACGGACGAAGGCACCGTTTAATGATTTTACAGATGTTTATAGTATGATATTTGCGCAGCCCTATTATTTGTTCCTTGTACTTTTGCTTATACCTGCCTGGGTATGGTATTACCTGAAGCGAAAAAAACGATACGCCAGCTTGCAGGTATCCAATACTTTTGTGTTTCAAAAGCAAAAACCCGGTTGGAAAAACCACCTTCAGCATTTACCTATAGTTTTGCGCAGCCTGGCTTTTACTCTGTTGGTTATAGTATTGGCCCGCCCTCAATCGGTAGACAGTTGGCGGAATACTACTACGGAAGGTATCGATATTGTACTGGCACTGGATATTTCGACCAGTATGCTGGCCGAAGACCTTAAGCCCAATCGCCTGGAGGCAGCCAAAAGTATTGCTTCTTCGTTTATAGCGGGCAGGGACAACGACAACATCGGCCTGGTTGTGTTTGCCGCCGAAAGTTTTACTCAATGTCCCTTGACTACGGATCATGCTGTGTTGATGAACCTCTTTGGGAGCATTCAAAGCGGCATGATAGAAGACGGTACGGCTATAGGATTGGGATTGGCCAATGCCGTAAGCAGAATCAAAGAATCTCAGGCTAAATCCAAGGTTATTATTTTGTTGACCGATGGCACCAACAACCGGGGCGAAATCGATCCGATCACAGCGGCAGAATTGGCCAAAACCTTCGGAATACGGGTATACACCATAGGGGTAGGGACCATAGGCAAAGCTCCTTATCCTTTCAGAACCGCCAACGGAGTGGTATATCAAAATATTGATGTGGTCATTGATGAGGAACCCCTCAAACAAATTGCCGGCATGACCGGAGGAGTATATTTCCGGGCTACGGACAACACCAAATTGCAGGGAATCTATCAGGAAATTGATCAATTGGAAAAAACCAAAATAGAAGTACAGGAATACAGTAAACGCGAGGAGGAATACAGACCATTTGCTCTGTGGGCACTGTTCCTGCTCGTACTAGAGTTTTCCTTACGTTTATTCGTTTTGCGCAGCTTGCCCTAAAATTTAAATGTTATGTTTAGATTCTCCGATCCAAACTACTTCTATTTGCTCATACTGCCGCTGTTGTTATTCGGGCTTTTTCTGCTGATGAACCGCAGGAGTCTCAAACAACTCTGCAAGTACGGAAATCCGCGGTTGCTCAAACCCTTAATGCCTGAAGTTTCTACAGCCCGGCGTTGGCTGCATCTCCTCCTACAATTGACCGCCATGCTTGTAACTGTATTCATGTTGGCCGGGCCTCAGTTTGGCTCCAAATTGGAAAAACAAAAGAGACAAGGGGCCGAGGTTATTGTTGCACTGGATGTTTCCAATTCAATGATGGCCGAAGATTTAGTACCCGATCGCCTCGAAAAGTCAAAACAAACTCTTTCCAGGTTGATAGATCAATTGGCTAACGATAGGATTGGTCTGATTGTTTTTGCCGGAGAGGCTTATACTCAATTACCCATTACAGCCGATTACATTTCGTCCAAAATGTTTTTGAATACTATTTCTACGGAGATGGTTCCAACTCAGGGCACTGCCATAGGAGCAGCCATTCAGCTGGCTTTACGTTCTTTTGGGTTAGCCCGGGAAGCGGAACGAGCCATCGTGGTAATTACCGACGGTGAAAACCACGAAGACGATGCCGTTTTGCAGGCTCAGGAAGCTCAAAAACAGGGTGTTAAAGTTCATGTGGTTGGTATGGGATCTCTCAAGGGAGCCCCTATACCCCGTGGTTTGAACGACTTCCACAAAGACAAAGAGGGTAATGTGGTCATTACTAAACTCAACGAAGAAATGTGTCAGCAAATAGCAATGGCCGGTGGAGGGGTATATGTTCGTGCCGACAACACCAACACGGCGCTCAGGGTGTTGAGTAAAGAGCTCGACTCGATGAAAAAGTCCGATATCGAAACCACCGTTTACGCTGAATACGATGAGCAATTTCAAGCTCTGGCCTGGATAGTTTTATTGCTTTTGTTTGTGGATATGTTTATTCTGGATAAAAAAAATCCGGCTTTACGTAATTTAAAACTCTTTTGATATGCGAAGCATCGGTATATTTATGTTCTTGTTTTTGTTCAGCCTGGCTGGTTTTGCTCAAAAAGCAGAAAGGAAACATATTCGCCAGGGGAATAGTCTTTATGAAGAGGAAAAATTCACCGAAGCCGAAATTGAATATCGCAAGTCTTTGGAGGTGGACAGGCAATCGCCCGAAGGCATCTTCAATTTGGGAAACTCTCTGTTTAAGCAAGAAAAGCCTAAAGAAGCCATAGAGCAGTACCAGCAAATTACCGGCACCGAGAAAGATTCTATGCGATTGTCGTCTGCCTGGCATAATATAGGCAATTCTTTTATGCAGGCTCAGGATTTCGGGAAAGCCATTGAGGCTTACAAGCAGGCATTGATTCATAATTATAAGGACGATCAGACCCGCTATAATCTGGCCATGGCTCAAGCTATGTTAAAAAAACAGCAGGAACAACCACAGCAGGAACAACCACAGCAGGAACAACAGCAACAAGAAGAAGAGCAAAAGCAGGAACAACAAGAGCAGCAGGAACAGCAGGAACAGGAAAGACCCGAGCAGCAAAATCAGCCCGATCAGCAAGAACAACAGCAAGAACACATAAGCCGTGAAAAGGCGCAGCAATTGTTGGATGCCCTGATGCAGGACGAGCAGGAGGTACAGGAAAAAGTGAAGAAATTACAAATACAGAATAGCCGGCCGAAGAAAACAGAAAAGGATTGGTAAAAAGACTACCTTTGTTTCCTGAGTGCGGTAAGATTACGGTGTATGTATGAAAAGTAGATATATAGGAATAGCGTTTACAACCATATTGATGATTTTCGGTATGGAGCTGGCGGCTGCCGATGAAGTTGTTTTTACGGCAACAGCTCCTTCAAAGGTCATTCTGGGTCAACAGTTTAGGCTTACTTACACCCTGAATGCCGAAACCAAAGACCTCAGAATACCCGAAATCACCGATTTTGAAGTATTGATGGGACCCAGTACCGCGAAATCTACCAAGATAAGCATAGTCAACGGCCAGCGGACCTCTCTGGTCGAACACAGCTATACCTATGTTTTGATGCCCGTAAAAGTGGGTTCTTTTACTATTTCTGCGGCCACTGCGACCATTAAAAAAGAAAAAAGGAGCTCCAATCCGCTTACTATTACGGTCCTTCCTCAGGATAAAAGCACAGGCGGAGCTTCAGACCAGGCAGCTTCCTCGCAACAAACAGCCAGTTTCAATGGCGAACAGGCATTTATCAGAGCGATCCCTTCCAAAACCAGGGTCTTTGAACAAGAAGGTTTGTTGTTGACTTATAAATTGTATACCCGAATAGATATAAGCGGAGTGAACAATATTAAATTTCCTGAGTTCAAAGGCTTTTTGGCCCAAGAAATTGAAATAGATCCCAATACTCAGTGGGATATGGAAAATTACGAGGGTCTGAATTATCGAACAGCCGTCTTAAAGCAAACCATCCTTTATCCACAGCAGAGCGGCGAGATTGAAATTGAAAGCGGAAGTTTTGACCTGATTTTCAGAATACGAAACACCAATCAGAGGATGCGGAGTTTGTTTGACGACTTTTTTGATTCTTATCAGGAAGTACGGAAAACCATACTATCGCCTAAGCTCCGGATTCAGGTTGAGCCGTTTCCTTTCGGCAAACCGGCTAACTTCAATCCTTTCAGCGGCAACTTGAGGCTGAGCTCTTCCATCAACACTACTCAGGTTAAAGCCGACGAAGCAGTCACCATCAAATTGGAACTCAGCGGAGAAGGAAATATGAAGATGCTCAGAATCCCTGAGCTGAAATTCCCGGCCGATTTTGACGTGTACGATCCCAAGGTTACCAATAATTTTAAGACTACTACCCGGGGAGTCAGCGGAACCAAAACCATAGAATACCTGGTAATTCCCCGCTATTCCGGCAGCTTTACCATTCCCCCGGTGAATATTTCTTATTTTGACCTGACCGATAAATCTTATAAAATTTTGTCTACCGATGAATTTCAACTCGAGGTGGGCCGTTCCGAACAAAACAAAGAAGGGGTGGTGGCCGGTACGGTAGTAAGTAGAGAACAATTGCGTTTGCTGGGTCAGGATGTTCGTTACATCAAAGTGGATAATATCCGCTTGCGTCCCCGCACTAACCTTATCTATGGCAAGACTGCCTTTTGGTTGGCCTACATACTGCCTTTCTTCTTTTTCCTGCTGATGCTTTATATTTATCGTAAGCAGGCCAAAGCCAATGCCGACTTAGCCGCTGTCAGGACCAGGAAAGCCAATAAAGTGGCCGTAAAACGTCTCAAGAAAGCCAGTTTTTACTTGAAAAACCAGGACAAAGAACAATTCCTCGATGAAGTATTGAGAGCGCTTTGGGGTTATACCAGCGACAAACTCAATATTCCGGTTTCTCAGTTGAACAAAGATAACATCGAAGCCCAATTGAACCGGCGAAAAGTGGATGCAGAAGTCTGTGCTGAATTTTTGCAGATTCTGCAGGCATGTGAATTTGAACGTTATGCTCCGGTAACCGAACCCCAGCATATGGGCGATTTGTATACCAGAACTTTGGAAGTTATCAACCAAATGGAAAATACTATAAACAATGTCCATGTTAAGAAATAGCCTTTTCAGCTTATTAGTCTTTTGCTTGTTTGGCTTGCAGGCTTGGGCTAAAACGACAGCTTATACAGATATTACCGAGGCCGACTCTGTGCTGCAGTTGGCTGCCAGTGCTTATTCCGAAAGCCGTTTTGACGACGCGGCAGTATTGTACGAACAGGTATTGGCAAACTACGGTATTTCGGCCAAAGTATATTACAACCTGGGGAATGCCTATTATAAATCGGGGTCTGTGGCACCGGCCATTTTGAATTATGAAAGAGCTTTGCTGCTCAATCCGGGAGACCCCGATGTGCGATTTAATCTGGAGATGGCCCGCAGTCGTGTGGTGGACAAAATAGAGCCCTTAGGAGAGTTTTTGTTGGTACGATGGTACAATTCGTTGGGCAATCTGCTCGATTCCAACTCCTGGGCCTATATAAGCCTGGGCTTGTTTTTCCTTTTCATAGTCAGTTTGTTCGTTTATTTCTTTACCAGAAAAAGCAGCCTCAAGAAAAGCAGCTTTTTTGTTGGAATACTTGCAATCTTTTTTAGTATATTTGCTTTGCTCTATTCCGCCCGGCAACGTGACGCTATTATTCATCCGGACAGGGCCATTGTCTTTTCGGAGAGTGTCACGGTGAAAAGCTCTCCGGATCAGAGTGGGACCGATCTTTTTCTTTTACACGAAGGCACTTCTCTTAGAATCAAAAGTAAATTAGGCGATTGGTGTGAAATAGAACTTGAAGACGGAAATGTAGGCTGGATAGAATTTAAACACATTGAGATTATTTAGACTTAAACAGCATGAATTTTTGGACCGGGCTTCTTGAGTGGGATGTACAGGCTTTGTTGAGTATCAATGCTCTGCACAATCCATGGATGGATCGCTTTGCCTGGTTGCTGTCAGAAACCATGGTTTGGTCGCCGGCTGTATTGGTCTTGCTCTATGTGTTGATTAAAAATAAAAAAGTCGAAACGATCTGGATAGTGTTGGCCGTTGCCCTTTTGTTTGTGTTTACTGATCAAGTGGCGGGCAGCGTTATAAAACCCTTGGTGGGAAGGCTTAGGCCTACCCGCAATCCCGAATTGCTTCCATATTTGGATGTTGTAAATGCTTATCTGGGTGGCACTTACGGTTTTCCTTCCAATCATGCTGCTAATGCCTTTGCTTTTGCAGGTTTCAGTGCCTTGCTGTTCAAAAACAAAGTTTATAGCTTGAGTATTTTCTTTTGGGCAGCTATGGTTGCTTTTTCCCGTATATATCTGGGTGTGCATTATCCGCTCGACGTGATTGTCGGCGCTTTGTTCGGTTTTTTGTCCGCCTGGATGTTTTATGCCTTATATGTATGGTGTATGCGGCGTTTCTTTTCGTGGAACCTGGGCACTTTGTACCGTCCCACTGGTTACACACCGAGTTTGTACGCTATAAAAGATATTCAACTCTTGCTGCTGGTGCTGTTAACCATACTCATCAGTTTGGTCATTTCATCCTATTACATAACCTGGTAAATTAATTAATCTATAAAATCTTAAGTCATGGCGAGAATAATCACCTTCAATGAATTGCGCAAAATTAAAGATAGTCTGCCTTCGGGCAGCACTCAAGCTATCGCAGACAGGATGGGCCTCTCTGTAGAAACTGTTCGTAATTATTTTGGCGGACAAAATTACAGAGACGGCAAAAGTTGCGGTATCCATGTTGAACCAGGGCCTGATGGCGGCATTGTGAAGTTGGACGATACTACTATTTTGGATATGGCTTTGGAAATTATTAATGCCGACAGTTAAATCCTTATTTCGAAACAGTATTTATATTAAGGGCTGCCTCAAAATAAAGGCAGCCTTTTTTGTGTAAAACATCGGCAATTGGCTTTTTGTTTTTAGTTTCAAGTCCAAAGACAGAAAAAACATGGAGTGATCAGCCTAAATCAATGAATATTTATTCATCTGATAACCATTTATATATAAAGTCCAAATAAAATAATAGATTCTTTTATTTCTTTAAACCTTGATAGACAGGGGATAATTAATAAAACATTATATAATTAAACATAGAAATGAAAATAGTTTTGCTTAAAACACAAAAATATGTGTTATATTTACGCCGAAATTAAATAAGAGAAAACAATTTTATGGAAATATTCAAATTGTCACGTATTAAAATTAATGTTTTTACTAACCAAAAAAGGTAAAATTTATGTATCTATTCGATTTGTACGCTCTAAGCGTAGAGTTAAAGTCAGAGAGAAAACTAATCAAAAAGACTTCTTCCTTATTTTTTTCTTCTGAGGAAAAAGCTGCTCAAGCAGCAAAAGAATACAGACATCACTATGCTTGTATGTATGATTCTATGAGTACAGAGGAATTGTATTGCATAATCGTAGAGGGACGCAGATTAGACAGTATTTATCAAGATATTTTGTGTACAAAAGTGTACTCCCCTGATGGCCAATTGATAGACAGTTGCGAAGTGCCGGATGGAGAATCCTTTCAAGGCAGAAAAAAAGAAAGCTTATTTCATCAACCGGGCGATATCGTAGAAATTCCTTTAGGAGAGGAATTGTGTTTGGGGATAGTATTGGGGCAGCCGCCGTTGTTTAAAGAAGACCAATCACTATACGGCCTGAGTTCCTCGGATGATTCCTACACCTTAATAGTATATCCCTCTTTGGAAGTGGATTATGCCCATGCACCTCTTGTATTTAAACCCCGTTATAAGATAGACGAAGCTGTAAAACAGAGTCTCTTACTTGCCTGGAAAAAGCATACTTTACAATCAGTGTAAGCAGGAAAAAATAAAAGCATTTTTGGAATCCTTGTCCATATTGAAATACAATTAAGTCGTATATTTGTTTGGACGTTTATAGTTTAAACAAGTATATGGAACAATTTATACGAAAATACCAGGAGCAACTTGGAACATTGCTACTGGAGAGATTGAATCCTGGTTTGGATGGGGTGTTTAAGGAGCTGGTTATTTGGACTCAACGCTATATTGCCGAGGTAGATAAACTTATTTCCTCTTTGGAGTCTGAAACTGATCCGCAAAAAAAATCTCTGTTGCTGTTGAGGCAATATATGGCATTTTGCCGATCAATGTTGCCCCAACTGGATGAATTGCATTTATCTCTGCCATCGGCACGTGAGGAACAGCTGGGCTACGACCAGATCTTGCATCAATATCTTCAGGAGCAACCAAGGTATCAAATTTTTGTACAGTCTCCGGAGAGGTTCAATCCCCTGACCGGCGATAATTGGTATATCAAAATCATTAAAGCTTGCAAAAGAGCAGCTTATAAATTGTACATACTTCCAGCCAAAACCTGCAGGCTGTTCAACAAAATTGTAAAAAAAGAAATATTCAAAAAAGCCTGCGACATTAAACCCTGGAAACAAAAAGTACCCTTATGCAGGCTGAGTTATCGCTATTACGCTTACGAATTATTTGCTCTCTATTCTGAACTTGCCATTGATTTACACCGTGAGCTGGCTTTATCTTGTACCAAAATCCGTGAGTTGGACGAACGCTTGTTTCCTGCTATAGAGGGATCTGTAGGGAAGGGCAAGGATGGAGGAGTATTCAAAGACGAATGGGTGCAAAGTATACGGCCCAACTTGTTGACTCTTAAAAAGGAATTCAAGAGCAAGCAAACAAAATTCTCGCTACAGCTTCAACAAGGATTACAACAAATTCAAGCTGAATTTTGGGAACAAGCCCAAGTGGGAGGGACTCTGGAATTTAATTCCTTCAAACATTGCTCCTGGTATTACAAACGCCTCGCAGCCTGCCGGCGTAGGCAGTTCGTTAGACATAGCCTCAAGCGCAAGAATACGGTTTACGCCATTTGTGACGATTGGAAGTTTAGCCAGGAAATTGATTATTTGTCGTGCAATGCCCTGAAAGTCAACATCTTGTTTAGGCAGCAAATGAACGAAAATCGTCAAGACTTACAGGCTTTATTATCGGATATTCCCCGTTTTTTAAACGAGAGTCTTGGAAAGATACAAACCGAAGAACGTCAAAAACTGAAAAAAATCCTGCAGCAACTTAAATTCGATGCAGGTAAAGTACTGGTCAATACCATCATTGAAGCCTCACTTGCATACGTCAATCGGAAAGATTTATTGAACCTGATAGAACGTGCTGCCGAATCTGTTTTAAAAGACTTGAGCGAGATGACGAACAAGCGTAGCCTGATTGCACGTTTTGATCCGGCTAAAGCCTATCCGCAGAGAGCTTTGAAGGGTGTATCCACATACCGCCTTATTCAATTTGAAATTGGAGCAAGATGGAATCGTTTCGCAGTGTCGTTAAAACAACAAACGCAAAAAGATCTGGAGAATATTTATGACCAATTGCAAAATTTGGGAAGGATCAATTTGATCAACCTCGAAGCTGCTTTGGTTGAACTCGACGACAAAAAAGAACATATTGCTTCGAATGTTTATCAGGATGCCCGTTCGGGCCTGGAACGGGCCTTAATGCAATACAAAGCGATGTTGGAGTTTTGCGATAACATGTATATAAAGCTGGATCAGAGCGTGAATAAAGCCGTGACGGATTTAGTCTCTGCCTTGCTCGATTTGGCCATTAACGAAAATACTGAAGTGATTCGCTTACGCATACACAGGGCCGATATTAGGAAAAGTTTGTCCAAAAGTTATACTTTTTTCATAAGGATACTGAAAGTTCTCTACGTAAAAACCAGAGCTTTATTTGGTTTGGTAAAAAAAGGGACAGGAGCAGGCATAGGCACTCTTAAAGCTAAATTGGGCATACAGGATCAAGCCAAAGAAATTACAACTGATATATCGGAATTTTTATCGTTTGATTACGAGGATATTCAGCGACTACCTTTCGTTTATCAACGGCTTTTCAGCAGCGAACCTCTCAAGGACGACAGTTTTTACTTGCATCGGAAAAAAGAAAGTGAACAACTTGCCGCGACTTACCAAAAATGGCGCGAAGGCCAGTTTATGCCCTGTCTGATATATGGAGAAAAAGGGAGTGGAGTGAGTACTCTGATGGAAATGTTTCTTCCACAAAATAACGAGGAAACCTGCAGACTCATTAAAATCACACCCGGCAAGAGGATATATAAAGCCGGGGATTTATTGGACTTATTGGGTCGCTCAATCCGTAACAAGGCATTTAAAGATTTGGACGATCTGTATACGTATATTGAGCAGCAAGCTCCCTTTTGTATATTCCTCGACAAGTTGCATTTTATGTATATGCGTCAACCTAAGGGCTTCGAAGTGCTCAAACTGTTGTTTAGTATTATCAGCACAAGCAGCGAAAAGGTGTTTTGGATTTGTTCCTGCGGGCAATATTCAGCAGACTACTTGAACAAAACCATAGGCTTGTTCGGTTATTTTCCGGTATTAATTCAAATGCAAGCTTTAGAGCTGGAGAAAATAATTAAAATTATTCTTCTCAGACATAGAGCCAGTGGTTACGATTTGAGTTATATGCCCTCCAATCGTGATCTGGCCGATAAAAAATTTACAAAAATGGAGGAATCCAAACAACAGGAAGTACTCGAAACCAAGTATTTCTCCATGCTTAATCAGATCACGGAATCCAACATTTCGTTCGCTCTTTTGCTCTGGCTTGCCAGTATACATAGCATAGATAATAATCGGGTTTACCTTGAATCGCTGGATAAGCTCGATTTTAGTTTTTTGTATAACCAGCCCCGGGAGGCTGTTTTTGCTTTACATGCTTTATTGTTGCACGAAAGCCTGAATCCGGAGGAACTGGCCGCCGTGTTGAATTGCCCGCAACGGCAGGCTGCTTTACTGTTGATGCGATTAAACGACCGTGGAATAGTTTTGGATGAGGACGGATTTTACAAAATTCATCCCCTTCTTTACCGTTCTACCATACAAATGCTTAGGGATAACAACCTGATTTATTAAAATGTATAGATAATTTCAACGAGATGAAAACCAGGAAAATAATAGGATACAGCCTTTTGTTTTTAATTTGCATAAGCTTCAGCAGCTTGCTGCATGGACAAGCAGCAAACACCATAACGACTACCGATTCCTCACAGCTAATAACCGACACGCTGGCAAGCCAGACAGCTCTCCCGCCTGTGGCAGAGCGCGGTAATTTGGCTCAGGAGTTAACTCAGGCCCCAGATGTAAGTGGATTGATATCTTTTCCAAAGATTTTCTGGTCGGTTGTTTTCTTGCTCTTGGGTTACTTTTCCTTAAAAATACTAACCGGAATTCTGAACTTATATGCCGAACGCAAGCCTCGTCATAAATCGTTGGTTCGCAGAGTCTTACCGATGATAAAAATTCTTGTTTGGAGTATGGTGGTTTACATTATTGTAAGCGGTATCTTCAGTCCTCCAAAAGAAACCGTGTTGGCCTTTTTTGCTTCGATAGGAGTAGCCATTGGTTTTGCCTCTCAGGATTTACTCAAAAACCTTTTTGGCGGTCTGATGATACTTTTTGATAAACCTTTTCAGATAGGCGATAGAATAGAAACAGGTAAATATTATGGTGAAGTAGTGGAAATAGGGATTCGTTCCACCCGTATTGTTACGCCGGGCGATAATATTGTTTCCGTTCCTAACTCTGAAATAATGAATCAATCCATCTCCAACACCAACTCCGGCCTAAATAATTGTCTGGTGTCGGCCGATATTTATCTTCCTCATTTGATTGATACGCAAAGGGTAAGGCAAATTGCCATCGAAGTAGCCCAAATTTCCAAATACGTCTACTTAAATAAGCCGATTGCAGTTATTTTTTTCAGCGAAAAGACTAATAAAGAACCGGTACTTAAGATGCGTCTTAACGCCTATGTGATGAATGTAGGTTACGAATTTTTATTCAAAAGCGAAATGACCGAATTGGTTTTGCGTGAACTTAAAAACGAAGGCCTGATGTAGGACAAATAAAACTACAGCTTACAATTGCTGAGTTGGTTTACATTCTTCGCAATTGTCCTCACGATATTCTTCGAGAATCTTTCTGACATCGTTTGGCGAAACCCTGCCATACACTTTTTCTCCAACCATCATTACAGGTGCCAGGCCGCAAGCCCCGACGCAACGCAAGCAACTGATAGAAAAGCGTTGGTCGGGTGTGGTCTCACCTATATTTATGTTGAGTTCTTTTTTGAGTTCATCCAATATTTTTTCTGCTCCCCTGACATAACAGGCAGTACCCATACAGACCGAAATGGGGTGATTGCCCTTTGGAACCATGGTAAAATAGGAGTAGAATGTAACAACACCGTATACGTGGGCAGCCGATATCTTCAAGTTGTGCGCAATGATTTCCTGTACTTCGGCAGGCAGATAACCCAAAGTGTTTTGTGTTTCGTGCAGGACACTGATCAATTCTTCCGGATCGTTGTCATAGGAGGCACAAATCCGGTTGATGGCATTTATCTTCTCGACGGACAGTTTGATGGTTACCTTTAAGCTGTCTTTATCGCTGGTAGCAGGTGCATGAACATCTGCCATCTCGTCGTCGCATATTAATTTAGGAACCATGGTGTTTGATTTTTATTTTTTTTTGATAACTATTAGTCGTGATGGATGGTAATCTCTTCCCTGCTTTTGTCGTAATAAACGGTGTGCAGCAATTCGTGCGATTTTTGTCCGCAGGGTTGACCCAGAAAATCCTTATAAAGTTTAACGATATAAGGATTCTCGTGCGATTTCCGTATGGTTTTATTTTTGTCTTCTCTGTAAATGGCATTTCTTCGTTGTCTGAGAATTTTGCTGTCCCCGTGGTGATAGGGTTGGCCTCCACCCGCAATACACCCACCGACACAAGCCATGATTTCTATGGCGTGATAATCGGACTTACCTGCTCTGACATCGTCCAGCAATTTTCGGGCATTAGACAAACCATGAGCAATGCCGATATTCAACGTTAGGCCGTCAAAATCCAGTTTGGCGGAACGTATGCCTTCTTTTCCTCTGAGGCTTTCAAATTCAATGACATCGAGTTTTTTGCCGGTGTACAATTCGTAAGCCGTACGACATGCTGCTTCGATGACTCCGCCTGTATTTCCAAAAATTACGCTGGCACCGGTCGATTCTCCCAGAGGAGTGTCAAAGTCCTCGTCGGGCAAATTCAGGAAGTCGATGTTGGATTGTTTAATAAGGTCGGCCAATTCCCGGGTACTCATAGAGAAATCCACATCGGGATTGCCATCAACCTTGAATTCGTCCCGCTGACATTCGTATTTTTTGGCCAAACAGGGCATGACCGAAACAACCACCAAGTCTTGGCGCTTCACGCCGATTAAGTCGGCAAAGTATGTTTTTGCGATGGCTCCGAACATTTGTTGGGGCGATTTTGCCGTTGAAGGAATATGTAGCAAATCGGGGAAATTGTGTTCCATGAAATTGACCCAGCCCGGGCAGCAGGAGGTTAGAATAGGTAATTTGGCATTGCTTTCTCCGGCTAAATGAGCTTTGAGTCTGCCCAGCAGTTCGGTGCCTTCTTCCATTATAGTAAGATCAGCGGCAAAATCGGTGTCAAAAACGTATTTAAAGCCTATTCTGCGCAAAGCAGCCACCATTTTGCCGGTTACCAAGGTGCCGGCAGGCAGCCCGAATTCTTCGCCGAGAGCAGCCCTGACAGAGGGTGCCGTTTGAACAATTACGGTTTTGCTCTTGTCCATCAGAGCCAGTAATACTTTATTTGTGCTGTCTACTTCGGTCAGCGCACCTGTCGGACAAACAGAAACGCATTGTCCACAATAGGTACAGGACGATTGTTCCAGGTTCATTTCGAAAGCCGGCGCCACTACAGAGATAAAACCTCTGTTAACGGCAGATAAGGCTCCCACTGTTTGCACCTCGTTGCACATCATTTCGCAACGCCGGCACATAATGCATTTGTCGACATCACGTATTATAGAAGGCGAAGTATCTTTCTGGTAGGTCGATTTTTCGCCTTTAAAGTGTACGCGGCGGATACCGAATTTATGAGCGATCGACTGCAAATCGCAATTTCCCGATTTGGCGCAAACCAGACAATCGTAGGGGTGGTCTGAAATTAATAATTCCACAATGGTTTTACGGGCATTCAGCACCCTGACTGTATGGGTATTGACTACCATGCCGGGTGTCACTTCGGTGATGCAGGCGGGGGCCAGGTTACGACGTCCGTCTACTTCGACCACACATACCCGGCAACTGCCCGGTTTGTTTTCTATATTCATGTTGTGAAGCTCCATATGACAAAGAGTGGGGATTTCGATTCCCACTTTGCGGGCAGCTTTGAGAATGGTTGTACCTTTTTTTACTCTCAACACTTTGTTGTCAATGCTTAATTCGATCATCTCCATTATACTAAGATTTTAGGTTCGAGTTGAATACTAATGGCATCGAAAGAGCATTTTTCGATGCATTCATTACAGCGGATGCAGATATTGGAATCGATGTAATGAGGTTTGCGTTTTTCGCCGGTGATGGCGTGTACCGGGCAACACCTTTTGCAGGCAGCACAACCCACGCACAATTCTTCGTTGATAACGTAGTGGAACAGATTTTTACAATGGCCGGCACGACATTTTTTCTCGACCACATGTTCGTAGTATTCGTCGTAAAAGTTCTCCAGAGTGGAGAACACCGGGTTGGGAGAGGTTTGTCCCAAACCGCAAAGAGCAGTGTCTTTAATTATATAGCTGAGATTTTTCAGTTTATCCAGGTCTTTCATTACTCCTTTGCCCTGGGTGATTCTTTCCAAAATTTCATACAAGCGTTTATTGCCGACCCGGCAAGGGGTACATTTACCGCAGGATTCTCCGACTATAAAATCGAGGTAGAACTTAGCTACCGAAACCATGCAGTCGTTTTCATCCATAACGATCATTCCTCCGGAACCCATCATAGAACCGGCGGCAATCAGATTTTCATAGTCTATGGGCGTATCGAGGTGTTTCTCAGTCAGACAACCTCCAGAAGGTCCTCCGGTTTGAACCGCCTTAAATTTTTTGTTTTCTTTGATTCCTCCGCCAATCTCATAGATGATTTCTCTCAGGCTTGTACCCATAGGGACTTCGATAAGTCCGACATGATTGATTTTACCTGCCAGTGCAAACACTTTGGTGCCTTTGGAATTTTTGGTCCCGATGGACGAAAACCATTCCGGGCCTTTGAGTATGATGGGAGCTATGTTGGCAAATGTTTCCACATTGTTTACATTGGTGGGTTTTTTCATAAAACCGCTGGTGGCAGGAAAAGGAGGTTTATTGGTGGGTTCTCCGCGCTTCCCCTCCATAGAATGAATCAGGGCGGTTTCTTCACCACAAACAAAGGCTCCGGCACCGTAGCAGAGCTTAATTTCGAAATTAAAACCGCTACCCAGGATGTTTTTGCCCAGCAAGCCCCATTCCATCGCTTGACTGATAGCTATTTTTAATCGTTTAATAGCCAATGGATATTCTGCTCGTATGTAGATGAGTCCTTTGTCGGCTCCTATGCAATAACCGCAAATGGCCATAGCTTCGAGCACCGAATGTGGATCGCCCTCGAGTATGGATCGATCCATAAAGGCTCCCGGGTCGCCTTCGTCGGCATTGCAAACGACGTATTTTTGATCGGATTTACTTTTGGAGGCAATTTCCCATTTGAGCCCGGTGGGGAAACCGGCCCCTCCGCGTCCTCGAAGGCCGGATTGTTTCAAAATGTTTATGCATTCCTGGGGGCTGTATTCTTTTAACACTTTACCCAGGGCCTGATAGGCATCCCGGACAATAGATTCCGCTATGTTCTCCGGATCGAGCATGCCACAGTTACGCAGGGCAATACGCAGCTGCTTGGGTTTATTGACAGGTGTTTCCATCGTACTATGATTAATCGATTGTATCGTAATTCCGGGGAATAACTCCCTCTGTTAATTCTCCCGTTTTAATATATTTTTCAATAATCTCATCGGCTCTGCCGGTATCCACATACCCAAAGATTACGGCTTCTTTGCCAGGTAATTTCACTTCAATAGTGGGTTCGGCATAACAATAGCCCATGCAGCCGGTTTGAGTAACCACAGAGGGAATATTTCGCTTACTGAGTTCGGCAGTTAAAAAATCCATAGTGGTACGCGCGCCCGAAGCAATACCGCAGGTTGCCATGGCAACCTTGATTTGTACCTTTTTCTCGGGATTGTTGGGGTCATCCAGCCGGGATAAGTTCGATTTGAGTTCATCCTTTTTGCTTGTTAGTTGCTCAAGCGACTTGATGTGTGTCATGAAAAGTAAGGTTAATGTAGAACGAAAATAAATAACAGCAAAAAGCTTTTATAAAAAAGGATTTTGCTGTGTTTTGTAAAAACACTGTAAAGATATACAATAATATTCTATTTACAGAATTTTTTCCCTAATTAATCAGGAATTATTTTCGTTGTTTTCAATCGGAGAAAAAATAAGAAACGACCCTCTCTCATTAGTTGGAGTAAAAGGGTCGTTTTTTGGGAAAAATCTCATCGCAATAAAGGCGTTGTGATTCACTTGTCGGGGTAACAAGATTCGAACTTGTGACCCCCTGCTCCCAAAGCAGGTGCGCTAACCGGACTGCGCTACACCCCGAATATTTCCGGCGACAAAGATAGTGTTTTTTATTTATTTCAGAACAAACTCAATCGAAATAGCTGGAGCCGTCGAAGCAATGAGTACATAAGCTTTCTTTAGGTAAACCAATGGCTTTGACCAAGTTTTCGAGTGAGTTGAATTTTAGGGATGTAATGTCAAACCGGGCACGGATGTGTTCCACCAGTTGTCGGTATTTGACAGAATCGGTTTTAGAGTATTCAGACAGGTTTTTGTCGTGAGCCCCTTCGATCTCCTGTATTATCCGGCGGGTAATCAGTTCCAAGTCGGACTTGGTCGCGGTAAAATGCAGAAAAGGACAGGTATAAATGAGCGGCGGACAGCCGATGCGTATATGCACTTCTTTGGCTCCATACTTGTATAGTTCGCTCACATTGTCGGAAAGTTGTGTGCCACGTACTATGGAGTCGTCGCAAAAGATAACCCTTTTGCCGGTGAGTAGACTACGGTTGGGAATCAGCTTCATTTTAGCCACAAGTTTACGGATACCCGGGTCGCTGGGAGTGAAGCTTCTGGGCCAGGTGGGGGTGTATTTTACTATGGCTCGCCGGTAGGGAACGCCTTTACCTTCGGCGTAGCCCAAACCTAGACCTACGCCTGAGTCGGGAATACCGGAGACGAAATCTACTTCTGAATCGTCGTTGTTACCCATCGTCAAACCACATTTGTAACGGACTGAATCCACGTTTATATTTTCATAGTCCGAAACAGGATACCCAAAATAAACCCACAAAAAGGAACAGACTTGTTTGCGTTTGTTGGGCTCACGCAATTGCTGCATGTTATTCGGACGGAGCAGAACAATTTCACCTGCACCAAGACAGTAGTCCGTTTTATAATCGAGGTTGGGAAAAGCACAGGGTTCACTCGAAGCGGCATAAGCCCCGTCTTTTTTGCCAATAACAATGGGGGTGCGTCCGAACTTGTCCCGGGCAACAATGATTCCTTCCTCGGTAAGGATCAGCATGGAACAAGATCCTTTTACTTTTTGAAAAACCAATTCAATACCTTCGACAAAAGTCTTGCCTTGGGTAATGATCAGGGCAATCAGTTCTGTCTGATTGGTTTGCCCTGAACTGAGTTCGGAAAAATGCCTGCCGGAATCGAGTAAATCCTTTTCGAGTTCTTTTATGTTGTTGACACAGGCCACTGTTACTATGGCAAATTTTCCCAGACGAGAATTGATTACGATAGGCTGAGGATCGGTATCACTAATGACACCTATGCCTGAGTTTCCTAAAAAGGAAAGTAGCTCCGGCTCGAATTTTGAGCGAAAATAAGCATTTTCCAAATTGTGAATGGCCCTATAAAACTTGCCGTTATATAAAGTGGCCATGCCTCCGCGGCGGGTTCCCAGGTGAGAGTTGTAGTCTATGCCGTAATAAAGGTCTTTGATACAACTTGAGTTGGAGATGGTTCCAAAAAAGCCTCCCATATTGCGATGATAGGTAAATTATATATATTCTTGCCAGCTTTTAATCTGGATATCATTCATGTCGATGGAGCAGAAGGACTCAATAAAGGCTGCTGCCAACCTGGCGTTGGTAATCAACGGTATATTGTGATCTATTGCAGCCCTGCGAATTTTATATCCGTTAGTTAACTCTCTTTTAGTCAGATTTTTGGGTATATTAATAAGCAAATCAAAAGCGCGATCAGAGATCATGTTTAATATTTGTCGCTTGTCGTTATTTTCGTCGGGCCAGTGTACCAATTCGGCTTTTACACCGTGTTCTTTTAAAAATTGCTGAGTTCCTCCGGTGGCATAAATGGGATAGCCGTTTTCTTGCAACATAATGCAGGCATCTAATAAGTCAACTTTCGATTTGCTCCCTCCGGAAGAAACCATAATGCCTTTTTTCTTATCAGGAATGTTAAAACCCGTAGCAATCATGGCGTTCAACAAGGCTTCGCCGAAATCGTCGCCCAGACAGCCTACCTCACCGGTGGACGACATGTCTACGCCCAGTACAGGATCGGCTTTATGTAAACGGGAGAAGGAGAATTGGGAAGCTTTAACACCTATCCAGTCGATATCAAAAGCATTTTTATCAGCTTTGTCGTAGGGGGCATCCAGCATGATGCGGGTAGCCGTATCTATGAAATTACGTTTAAGTACCTTAGATACAAAGGGAAAGCTTCTCGAAGCTCTGAGGTTGCATTCAATTACCTTGACCTCGTTGTTTTTGGCCAGAAACTGAATATTAAACGGGCCGCTGATGTTGAGTTCTTTAGCTATGCAGCGACTGATTTTCTTGATGCGTCTGGCTGTGGCAAAATAGATTTTTTGTGCCGGGAAAACCATCGTGGCATCGCCCGAGTGTACACCGGCAAATTCCACGTGTTCGGAGATAGCGTATTCAACCACATCCCCGTTGTGAGCCACAGCGTCAAATTCAATTTCTTTAGCGTTTTGTAAAAACTGTGAAACCACCACCGGAAATTCCTTAGACACTTTAGCCGCCATTTTCAGGAAACTTTCCAAATCATCTTCGTCGTAACAGACGTTCATGGCCGCACCCGATAACACATACGAAGGCCTTACTAACACAGGATAACCGACTTTTTCAATAAATATCTTGATGTCCTCTAAGCTGGTTAGCTCTTTCCAGGCCGGTTGATCTATGCCCAATTGATCAAGCATACTCGAAAACTTGTGTCTGTTTTCGGCCCGGTCGATGGAAACCGGAGAAGTGCCCAGGATCGGAACTTGCTGACGGTAAAGCTTCATAGCCAGGTTGTTAGGTATTTGGCCACCAACAGAAACGATCACACCTTTGGGACGTTCCAAGTCGATAACGTCCATCACGCGCTCAAAACTCAGTTCATCAAAATACAAACGGTCGCACATGTCGTAATCGGTCGATACCGTTTCGGGGTTGTAATTGATCATGATGGACT
>Ga0255346_1001200_pt1 | contig 37810 bp, 43 predicted proteins | sample wastewater_treat_FD_194410 | JGI IMG/M metagenome (GOLD analysis project Ga0255346, IMG submission 194410) | Wastewater microbial communities from Lulu Island WWTP, Vancouver, Canada - plant22 | ecosystem: Engineered > WWTP > Wastewater > Unclassified | place: Canada: Vancouver, British Columbia...
ATTCAACTGGCACAACTGTTATTTTGTTTTGGGCTGGTCCTTTGCCAATGTGGCTTTTAATTGTTTCAACAGCACTTGTCCTACAAAGATATGTTTTTAGAGATAAAAAGTCTATGGGTTGGAAAGAAATCAAAACTTATTGGAAAGATGAAATTAGAAAAGAAAAAGATAAAGCAGTTATGGCAAAAGAAAAACGAAAGATAAAAAGAGAGTTAAGGGCAAAAATCAAACAAGAAAAGAAATTGAAAAAACTAATAGCAAAATATAATAAGCAAAAAGGAAAGGAGTATATTGTTTATGGATTGGAGTAATTTTGGTAAAAGCATTTTGGAAAACATTATTGCTAGTATACCACAGATAGTTTTAACGCTTAATGTTTTACTAATTAACATTGCGAAAATGAAAAATCAAATCATCACTTTCAAAGAACAAGTTGTATCATCAGAAGATAAAATTACAAAAGAAATCACAATTAAAGTTGATAATGTTTTAGATTATGCGACTGAAAAAATTGACAAAACTATTGTTAGAGTTGATTATTCTTTGGAAAAAATTGAAACAAAAGTTGATGGCTTTGATGAAAGAATAGCAAGTGTAGAACAAATGCAAAATCAAAATCAAAAAGCATTTATGGTAATGCTTGATTTAGTAAGTATTTTAGTTAGTAAAAATCCAGACTTAATTAGAAATGGTATTGCTAAAATCGTAGTTGATAAAGTCAATATGGAAAAGCAAGACTTACAAAAATACCCAGAACTTATTTCTACTGATTTAGACGCATTTAAGGTAGCGTTATTAGAACAAGAAAAAGTTATTGGCAAAGAAAACTTACTTGCGATTATTGAGCAAACATTAAAGGTGAAAAATTATGAAGAAGCAGAAAGAGAAAAAGCCAAAGAACTATAAACTACGAAGTAAGGTATATCGTGCGTTAGGAACAACAGGTATAGGTCTAACAACCTTATCTGGTTTTATAGTTTATGAAAGTTTAATTGATTGGCAAAACTTTAAGAACGATTTAGAACATTTTATTGTAGTTAATCCAGACACAGTAAAGGTCAATTTAGCGATAGCATTTCCTTTACTTATTGCGATATTAGTTTTTGTTTGGGTATTTTGGAAGAAGAATAAAGAGCAATTAAAAGGCAAGGTAATGCTACCTATTTTAATCACAACGATTATTTTATGGCTTGTATATTCAGTAATAGAAGCAACTTTATGTGCGTTAGTAGGTGCTTTTGTAGGTGCGTTTTTTGATGAGGTTATATTCACGCCACTTTCAAATAGAGCAAGAGAAAGGGCAGAAGATGACCACGAAATAGCACAAGAGATTAGAAAAGAAAAAGTAAGAAAGAAAGTTAGAGATGAGTTAGATGGAAGCGTATAATGATAAAGAAAGACAATATGCTGATAAAATGACCAGTGTATATGATAAATGGGATGGGTTTAAGACTTTTATCTCTACATTTTTAGGTGTTATTATTGCTTTTGTTGGTATAGCATTAGTATTTATTGTATCAAGTTTAGAGCCGACAAAAGAAATAAAAGCACCTAATAAAATAAACGCACATTTAATTGAGGAGTGGCGAAGCCAACATCCTACTGAACTTTTCCCAGAAGAAAAAGTAGATTTAATTTATTATAAAGGCGAAGAATACTATTTTGTTATTAAAGAAAAAAATGAGTTAGGCGAGATAGAGGAGTGGTATTTTGCTTACGATGGTGGTATTGATTATGTATTAAAATCAGCAACATTTTATATTTTAACAGCAATAACTATTGTAGTATCAGTGACGGTAAGTCAAACAAACTATACAACATCAATTAACTCAACAATGAACTCAACTAAATTCATTAAAACTTTGGCAACTTATCAAAAGTCAAAGGAAAGAGTAGCAGATTATACACAATACTTGGGCGACTTTTGTAGATATAAAAATCAACAAGCATACGAAAGTAAAAAACGGTCTATTGTAGAAAGTGCTGATATAAGTTATTCGTATTATAATAGCAAAGAGTTTGATTATGATAAGTTAGCAGACTGGCAAAAGAAAAAACTTGATAAAATAAGGAAAATAAAGGTCAAAAGGATTACACCAAGCGATTTACTTCAAGAAGGAAGAATAAGGGGTTATACAGTTAGTTTACTACCAACAGCACCAGAAGAAAGTAAGAGAAAGTTCTTTATTAAAAATGTAGTTCAAAAGATTACATCAAGTTTCTTATCTGGTTTAACAGTGATATTTGGTTTTGTATTAGGCGAGTGGGTATTAGGTATTACTTATGGCTTTGTAGTATTTATGAGTTTTATAACAGCAAATGTATTAGGAAACGATTATGCTAACAATACATTAAGACAAAGATATATAGCAAAAGCCGATTTATTAAATGAGTTCTTTAATATCAAGGAAGATTTTATTGGCAAGTATAAGCAAGTAGAATTGAAAGATGGCACAAGAACACGCGCTATTTTTGGCGATGTGGGGGGATTAAAAAATAAACAAGAGGAAAGTATAGATAATCCTCTTATAAATACACACGAGGAGGTAAAAGCAGATGGCTGATAAAAAAGATAATTTAACAAATATCTATGGCTCTAACTTACAAGCAAGAAAATACTTGTATGAAACTGGCTTACAAAATGTTTTTAATGATTATGAAAAAAAGATAGCAAGTTTAGATGAAGCAAAACAAAAGTCTATTGAAGATGCTTACTATACTCGTGAGTTATCTAAAAAGTATTTAGGCGAATACGCTTCTAATACTGGTATTGAGGATGTAAGTGGCGAACTTCTTGACCTATATGGCTCATATCAAAAGAATAGGTTTGATATTGACAGGCACTATGATACCTTGAAACAAAACTATGATTTAGAATATAGTGAGTTAAAGCGTGGTTATGAAACCGACCTATTTATGACTAACTGGGCGATAGAGCAAGAGCAAAAAACATACGAACAACTTGAAAATTATAATGAAGCACTTATCAAGTTGAATAATGACGATACTGACGGTTTATCAAGGATGGAATACATCAATAGTATTAAAGATAAAATACCAATAGACAAGTATTACGAACTAATTTTTGGAGAGCAAGAAAGAAGTTATCTTGAAAAAGAACAAGATGATAATTTAGATTTAGTTATTAGATTGGCAGAAGGAAACTATGGTGCTAATCCAGACGATTTCTTTAAGTCGCTTTATAAAAAAGGTATTATTGAAGCAGATGGTTTAGTAAATTATTTTAGAGGCAAAAGTGAAGATTTAGTTGCTGATGCGTTAGAAGAAATGAATAATGGAGCGTCTTTTGAAAGAGTAGCAAGTGAATATAGTTTGAACGAAGGGCAAAGACAAATGTTAAAATCTTCATATAACGCAAGTAAAGAGATAACTAAAATGGCAGAGTTCGTAAAAGATATGACTGCTGGTAAGTTATCAGACGAAGAAATTATTCAAGGATTTAAGAGTGGCTATATAGATACAAGTGGGTTATTATCTTACTTTGAAAAAACTAATAAGTTTGATGATGCTAATGCTATTTTGAAAATTGCTAATATGAAAACTGATAAAGAGTTTAATGATTATATCAAAGCACAAGGATTAAAAGGAACACAAAGAGAAAAGATGTTAAAGTCTTTATATGATGCTGAAAAAACAAAGAAAAAACAACAAGAAGTAATCACTACAATAGCAACTGGTAATGTTGAAGACTTGCCACAATATATCAAGGATAACCAAATGTATTTAGGCGAACAATTCCCTGAACTTTTAGCAGGTGCTTTAACAAAGCAATACGGCGATTATGCTTCTTCTATGATGAAGAACGCTTCTAAATACGATTCTAAAAATGATTGGGCTAACTATGTAGATAGCGAATTATTAAAAGGGAACATTGGCTATGCTGAAAAGAATAGTTTATTAGAGTATTGGGAAATGAAAGATATTGTTGATATAACAAACTCTACTGAAAATCTTGATTTATCTGGTTATTATAATGTTGATGAGTTTAAGGAAAATGGTAAACAATTCAAAAATCCAAAAGGTGAAGTATGGGTTGAAAGTAATGATATTGTTGATAGCGAAACAGATTATTATGAAGAATTAAACAAGCGTAATTTAGCAACTGGTAATAATGTAGTTGCGTTTAATGGGCACTTATATTATAGAAATCCAAATGGCGACTTTATACCTTTGGTTAAGGCACACGAAGTTAGAATAATCACAAAAGATGATGAACTTTTCAAGCCAACTGCTAATAATGTGTTAGATGATGAGGGTAATCAAGTAGCACCTACTACATCTTATAGCAACGCACAAGGAAACACTACAACAGATACAGTTTATTATAACAAAGAAAAAGAACAATTTGATATAGAAGTATCTGCTACTTTTGTTCCTGGTCCTAATTTTGTAAATTATTATCCAAGCGAAAAAGATGACCCGAATAGTTCACTTGTTAAGTTTGAAGAAAAGCGTGGAAACTTAAAAGATGGCAAAATCTTAATAAACAATGAAGAATATATTGTAGACGGCACAAAAGAAAGTAATGTATTTTACAAAGAAGCGAAGCAAAAACTTGCTGATAAGTATTTTAATGGCAAAGAAAATGAATTAAATGATTATATTGAACAAAATAATAAATCATTAGAAAGATATAATAAAATATCAGTTTTTAAGTATAATGACAAATATATAGCGATTTATTGTGGATATGCGTTTGACTTAAAGAAAAAATAAAAAAAGGGGTGTTTCTATGGATTTTGAAGCATTAGTAGCAGAGTTAAATAATAAACCGAGTTTTCAAGTGCTATCGCAAGATGCGAAAGACAAGTTAAACGCTGTTCTTTTTACTTATAGAGATGAACAGTTTAATCTTTCAAAACAACTTCAAGAACAACTTGCTGAGTTAAAACGAAAACAAGAAAGAGAGCAAAAAAGAAAAGAGGGTTGGGGGACTGTTTTGTCTGTTGGAACTGGTGGAGTATTCTCTTTGGTAAAAGGCGTTATTGAGTGGGCGGTAGATGGTATAAGTGGTGTAATTTCTCTTGGAACTGGTTTACTTCAAAATGTCTATGAAGTATTTAGACACGAAGGAAGATTTGGCGATGGATTTGTAGGATGGACAGCGGAACTTGAAAGAGATATAATTAACATCTTTTTGGAACCAGGCGAACAATTTGCAAGTAGTATGATGAGTGTTGGTGCTGGTGTAGTTGATTTAGTTGCTGGTTGGTTTGGATATGATATAAGCAAAGAAGCAGAAGATTGGGCAAAACAAAAGCGAGATGAACTTGCTATTGGCAGATATAATTGGTTATACGAAGAAGATTTTTGGGGACCTGGTTTTATGGGTTCTTTTGACCCTAAAAAAGATTGGCAAAAAACACCGCAACATATTCAAACTCCTCCAAGTGTAGAAGAAGCAGAAAAGGGATTAGATGATAGAGTTTGGCAGTGGCGAAAAGACTTTGATTTAGCAAAAGCAAATGCGACTAAATGGATAAAACAAAATGTAACTGGCGTATTAGATGATACTGTTTTAATGAGTGAAGATACTTGGGTTTCAAGAAATCTAAACTCTATGTCTTATCAAATAGGAAGATTAGTTCCTAACATTGTAGCAAGTATGTATGGTGTTCCATCGTCTGTGACTTCATTTGCTTTCTTTTCATCTGTCTTTGGACAAAGTTATGATGAAGCACTTAATAGAGGTTCAAGTATAGATGATGCTATGAGTTATGCTTTAACAAATGCTTTTATAGAAAGTGGCTTGGAAGATTTTGGTGGTATGAAAACAAGTGGCGAGATACCTTTTGATAAAAGTCAGCCGTTTTGGAAAGAACTATTAAAGAAAAGTTTTAAAGAGGGTATGGAAGAATTTATGGCAGAAGTATTTTCTGGTGGTGTTGAAAGTGTTTTAACTGACAAAATAGACAATTCATACTTTTGGGATAGAGCATTAGAAAGTTTCGCATCAGGAGCAGTTATTGGTGGTGTATTAGGTGGAACATTAGGACCAGTCCAACAAAAACAAAGAGAAAAATACCAAAAGATGTTTGACGACTTTGATAAGTTTTTCAAAGACCGAGAAGATGGTAAAGGTGGCAAAGATGGTAGTGACGGTAGCGTAGAAGCACAAGCAGATGCGATAATTCAAGAGTTTGCGAAAGAATATAAACCAGACTGGCAGTTATTAGAGGAGTTCAATGATTTTATTGACGAAGTTTATGCTGGTAATGCTACGGCAGATGTGATAGGGGCAGAACTTGGAGTTAGAATAGACAAAGCGGTTAAAAATTTTAATGAAGAATATCAAAAGATAAAGGAAGATAAAGAGGGAAAGACTACTTTTACTGGTATTCCTATGAACGATTTATCAAGATTATTCATTGATTTTGACTCTGAAAAAGAGGTATTTCATCGTAATTTTTATGCTGATGTAATTTTAGAAAATCCAAAAGAGTTTCAAAAGGGGTATAGAGAAGTAAAAAGACAATCAACTGGCGACTACGATTTAGAACCTTTAAGAAGCACTTATGCTATAAGTGAAAAAAGAACACCTGGTATAGTCCACGCAAGGGATGTTAAGTTTTTAACTATGAAAGAAATAGAAAGTTTTTGCCCAGAAGATACAGTAGCGTTTATCAAGCAAGTATTAAAAGAAGAACCTAATGTTGCATTTATTGATGCAAAGAGAGCGAGTTTAAATGGACATTATACTCACGATACTGGCTTTATATACATAAATGTTATTGATCACAAAATAAACAATACTGTTTATGCCAAGGATTTAAAAGATATAGCGTCCACTTTACAACACGAAAAAACTCATTATGTTCAATTCGCAAGTAAAGAAGCCTGGGATAAAGTAAATGCTTTATTTGATGAAGGAATAGAAACTAAATTAAAAGATATAAAAACACCGCTTGGTTTAAGCAAGTATTATTTATTTAGAAACGATTATGGCAATGGTTATTTGGAAAAAAGTATTATAAACAAACTTTATGGTTTTTTACCTTATTCATCAGTAAAAACTTTTGGAGCAGAAATAAAAAAAGACCAAACTTTTATAGACGCTGTAAAAAGATATAACGAAAGAATTGAAAAAATAGCGTTTTATATCGGCACAGTAGCATCTGACCCAACGACAATAGAAAAAATGTATAATGTTTCACCAGAATTCGTTCAAGCGTTAAATGATGTTGTTAAAGATATTCCAGAACACGAAAGCGAATTAAAAGAAACAAGAGAAAAATTTGCTGAATATGTTGAAAAAGCAAAAGAATTACAAAAGAAGAATATATATGTTAATTTTGAAAATAGAGAAAAGCATAAAGAAAAAGCAAAAAAAAGTGGTTATATAAATGTCGGCGGAAAATTGATGATGGCTCCAGCCGGAAAAGCGATTTTTTTTAACACTGATAGTAGATACGATTATGATGCTCACATAAATGAAGTTCATACACAATATATATATGGCGATTTTGAAGCAAACAGAATGTATAGTGAGCAGTCGCTAAAAGCGTTAGAGGATTTTTATAATCTTTTCAATGCTTACAAAAACGGTATATATGACAATGTTAATGATATTATTGATAATCTGCTTTTATCTTACGAGGAGTTTGATGAAGCGAGTTATAAAGAAACAATAGGAACTAAATATCCTTTTCTTTGGTATTTGATAAGCGAAAATAAAAATAGCGAGTTTGTAAATAACTTAAAAACAGAAGCAGAAAAAAGGATACAAAACATTATTGATGAAAATAGAGATGTTTTCGTGCCAGTTGAGGGGGAAGAAAACTTATTTAGAGTAACAGATGCTGGTGTGTTTAGAGATATTACTGCTTTAAGGATGATTACAATAAATCCTTTTATCGCCCAAAATACTTTGCTATTTCAAAAAAGTTTCTACGAAAACGCTGAACTTTATATGTATAAAGATGCTTTTGGCGAAGTTGGTGGTGGTGGTTTTGCGATTTTGCCACCTGGTATGTATTTATGGCGTCCTGTTAAAAAAGGTCTTATTACAAGTTTCTTTGATACATTAAATAATAAAGCACAAACTGATTATAGTTTATTTTTACAAGATAAAATTGATTATTATGAAAGTAATTATACTAAATACTATGATTTATCAGTTGACTTTTTAGAAAGAACAACTTTTGACCATTACAAAAAATTAGGACTTGTTTTTGAAAGTGTTAGTTATCCAAAAACTTTATTTTTAAGAGAGTGGAGCAATAGTTTTTCTAATTGGTTTAAATATGCAGATATTAAAAACCTCAGTATTTCGTATTCAGACAATAGTGTTTTAAGTCAGCAAATAGATAATTTATCTTTTCAAGAACTAAAAGACTTTGCCCAACTTAAATATCAAAAACAAGCAGAAATAGAAGTTGAAAAGTTAGAAAAGCCAAATGTTAAGTTTGATACATATAACACTGTTAGTAGCGAGAAGACTTTACAAAATATGACTTTGATGCATAACTATATCAAGCAAGAGTTTAATTCGCAAGATTATAAAAATGAAATCAGTAGGAGGATGAGTTTTAATAGAAAAATTACGCCAAATAAACTTTCTCATCCGAGAGCGTGGACTTTAATCAAAAAATTAAGGGAATTAAGAAATGTTTTAAGAGTTCCTGGCAAACTTTATAATCATATCTACGATAATACTATTCAAGAAGTTATCAAGCAAATTGCTATCAATACTAACGAACACGGTATAAAAGACAGTCAAAGTTTTGTTAAAGATATGATGACAAGCATATTAAATGATATTACATTTTTAGATACAGAAATGATAAATAGTGAAAGTGCTAAACTTGACCCGAATAATCCAAAAGGTATTCAATATCAAGGCAAGTTCTATGATGCTTTAAGGAATAAAGATGTAGTATTTGATTTAGCACCTTTGTTTAATATCATAGATACTGTTTTAGAATTAGACTTTGCGATTGATGATGTAAATGAAGTTGGTGATTATAGAAGAATAGCACCTTATTTTAAGTCAGGTGGAAAAATTGCTAATACTTTATTCAACGCAACAAATATAGAAAAACAAAGTAGTCTTGGAATAACTAATAAAAAGATTGATACTTTTGAAAATGTTTTGAAACAAAATTATAAACATATTCAATTTTTACAAGATTTAGCAGGTAGAAATTATAGAGATGGCAAGAACAATATCAAAAAAGTTGGCTTACTTGGAAACTTTAAGTTATTTTTACCAACAGATGTTCACGCTCTTGACCTTTATGCTTTTTCTAATTTGTTTGGTATGTTTACAGAACACTCACTTGGAAATGTATTACAAGAAAGAATTACCAAAGCACAAGAAAAGAACTTAATTGTCTGGAACGCTTATTATAAATGGTTTGAAGAATTTTTAGATAAAAATCATAAAAAGTTATATGAAACAGAAAAGACTTTTTACAACATTGAGAATTTAAAAAATGCCAAAGGCGAACCTTTAAGACTTCCAGCAAGTCAAGTGATTGAACTTCGTATGGCTCTATTTAGAGAAATCACAAGAAATAAACTGATAGATATGGAAATTAGAGATGGCGAAAAATCAAAGCACTTTATTGACGGTGGTGAAATTGGTATTTTGGGAAATGTAAAGAATAGACAAAAAGCAGAAAAGATGAAGCAAAGAGGCAAAGTTATCTCACAAGTAGAGTTATTTAATGAACTAAATGCAATTATTGAAAAAGATGCTTTCTTAAAAGAGTTTATGGATTTAACTTATAGATACTTTGATGAAGGACTTTACGAGTTTGAAAACAAAACACTAAAAGATACCGTAGGACTTCCTTTACACAATGATAATCATTTACTTGCGACACTTGATTTAGACACAAGAAAAGAGTTATTTGATGGCTTAAATGTTGATTATAAAACAGTTAAACATATCTACACACCATTTAGGACAGAGATGAGTAGCAAGAGCAATACAACTGGGGCTTTCAATATGAAAAATGTTATGGACTTTGGTATTGATGATGGTATGGTTAAAGGTATAACAGAAACTACTTATCCATTATTATTAAGTAGCATCAATAATTTAATCACGCATCAAACAAGAGCAGTTGCTAACTATTATAGTTATTATAGAGTAATGCTTGAACTAAATGAAATGTTTAATGAGCCAATAAAAGTGAAAACGAAAGAAGGAAAAGAATTTTCAACTAATTTAGAAGAACAAGTAAAACAAATTAGTCCAGATATAGTGCCTTTCTACGAAAAACTACTTCGTGATATGGCAGGTTATGGGATGGATACTGATTTAACAACAAAAAGTATGAATAGACTAATGAGTATTTTAACAAGACACTTCTATCGTGCTTCACTTGGTTTTAACTTAAAAGTTGCCGCAATACAGTTTGCTTCACTTTTCACACTTGCTACTGTTTATGAAGATAAGCCGACTTTTATGGCAAAGATGTTTAAGAATTTCTTTGACCCGAAAAATAAAGAAAAAGCAAAGTTTTATACAGAAAATAGTCAATTTTATATGGATAGAGCAAGAAACTCAATTCACGATGTAGGTGTAGCAACTTCATCTGACTTTAACAAAAGTAAATGGACGAGATTTTGGGAAATGTCAATGAACCCGATTAACTCAACTGATGCGAGAATAAATAGAAGTTTATATAACACACTTGTTGAGATGGGTTATTCAAAAGAAAAGGCGATGGAATTAACAGATAAAGGTATTAGAGAATATCAAAGTAGTGCTTTACATCTTGCTAAACCACAATTATTAAGGACTGATAATCAAATCCTAAAATTATATACAAGGTTCTTGGGCGAACAAATGAAAACTATATCTAATTTAGCAGATAGTAGAAATCATTTAAGAATTATCGAAGCGTTTGAAAAGAACTATGACGGAATAAAAGCATTTTACGAAAATGAAATAAAAACGCAAGAAGAATTTATTCTTAAACTTGAAGAAGATAAAAGCAAGTTAGAAACAGAGTTAGGTTTAGCCCAAAACGAACAACAAAGAAAAGAACTTAATAATCAAATAAAAGCAATAGAAAAGCAAATAGAAAGTGAAAATGCTAATCTAATAGAAACGCAAGAAATGACAAGTTTGTTATTAAGTGATATTGACAATGAAATCAAGAGTAAACCAGAAGCGAAAAAACTTTTAGCAAGAAGAATAGCAATCTTCACGCAACAAGTATCTTGGATAGCGATTGTAGGAACGATATTTAGTTTAATTCGTGGTGGTGCGAGAGATAAAGATGAAGAAGAAACTTTTGCTATGTATCTTGCTAAACTATATGGCGAAGAACTGTTTGCTGAGATTGTTCAAATGTTCCCTTTCGTTAGAGATGCGTATGGATTATTTACAAAAGGTTATAACATAGATGATATTGATATATTAGCACCAGTTAGTAATCTTGGTATTGCTTTTAGAAATATGATTATAGACGCTACAAATCAAGATGGCAAGTTTGATTATCTTAAACATATAAGACGAATAGCGACGCATTTAGGAGGGTTATTAGGCGTTCCTGTAAGACAAATAGAAAGATTATTCACAACACCTACTAACTGGGTATTAAAAGATTGGAATTATGCTTATCGTGATGCGACAGGGCAACAAGTAGCACCAAATAAAGAATTAGCAAATGCGATAAAAAATAACAATATGAAGTTAGCAGAAACTATCATTGAAAGGCAGTTAAGAAAGAAAAACATTTCTTATACAGATGCTACTTATAAAGAGATTGAAAGATTAAAGAAGCAAGGTGTCAATGTAAATCCAAGCAGTGTGCCTTATAAGTTCACGATTGATGATATAGAATATATAAACGATAGAGATAAGTTTTCTAATACTTATGATAAAGCATCATTTGTGGTTGAAAGACTATTAAAAAGCCCTCGCTACAAAAGATTATCTTTGGAAAGCAAGGGGAAACTAATTAACGCCGTTTATAATTACTATCATAGGTTAGCAAAGCAAGAAGTGAGTGGAGAACAACTCATAAGCAAAGACAGAGTGTATAACTTAAATCAAGCGTATAATTATTTCAATGGTAGGACATCATATTATTATAAACAAGATAAGAAAACAAAAAAAGAGGACTAAACATCCTCTTTTCTTTTTTATATATAATTATATATATTTTACTTAAATGCTCTTTTGAACTGTGTTTCTATTGCTCTTACTTTGTTTAAGACCTCACGAAGTAAATCTAAACTAATGCTTTTTTCTTTTAGTTCAATACTTACCTTTACATCTTCGCTAACAAGAAAAGTAGCAACTACACCAAAATCAGAATAAATAAACAAATCGTCATCTAATACTACTAAATTGTTTCTTTTAGCAACTCTTTCTATTTTTTTGCTTGGAGTAAGTCTATACCATTCTGACTTAAATCTTAACTTTCCTTTGCCAATCGTGTTTAATGTAATCCGTTCATCTTCAACATAATAAAAATCATCAGCAATTTCTTGTAGGAAATACTTATATAAACTTTCAAAATCAGAACTTTCAAAAGTATATTCGTATGTTTCTAACTGGTAAGCATAAATACTTTGAATAAAATTTTCAATTTTCTTAACATCATCAAGTTCATAAATAGTAATCGCTCCTGTTTCTTTGTGTCTTTTTCTAACTAAAATCATAAATTATATTATACCTCCTTTTTATAATTTTATACTTTCTAAAAAATCTCTTTGCGTTTTATTTTTCTTAACGAGAGTTTCATAAACGCCTAAATCATAAGTATCTATCATAAGTAAATAATAGACATCTACTTGATGCGTCTGCCCAAAACGCCATAATCTTCTATTTGCTTGTAGGAAATTTTCTAAACTCCACACCAAGCCATACCATATAACCGTATAACCACCTTGTTGTAAGTTCGCACCATATTGAAACGAGAAAGGACTGATAATACCTGCTTTTATTTTGCCGTCGTTCCAATCTTTAACATCTTTATAAGTCATAATTGCTCTTGCGTTGGGTAGTTTTAATAATTGTTCCTTATCACTTTTGAAATTATAATAGATAAGGACATTTTTTTCTGGGTTATTCTTTAAGAAATTATAACACCATCGCCATTTGGTATTGTCAAAAACTTCATAGTTTAGTTTGTTATCAACATAAACATTGCCATTAGCAAGTTGCAAACATTTATTTAGCAGTGCTTGTTTTGAAAAGACTGTTATTTCGCCCTCTTTTAATTCTAATATATAACTATTAACGAAGTCGTTATATTTCTTTTTTTTATCTTCTGTAAAAGATAACATTACTCTATGTTCTATTTTTGGTGGTAGTCCTTTGATATTTTCGCCAAAAATACAAATATCATTTACTGTTTCTTTTATTGTTTCAATACTTGCTTTACTATAAACATATTTATATTTTGAAACTTGAAAACTATATATAGCCTGGTAAGCCCTAAAACTTTTTCCTAATCTTTTACCTTTATCAAGCAAATATATCTGCGACCACAAGTCATCATAACCATTGGGAGTCGGAGTGCCTGTAAGTAAATATATTCTATGCTTTTGTAGGTCAATCATCTCTGATAATGCTTTGAACTTTTTAGCCGTTGGATTTTTGAACCTCGCACTCTCATCAACGATAATCATATCATAATCGTTTAAGTGTCCGTATGTTTTTTTATACCAAACAATTAACGCATCACTAATCAAGTGAATAGTAAACCCTTTTTCTTTCTTTTCTATTCTTGTAGTCGGGTCGCCACTTAACTCCATATAATCAAAGAACTCAAAGTTTTTCCATTTCTTCATTTCTTCTTGCCACACTTTGCTTCTATTGATAACTTGTGGTGGAGCAATTATCAAAACTGATTTAACTTCTAATTTATCAAATACTAAATAATCTACCAAAGACAACAATACGGCCGTCTTGCCTGTTCCCATATCAAAGAATACACCAAATTGTCTGTTTTTCTTACAAAGTTCTAATGCTCGTTCTTGATGTTCTTTTAACTTGATATACATTATTTTTTGTCCTCTAATTGCCTTAATGTTTCGCCGATAAACTTTTTATAATGTTCTAATATATCTTGCTTTTCTAATTCATCAAGCAAATCCCCGTGATTAACAACTTTGTCTTTGGTATTAAAACGAAATATCTTATCACAGCATACATACGCTTCTGTTGTATATATCTTAACTTTAACATTGTAATCATTATAGTTTTTAATAATATCTTCCATTTTTGGATTAGAAGTTATCATTAAACCGATAATATCTTCGTTCAGATGATTGTTTATATCTTCTTCTTGCGAGTAAATACAATAGAAATAATGGGCTTTGTTCTTACCATAATAATTAGAATACTTGGCTAAAAAGATGTCGCCAGTTTTTATAACCTTTGATACACTTTTCATATTGTTCTAAAATGGCAAGATGCTATCATAAAGAGCAGTCAATAACTCTTTTTCAAACTCATCTAAACCATATTCCCCTTTCTTCACTTCAAGTTCTGCTATTTTCAAGTTCTTTTCTTCTTCGCTTGAATTTTTCCAATCATCAATAGACTTTTCTACTTTCTCATAATAATACTGTTGCCCAAACTCGCCAAAACTTTTTCTTGATTTTGGATTTCTTTGAAAACCTAATCTTCCTAATGCTTGTTCTATATCTTTTCTTATGTAATACTCTGGCATATCGCCTAATCTTTTATCTAACGCTATACAGTAAATTTCTTTTACGCAAAACTCCGTTCTTTTTTCTCTTGCGAACTCGCCACTCCCCTCACGCCACCAAAGTTTTTGATTTGGAAAAGCCATTTCATTAAAGCCAAGAGGAAACTTGTTATTTATGTAATCTTCAACGATACCAAAATAATCATTTTCCAAACTTGCTCTTTCTAACAGCATATCCCACTCTCTTTGCTGTTTAGGATTAAAAGGAGCAGAATATGAATAGCCACTTTTGTAATAATAAATTGCTTCTGCTAAAACTTGGTCTCGTATATCTTTATTCCAAAGTTTATTATCAAATATAAGTGCTTTATGCTTTGGCAAATTAGAATAAAACGGCATAAATCTTCTTTCATCTTCAACATTTTTAATAGGTCGCATTTCATTAGTTGTCGCCCAGAAAATAAAACTTCTTGGCACATCTATACTGCGTTTACCATAGCGTTCAATAAACCTGTCTTTTGTTTTCGTCATAAAACTCTTTAAGGTTGCTTTGTCATATTTAGTAAAGTATTTATCAAACTCGGCTAACTCAACAATACACGCACCTCTTAAAGCATCTATCGTATCTCTTTCGTTTCTTAAATCTATTTCTTTGTCTGTGAAAAAGTAGTTTGCTCGTTCTACATTTTCCATATTACCATCCCAATCAACGGCTATCAAACTCTTACAAAACATAGACTTACCAATACCGACAGCACCTATCATAGCGATAGCATAGTCAAATTTACAACCTGGCTCAAATATCCTTGCGATTAACGCTGTAAACCATTTTTTAGTTGCTTCTCTTATAAAACTACAATCGCCTACATCAAATAGGTCAATCAAGATTGTTTCAACTCGTTTTTTCTTATCCCACTCTGGCAAACTTTCCAAGAAATCTTTTGGATAATTTATTCTTCTCTCGTATGCTGATGCTACAACGGCGTTTTCCATAGCGTCTTTGCCACTTTGATAATATGGTGGTGATGCTAAATGAATAGAGATGAAAGAAAAATCTAAATCTCTCACACCATCGCCTTTTTTAATATCTTCATCCCAGTAAGGTGCTTTCTCAAAACATATCTGTTGCTTTATCACATCATAAAAGAATAAGTCTTTGAAAGCCGGGTCGTGTTTTACGATTAAAGTGATATTATTAGGCGACTTTTTAATCGTGTTGTCTTTTGTATTTCTTTCAAGCAAGTCCATTAAAGATAGTTCGTGTTCTTCTTTGACAACTATACCAAGTTCTTCCATTTTCTCTTTGAATTGTTCTTCTTGCTCTTTTACTTTCGGGTCGTGTTTCATAACATTTGGCATAGTTTTAACAAAATCGCACATTGCTTGAAAACTTGTCATATTACCATAATCATCATATATTTCGTTTTCTGTCTTATTAGTATCTTGTTTACCAAACTTATGAATACGCACAATATCAAAAGCGTTTAAGAGTTTTCCTTGTGCTGGGTCTGTTCCGTGATGCGAGTAAGCATATTGGGGATTTAGAATATGTAATCCATTTTTGCTTTCTCCGTCAATATATGTATATCTATCCCCTCGTTCTTTTTTGTAAATATCACTTAAAAACTTGTCAATAGCATCAGTTATAGAATACTCAATGTTGAAAGAATTAACCATACGCCATTTTGTTTTCGTAGAGTCTGGGATAGTTCCTTTTTCTATTCTATCTCTACGCTTTCCTTCAAAAAAGTGAGGTCTTTGCCACTCGTCAATGTTGTGATAATCTAAATACTCTTTTAGTAAAATCTCAGCATCTAAATCGCCTTTATCATCATTATAACTTTTACAGATATATTCTCCATCTAAACTGACATTTGGAAAATACATAATTCTATTTGCTTGAATTGTGGTCGCATCAAAAAACTCAATACCTATTTTCATACACAGCCTTGACGCTGTTGCTTCATATTCTTCTGGTTTTATATCGTTTAACAATGGCACAATTAACCTTAATCTTGGCTTATCTCTTGTATGAGAGTGCGTAGTATAAACGAAAAACCTAAAATCTAATTCTTCATCTGCTTTCTTTTGTAAAATCTCAAATATATTACTCGGGCAATAATCCAAATCAAGCGTTAGCATATTTCTACTAATGATTGCCAAATTATCACGCCTGTTTTCTATTGAAGTTCCCATTAAAAACGCACCTTTATCTTTTGCGTTATCTCTAAACTCTTTTGTTCCTTTTTGGTATTCTAAAACAGTTTCTTCTGTTCTACGATAGTTTTTCGCAAAAGAGTGAACCATTACCTCGTAAGAAATTGTATTTATTAGCCCAGTATATTTGTATCTGTTTTCAAAAGAAAGTATTGTAAACGGTTCTTTTCTTCTCATATTTTATTCATATCTTAAATATCTTTATTATAAGCAAAATAATTCTTTATATCATATTCTTTACACTCTTGATATATTTTCTCTACTAACTCATCTATATCGTGCCTATTTGTAATTAAATAATACTCATTAACACCTTGACTTATTTGGTCTTGCCATTTTTTCTGCATCGGTGTCTGCTTATAATAACTTTCGTTTTCCTTTCCTAATTTTAACTCTATAAAATAAATCTTGTGTGCTACAACAAACCTATCAGGGAAACCCTTTTAATCCTTCTGGATTTCCCTTAAAGTTTGGTATATTTTTCTCATCTAATTTTTCCTTCAAATAATTTTCAAGTAAAGTTTTTTCGCTTTTTTTAATCATATTTATCCAATTCTTTTCTTGCTTTTTCCATCTAAAACACCCCTTTACTTATTCTTTCATTACAAAACTCTTTATAATCACAGTATTTACACGCTTTTGAACTCGGGTCATATTGTAAATTGCCTGTGATTATTTCGTTCATTTTATCGTTTTTGGAATTGTAAAATCCTACCAAATAATCCAAATCTAAATCTTGTGAGTTTATATTGCCAATTACCGGTTGACAAATAGAAATCGTAAACTCGCTGTCTTTGTTGGCAAGTTTAGGATATGTTTGGATTACGCCTAATAAATAAATCAACATTTGTGAATTATCTTTAACATCAACTTTTGTCCAGCCTGTTTTCAAATCGCAAATAAAAACACCTTTTTCGTGAAACATTATTAAATCTATAAAGCCATATTTTGAATAGCCATACCAAACTACATCAACTTTCTGCTCTAAAAATACTTGTTTAGGTTTATATTTATTAACAAGCATTAAGACATAGTCAATATATTCTGTGTATATTTTCTCAGCGTGTTTATCCCAATTTACAATGATAGTAGCATCATTTTCATCTACATAATCTTCTGTCTTTATTTGTTTAATTCTTTCTTTGTTATCTTCTTTTCCAAAGATTTCCTTTAATCTTAACGAGACTGCTTCGTGAACCATTTTTCCATAAGTAGCATTTCTATTAGAAGTAAAAGTCTGATTATATTCCAAACTTTTCGTGCATTGTAGCCATCTTTCACTTGCTGATATACTTTGTAGTTTTATTTTACTCATCTAATAAACCTCGCTTTTTCAAGATTTTTTCCACTTTTTCCAATCGTTCTGCTAATTCTTTTATTGTTTCTTCATAAGGATTAACTTTCTTAAATTCATTTTCTTTTGGTGGATAATATACCAATGTATTAAACATTTTACCATTTATTTCAAAAACCCCGTTCCTATATCCAGACGATATATTCTGTCTATTTTTGGCTTGGTATTACAAAATCTCGTAATAGGACTAAAAATAGAAAATTTTTTATTATCTGGCATTTCTTTTCCGGTGATTTTGTCAAAAACTTGTAAATCTTGTCCTGTTTGTTCTTTGAATATATTTTTCAAAGTCTTAACTGATATATCACCATTTGTTGTATGAGAACTTGTAATAGTTATAAAAATTTTATTCGCACTCATAATCTTCATTTACCTCGCTTATTTCTATGTAATACTCCTCGTTTTCATCAGCTTTTTCGTAAGCATAACTCTTATTAAAAGTTTCGCAAACTACCCAGCCATCAAGACTAATGACACTGTATAATTTTTTCTTTCTTTTCACTTCTCTGCCTCCTCTACAAATATAATCTTGTTTTCTTTTACATCATAGGCAAATATCAAATACTTATTCTCAATATCATCAACAGTTAAACCCATTTTATCAAGTAAAGCATTCTGGATTTGCTCTAATCTTTTTACTAATTTATCGTTATTCATATTATTTTCCTAATACAAATACTTTGATTGCTTTGAAAACATTATCTAAATTACCTGTTAGATTTATGAAAATCATTTCATCGTTATCACTGTTTTTAATATCAACTTTATAGTCGCCTTGATAGTTAGAATTTTTTTCAATAGTTATTCTAAAATTTTTATAAGAAAATCTTAACTCGCCTAAACTCTCTAACTCAATATCATTTTCAGATACAAAGTCCATTATCTTTTTATAATCTTCGTTCATTTATCCCTCCTGTTATTTTCTTCATCTTTTTCAATCAAATGGATTACAACCAATACGCAAGTCATTACAACTACTACAATTAAAAGAAAAAATACTAAAACAATTAAAATAGCAAATAATGTTTCAAGTGCGTTCATACTAAACACCTATAAACCTTAATTGTGGGCGTTTTATCTTTTTTATCTTGACAATTCATAATTAAACCCCTCTAAATACGCTATTACATCTTCTGGTTCTTCAAATATCTTTTCTTCTATATGAAGTTCTTTGACATAACTCGGACCGATTTTGTGTCTTAACACTCTAAAACCTGCATTATGCTTTGTTATCTCAATACAAGACCTTTCCTCATCGTTATAAGGGAACACCTGTATTTTTTCGTTTTTGTGATAATAAAAAGCATAAAGTTTTTTACTCCTGATATATTCCATAACTTTTTCTATTTTGTTTTGAAACAAATTGTTATTGGTTTCTTCTAAAATTAACTGTTCTTGTTTTAATTGTTTTTGACTTTTCTTTTTCATATATTCACCACAAATTCATTTTCGTCTCTTGTTTTATTGAACTCATCATATTCAAACATAATATTAGCAGAGTCTTTGATAAACTCCAAAAATTTTTCTGCTATTTTTATTGCTCTTTTTCTTTCTACTAACATAGAGCCTTTCATTTCGCCATCAAAAACGAGTTCAAAAAAATGTTTTATAGAATACTTTATATCTGGCTCCATATCGGTTTTTATTGTTTTGATTATCCCTTCAACATTTGAAATGTTTAAGCCCTTTAATAATTCTTCTGGTGATAAAATATCCATTTGCTCTGCTAAACTCATTAGTTCATTTTTAATTAAGCCAAGCATTGTAATATACGAAAAACCATTAAATATAAGGTTCAAGAAAAAATATCCTTCTTTTGTTACTGACATTTTACTATCTATTTCTAAATGTTTTTCTGACTCTCTTAATGGTTTATAATCTATCAAAGAAAAATGATTAACATATACTTTTATTTGATATAATTCAACCGTCATAAACTCATTTTAATTATGATAATCAAGCAAAACTACTTCAAAATCATCACAATCTTCGCTTTCTAAAAAATCATTGATTAAATCAGTTATCGCTAACTTATATCCTTTTATATATTCGTTGATTAAGTTGCGTCTGATGTTATTATATTCTTGTTTTTTCTCGTTATCACCCCAAACATAAAACTCATAAAAATCTGGTGGCAAAAATGTATTATCCATATAATCTTCTTCTTTGCTTATGGTAAAAAACTCCCAGCAATTATTAAAAATGTATTCTTCATTTTCTGGTATTTCTTTCAAATTTTCTTTCCAAACTTCCCAATACTTTGAAAACTCTTTTATACTAACTGTTCTTTTTCTTTCGCTTTCATAATTTTCTTTGCCATCTTGGTCTAACTCATAAAATAATCTTTCACGATAATTGCCAGTTGAATACCAATCTGCTACCCCGTGTCTAACCAAAAACTCACCAGCAAGTTCTCTTGCTTCTGCTACACTCATACTTTTTGGTTTAATAATAATACTACAATAATGCATCTTTTTTCCTCCTTTTCTTATAGTTTATTTTCCCAATTAAATAAATTAGTTTCTTCTAAATCTTCAAAACTACCTATATAGTTTTTCACTCTTTCTAAACTGTAATTATAAGTATCTTCACAAAGTTCAATACCTATACTCTTATATCCAATTTTTTCACACCCCACTGATGTTGTTCCCGTTCCCATAAAATTATCTAAAATAACGGCGTTATCTTTTGTCTTATAAATATCTAATAATTGATAAACTAAATCACTGCTAAAACACGCTTTGTTTATATCGTTAGTTTCATCATTGTTTGGTGCTTCAATATAGTTCTTTTTGCCAGTTAAGACATCTTTGTATTTTTTGTGAAAACTTTCCCACTCATCTTTTCTCATAAAGATAAATACATTTTCCCAGACTCTGGTTAATCTTGCTTCTCTTATCGGCATAGCCCCAGGTTTTTTCCAACAAATAACATCTATCAAGATAAACGGCGAACCGTCTTCTATTGCGGTGATATTCCTATACAAATTACCGGCGGTATTTTTCTTATTACTTAAATAATTTAGATTATATATAACAAGCCCACATTTTTTCAATAACTTATCGTATAAAATAAAATGTGAAACAAGCCAGTCTTTATATTCTTCATTATCTTTGCTATCGTTAATATCGCCAGAGCCAGTATAATAATCGTTCCTAAATGCGTTATATGGTGGACTTGTTAAAACAAAATCTACCTTTACATTTTCCTTGACTAATTGTTCCATAATTTCGTTTGTGTCGCCCTGATAAAGCGTATGGCTACCTAAAATCTCTTTTCTCATATAAAACGCCTCTAATCTCAAAATAAATAGGTAGTAGAGGTGCAGATTACACCCCTACCCCCAATAATGCTAATAATTCTTTTAATTCTTCAACTGTTAAAGCACTTAAAACTTGCTTATTCTTTTCTTCTCTGAATTTAAGTATAAGTTCTCTATGTGTTGGCACAAATGTCTTAACTTTTGACAATAGTGTTTGGTGTAGTTCTTCGTTATTTTGCGTAGGTTTCTCATCTAAAACAACAGGGGCATCTTCTGCTACTTTTTCTGTATCTTTTGTATCAAACTCAAAAATACTTTCCTGTTCTTGCTTTTTAGTTTCTACTACACCACCTTTAAGCAAATTAGAAATCTCATCTTCACTTGCTTTTTTTGTTGGCGTTGGCTTTTCAAGTTCTACACCTAAAAGTTCAGCAAAGGCGTCTTTTACCTTTTCTTTTTCTTGGTCTTGCTTACTTACTGTTTTTTCGTTTAACTTTCCTTCCGGATTTTTTTGATTTGGCTTCTCGCTACTTGTGTCAAAATTTTGAGGTTTGGCTTCAATTTCAACTTTCTCATCTAATAAATCAGCATCTTCACCACCAGTCTCATCGTCTATTTGCTTATCAAACAAGTATAAGCCAATGCCTGATAATCTTGCGATTAGTCTTACCTTGCCCCTTTGAATTGCTTTGTTAATATGCGTAGCATCTGGGTTAGGTATTACTTTACTATCTGCTGTATTAAATAGTGGGTAGTATTCTTCAAGTTCTTCCCCTTGCCAAGTTCCTTTCAGATGAGTAAAATATGCGTATTTTTTGTCAAGCATTTCACCTGTTACCGGGTTAATTGTATTAGTTGGTATTTCTTTTGCCAAACAAATGTCAAGAGTTTCCACCTTTCCACCTTGTAATCTAAAAAGTCTTTCAACAACAGCCCACGGTAAATACTTGATTACTTGTTCTTGCCCTGCTTTTCGCTTAAAGTTAATCTTTTGTTCGTGGTTTTGTAAATCTTTACAGTCGCCCTCGTTGGCATAATTCTGTAAAAAAAGTTCTTTTGCTTTTTCGTTCAATCTTCAAATCTCCCTTCTTAAAATCTAAAACGGAATATCATCATCAGTAATTTCGTATTCTTCAATTACTGCATCTGGCCTTGTTTCTTCTAAACCATAATCTTCTGGTTCTTCAAAATTAAACCCAGTCCATAACTCATCATTTTTACTAAATGCTGATACTTCTTTGCCACGGATAATTCTATGTAAAATAGAACCTACTTTAATTTCCAGGCTATCTTCATCAAAACTGGCATAAAGTTCAAGTTCAATAGCCCACTCGTGATTTTTAACTTCTTGCTCGTCTGTCACTGGATATTTACCATTTAGGTCAAGAGCAAATAAAACTCTTGTTTTGTTATCTGATGGGACAGATAAAGCAACTTCATATTCGCCAGTCCAGTTGTTATCTTTATCATAACGATACTTAAATACTGGGTATTTTACTTGTTCGTTTTCAACAAAGTTTTCTGGCACCACTCTAAAACCACGCACTTTTGATAAAGAGTGAGCCACTAACTTTGTAAAGTTTCCAAACTCAGTCTTATCAAATGGCAAAACTGCTTGACCGAAATATCTTTTCTTGCCGTCATTACTTTCCCAGCGTTCCAAAAGATACTTGGCACTATAAAATCTTGTGTTGTTAATTAAGACACTTACTGTCTTTTTGCTTTCGTTTTCAATAATTTTATATTTCATACTTTTCCTCCTATTCTAAAATTATTTTTCCACTACAACTCTGTCATTACCAATCTTATATTCAATTAGTCCATTTGCTGTTAAATAAGCAATTTCTTTCTCATCTAACAACTTTTCCAACTTCGTGATACCGATTGGTTTTTTCTCGTAAACATTTTCTTCCCCCAGAACACTAACAAGATATTTAAGACCAACATCTGTAATTTCTCTCGTTTTGCGACCAGGAACTACTTTTAAGCCAGGGATTTCTTCCCCACTTAAAACTCGTGCTTCAATACTCTTTTTCACATCTGTCAAATACTTGATTGTTGTATCAATATCTTCGTATGTTTGTGAAATGTCAAGTTCCAAATCTAAATCAATGACTACTAATAACTTTCCAGCCATATTTACCTCCTTTCTGATAAATTGTTTTTCTGATTATTATTGAAAGTTTTTAGGTTCTTGTTCTTCCATCTCGCCGACGGGCTTCATCTCGTTTTCCATTTTTCTCATATATTGTTCCAGTGCTTGATTAACAAAATCTAACTCATCATCTTCAACTGGCTCAATTACAAAATCATCTTCTGTTTCTTCCATTCTGCCAACCACAAGTTCAATATACTCGTTTTGCTCTTGTGCTTTCTCATAAAAGAAAAGATATTTTTTGCCACACACTGGACAAGTAGTAGTAAATAAAACATTACACTCTAAATCTTTTCCAGTAATATCTTTTATCATAATTGTTTTCAAGAAATCTGTCCTCCTTTCTTTTTATTTTCTCATTTTATATTTTTCGCCATTTTCAACTACTGTGATTTCTAAATCTGTCGTTTCATTTACTACTTCTAACAGTTCCATAAACTTTTCTAATAAATGTTTATTTGCTTGTTCTAATCTTTTGATTTTTAGTTCTTGTATCTTAAATACAATATACATAACAATTAAAAACAAAACTGCAAAAAGCAAAATAACGCCTAATGTTGTGGTGTTCACTGCCTTTTCCTCCTACTTTTTATTTTTGTGTTCCTCTAAATTTTTCACGCCTTGTTTTAGATTATTAACCATAAAATTAAGACTTTTTACAGTTGCTTTTTTATCAGATGGGAATATAGATTTTCCATATTCAATTTCTGCTTCACTTAACCCAGCGTGTTTTGCTAATATCATAATACATTTTCCTCCTTATAATTATTTTCCACACTGTTTATAAAGAAACAATGCTTCTGTTATTTTATTCAACGCCTCTCGCTTTAAGTTGAATAACCTTTCTGTTAATATGTCATCTGGCAACGCGTAAAGCTTTTGTCTAATTACCAGAAGTCTGGTTCTGTCTGCTCCTGCTTCAATTTCTTTGATATAATCTCTTACAACTGTTAACATTTCGCCTCATCCATTTCAGTCAATAATTTGTTTTTTTTCTCTCATATTATCTGTCCATAATCTCTTTCATTTTGTATTCTTTTTCTAATCTTTTAATCATCACATCAAGCATATCAAACTCACTATAAAGTTCAGCGAGTTCGTTTTCTACACTTTCCATCTCTGGATTGACATAATCAATACCAGCCTTATCGCACGCTTTCATCATTTTCTTGTGCTGATTTTCTTTTTCTTCAATCTGTTCCCACAAGATGTCAAATCTCTTTTTCCAGTAATCTAATTCTTGTTTTGTTTGCTGTTTTTTACGCATAGTTTTTACCTCCTCGTTTTGCGAAATTTTTATGCCCACTAAATCGGGCTTCTATCTTAAACTTGTATATTTTATCAGAACCATAATTCTTATTCTGACTTTCTTATTATCAGATAACAAAAACACAGAAAGGTTAAAAATCAAAAAAATATCTGATAATAAATGGCTTTTTTATATAGCAACAGGAGAATACAAGTGCTATACGCTTGGCTATACAAGACCAAACTTTTTTCAGAGAATATAATAAAAAGCACCTATAAAATATCTTATTCTCAACTCTTTTTTAGCGTTTTAAGGTTGTATTTTGATATTGTAGGTGCTTTAATTATAATTCTCGTATAATTCCTTATTTACTTAAATACAACCCCTAAACGCTTAATTTATAATAACATTTTTTAATTAAAAAGTCAATACTTTTTTATAATAAATATAAACTTTTTTTCATTTGCTTTGTTTTTGTCTGTTGTTCTAAAATAGTTTTTTATCTCTCTCGTATCGTCTGTCCCACTTTTTAAGCCACTTTTCTTTTCTTAATTCTTTTTTCATCTGCTAATACTTCCTATTGAAAGTTCTTTTCTTTTTCTTTTAATTCTCGCAACTTTTCTAATTCTCTTTCTGCTAACTTTTCCAAGTTCTCACTTAAATTAAGTTCTGGCAATCTTCTTTCTAAATCTGATGTCATAATTTCTGCCAACTTATCCATTTCTTGCTGTAATTCTTTTCTTTTCTCAATAAACATAACGCCAGCAATACTTGCCAAAGCATTTTCTTTTCCTTTGTCTTGATTTTCTGGTGCGTTGATTTCTTCTGATATATCGCTTATTTCTAACTCATATAGCACAGCCAAAGCGTTCATATACTTTGCTTTTTTCCAAACATCTCTACTGTTTTCAATTTCCTTTTCCAGTCTTTCAAACTTTTTAAGTCTTTTTGAGACTGCCTCTAATTCTTCAAACATTTTTTTCTCAGATTTCATATTATACCTCCTTTATCTGATAAATTTTTCGTTTACAATAATTACATTACCCACTAACATTAACTGGTTCTTTGACATAAGCCAAAGCAAAACATTAACTGGTTGGTTTAGTATCAGTCCTTCTTCGTTCGCTATTACACAGCAACCCTTAAACGAAGTCTGGTATCCTATAAACTCAATTAAACCACCAACTGCTTTTTGTAGTTGTTCCAGTGTGAAACAGCCATCTTTTCCTTCTGGAACGATTAACTCAATGCTATAATTTGTTTTATAGCCATCATCTTCTGCTTTCAAAACGACAGCGTGAGTTTTGGTAATCTTTTTCCAGTTTTGTTTAACATACTCTAACTGTTCTTCCAAAGTCATTTCCACCTTTTTTGTATTTGTCATATACACTCCTTTCTGGCATATTTTTGCCTGTTTTTTATTATGAGTTTTAAGTAAATTTTTCCTATCCCAATTTGATTTTCCCGCATCGGGAGGACTAAAAACTCAAAACTTTTCTCAGTAATTATTTCCTATTTCGTATAATAATAACTGACCTTTTCAACGAGTTTTTTGAAGTCCGATTGAATTTTTCCGAAGTCAAACGCCTCCACGCAAATAAAAACTCCTACTTTTTAACGGTTTTTGTTTTCTTTTCTGTTGCCGTAATCCCAATATAAATAAAGTCATAATTTTCAGCAAAACTGCTATCAAGTTTTTTTGAGCGACTTTCAAACTCTTTTACTGATAACGGTTCTTTGTTAGGTCTGCTAAAATTATCATCTACCAGTATAATCTCGTTATTATTGGCTTTAAGATAAAACTCATATTCATCTGTTTCTTTTCCTTTCTTTTTTAGAACTAACAGTGAATTGACTTCCCCATTAACTAAACCAACTTTTTCTGCTATTACTTTTTTTAGATTATCGCAAGACTTAACTTTTTCTTTGTCTGTATATTCTAATATATACAAATCTGTTTCAATTATATTATCTGCTACCATATTTTTCCTTTCTTATTATATTTTAACCCCTTAAAATTGCCTTTTAAGACCTTTTTGATATCGTGCTTTTGTTTTGGTGGATTATCAAGTAAAAAACCCACCAAAACTAAAATATAAAGCACTTTTTAACTTGTAAAATAAGTATTGAATTATAACAATTCAACCCCATCTGCTTCTTCAATATTATACATACCCTTTCTTTCTGGGTTTATTCCTTCGCTATCTTCTTCATCTGGTTTGTCATCATCACCAGCACCACTTGGGTTTTCGTTATTGTCGTCTGGTGTTTCTTGTTCTTGTTCTTCATTATCTGAGTTTTCATTTTCTTGTTCTTGTTCTTGTTCTTCTGGCTCACCACTTTCACCAGCCCTTCTCGCATATTCTTCTGGGTGGTGTTCCTTTAAGAAATAGTCTGATAAATCGTGAAAATCTTTTCTATCTTTTAATTTGTTTCTGACTAACTCATCAAACACTTCCAGATTTCTTTCGTCTAAATAACTGACATTACCATTATAATTACTATCACAATATAACCCATATAACTCTGTCATAGAGTTCTTGAATACATCTGTGTGAACTTGGTTGCCATAACTATCAAACTCAACATCAGTTTTCCCAAAATCGTGATTAACAGCGTGTGCGTTTTCGTGAAATAAAACTGTTATCAAAGTGATATAATCATTAAATACTCTGTTATCATTTTTGTTTATATAAATCTGTCTATCTTGCGTATTATACCAAGCAAGAACTCCCGCTGGTCCTTCCCCAAGATTTACTGTTATCTCGTATTTTTCAAGTAGTTTATTCATCTGTTCTATAAACTCAATATCATTATTTATTTTTTTCATCTCTGTTTTCCTTTCCTTTTTTATCAATACCCAGCATAACTTTTTGCGTTCACAGTATTCTTTGCTTTATACGAAATAAGATAACCACACCTATAAAAACTTGATATCTGTGGTAAACAAGCAATTCCAACTTCTGTCATTACAAGTGTCATATATGGAGCAAATATCTTATACAGATTTTTCCCATAATACCTATTATTAAACTTTAACTCTGGTATCACTAAAACGATATGATTATTCTTAACATAATCATAATTTGTAAATGCTATCTCAAACTCAGTTAGTTCTTGATTTTTACTTGCTGTTGCACCTTTCATTGCTCTGGTAATGGCATCAAAATCTCTGTTATACTCCCAAGTCAAAGCTGGGTTTAAGAAATACCTTTTAACTGTTGTTATATTCAAAGTCTCTGGGTTAGTAAGCCAAAGTTCGTCTGTTGGCTTTGGCTTAAAACCCCTTCTTATCAGTCCAGTCACAAGTTGTCTATTGATTATTTCTCTGTCATTTGTTTCAACCAAATCATCATTTTCTGCTTTCTTGCGTTCTTTCATCTGGATTTCGTTTACTTGGTCTAAGTTTATTTTTAATCTGGATATATTAGCCAACTCTTGTCCGATAACTGTGTTTTCAATCACATAATCAAAGTCAGTTAGTTCTACGATATAATCAAAATCGCCAAAAGCATCTGTATATTTTTTCTTTAACTTGTGAAAGTCTTTTTTCTCATAAACTGTGCATCTTTTTCTAATCTCATTAGCAACTTCGTCTGTTATGTATTTATGCCTATCACTACTATTATTAAAACCAGTATCATAACCCATAATCTGCTCCTAACTTAATACCATATCTTTATTTTTGATATAACTCATTAACTGCTCTTTACCAAATGCTATAAGTAAGTTCTTGATTTTCACACTGTCTCTTGTTGTAAGTTCTTTATAATTTCTGTCATACAAATCTTTGAAATCTTTGTAGTCCTTGCCTAATATCTGTTTATGAATATAAGCATATTCCTTAAACTGCTTTTTAACAAATCTGTTCATAAAGGCATCATCAATTTTATTTCTGCCATTATATTCAAGTGTTTCCCCACTACCATCTGTATTGCCACAAGCAATTACATAACAGTCTTTGTGCTTATAAATCTGCTCGCCATTATCAAGAGAGATATACTTTGAGCCAGTCTCAATACCATTATTTAAGTATAGCATACCATTGCTGGAATAACTATCACACTCGTCCAGCAACAACACACCACCTTTTTCATACCAGTTCTCGTATGGGCTTTTATGATATCTGCCTTCTAAATCATAAAACCCTTTGAGTGAATACTCGTTCTTTACGCTGTTTATGTTATATATTTGTAAATCTAATTCTTCTGCCATTTTATAAGCAAAAGTAGTTTTACCATTACCAGCATTACCATAGATATAAAGGTTTCTAACTGCTAATAATATGTTTTTCATAAGATAAAAATCTGCATCATACTCTGCTTTGTCAGCGTCATACTCATATTCTATAATCTGCTCGTATGTTTTCTTTTCCTGTTCTGGAACATATTTAAGTTTATCAAGAAACCTTTTATATTCCAGATTAAGATTTTCTAAATCTTGTCCCCAGTTTAGTGCTTTAACCAGTTCTTTTTCATAGTGATTATAAAATCTGGGTTCTAAATTCTCTTTTAAGTTTAATCTGTTTAACTCCACCCATAAATCTTTATGACTACCAGTTGATAGTGCTTTTGTAATCATACTATCTGGTATTTGTTTCATTAACTCTGGGTAATAGTCGTTCGCAAACTTTACAAAAACTGTTAAGTTTGACTTGTTTTCAATAGTTTTAATTTTTGTATACATATCTACTTTTCCTTTCTGTTTTTTCTTATTCTCATAATCATAAGAGAGTAGGTGCTGTTTTAAGCACCTAAACCCTTGATTACTTCTGCTAATCTTGCTTCAACTTCTGCTACTTGTCTTTCTAAATCTGCTATGCCCTCACTTAAATCTCTTTCTGGCATACTCATTTGCATTTCTTTATAGGTATCTAATCTGCTTCTAAATGTTCTTAATTCGTTTCGTAGTTCTTTTGCTCTTGGGTCTGTTTCAATTAGGGCATTTTTGATTAGTCCTAACGCCAGTTGTAAATGCTCTGGCTCAATGTCTGCTTTCTTGCTTGAATACCTTACATTTAGCAGTTCTAAATCTACTACTATGTTATTCGTTTTAGTCTGCTCTCTTTTTGGTTTTACAAAGTCCAAAATATTCGTAAAACTGTCCAAATACTCTTGGTTGTTTGAGTAGAAACTGTATGTAAACATAGTATCTACCCCATTTGCGTCTGTTACTTTCTTAATTTCCTTTGTTTCTTCCGCATACACCATTTGGTATCTGCTGAATAATTTTGTTGTTGTTTTTTCCATAACTGTTATTTTCCTCCTTTGTTCGTTATTTTATTTTACAACATTTTTGCTGTTTTTGCTTGAATAATTTCCAAACTGCCTTTCTAATTATTGAGTATTCCAAGTGCCAGAATAGACTTTTGCTAAAACTGGCACTTGTCATACTCTTGAAAGGTAGGTTTATATAAACTGGCCTGATAAATATCGTGCCAGATTATATCGTATTTATTTTGTTATTTTTCTGCTACTTCAACATTGTGATATATTCTAATCACTAATTCTTCTGGCTTTGTGCCATTGTCATAACTGGTTGTATCAATATATTTCAAATAATCTTCTGGTCGCCTTAAATCTAACACAAACTGCCACGCATTTCTTAAACTTTCCAAGTCTAACTGGTCGTCATACATATTAGACCAGTCATCATCTACTAATAGCATTTTGCTATTACCCAGACATAGAAACAAGTTCGTTTCTATGATTTCGCTGTCTTTGTTTTCGTATTCCACAGCCACAAGTTCAAATGGTCTGATATTTCGTTTAGCATACTCAACAAAATTGACAGTCCCAGTTATTTCCACCTTTTCCCCACAATACGAAACTGTGTAATTTTCTAAATATATTTTTCTCATCTGCTTTTGCTCCTTTTCTGCCTTTTAATCTCTAAACATTTACCACTATTATAAACTGTGATTTCCAACTTTTCCAACTTATATATTCGTATCTTGCTACGCAATAAGGGCAGAAACCACAGTTTCCACCCTTTTTGCTTATCTTATTTAGTTTTATTATAGATTATCAACCCCTTTCAAGTCGCAAGTGTGAATAAACTTTCCCACCTTGTAAATGAGTTTAGGTTCTTTATTCTCAAAGTCCACAATAAACCACTCTACAAACTCAACGCCTTTCATTAGTCTTTTAACAAGTTCGTTAACTTTCAATGCTATCGTTTTAGTCATAGATTAGATCTTTACTTTATTTGCCTTTCTTATTTTTGTTTGTTCTTTCGTAAAGTCCAAGTTATAAAACGCATAAATTGCTTTAAGATTAAACGCCTTGTGCAAGTCAATAACTTTTCCATTTTCAAGTAGTAGTCCCTTGCTTTCAAGTTCTTTTTTTTCTTGTTCGTTGTATGGCTCTCTTTGTTTAATGTCCTTGATAGCATCATCAAAACCTTTTTTCGTAAAGTGCTTTACAATTTTAGGTTTAACAATGTCGTAGTTTTGAGATATGTAATTCATATCTTTCAACTTTTTCCAAGTGATCAACCTTATAAAATGATTTGCAAGTTCTATTGCCTCATTAGGTTCAATAGTTTTATTTTCTAATTTTTCCCTTAACTCTTTAAGTCTTTCACTTTGTGGCTTTGCCGTGCTCTCAACCTTTTTAACTTGTTCGTTTTCAACCTTAACGCCTACGCTTTCAAGTGCTTTTTTTAATTGCTCTTGCGTTGCCTTTGCCTTTTGTTCTGATGCTGGGGCTTTTTTGCCTTTGCCTTTTGTCGTAGTCTTTGCCTTTGGTTGCTCTACGCTTTCAACCTTTTTAATGTTTTCACTCATTTTTCATTCCCTGCCTTTCTTGATGAGTTTTTAAGATAAAGATTATTCTTTATCTATAATAATTGTATCATTTTTATTTTACCTTGTCAAGAGTTTTTTATAAATAAATGTAAAAAGTTTTATAATTGTAGTATAATTCTGTAATTGTAAAATTGTTTATAATTGATTAAAAATGTATTAAAAATAGATAGATAGTGTTTTAAGGGTTTATCTCTCTATCTAATAATTTTATATTTTTTTTTAATTGATAAAAAGTTTACTTTTAAGGTTTTTAGGTTTTTAAGATTTTAATATAAAATGATTTATAATTGATTAAAAATATATAATAAATAGATAGATAGATAGTTAAAAGCATGATAAAGAGGAGAAGGAGAAAAAAAGGGATATCGTGAAAAGTGTAAATGAAAAAGATTTTATAATTAAAATGAAAAAAATAAAAAAAATAAATACAAAATGTAAAAATAATATCTCTCTTGTATAAAAGTAGTAAATTGCCTATCTATCTATCTATTTTTATTACATTTTTGCACAATTCAAAATATCGCACCATTTACCCCCTTATTTGCAAGAAAAAACAATTATAAAATAATTAAAGTTCAGGATATTATAACAATTATAAAATACTTTTGATTTAGATATTTTTTGATTAAATGTAAAAAGATTTAAGGCATTATATTATTTACTAAATGTAAAAAGTGCGTTTATTTTGTGGATGCAAGTGCGTTTATTTTGTGGATGCAAGTGCGTTTATTTTGTGGATGCAAGTGCGTTTATTTTGTGGATGCAAGTGCGTTTATTTTGTGGATGCAAGTGCGTTTATTTTGTGGATCCTTTTTGCTTTTTGTGTTTATTTTGTGGCTCCTTTTTGCTTTTTGCGTTTATTTTGTGGATCCTTTTTGCTTTTTGTGTTTATTTTGGCGTAGTGTTTTGGTGGTGCTTTGGTTTTGGTGGTTGTTTTGTGGAATAAAAACAAGATAAAGGGGGGGTATGATTTCGTTTTGCGAATTGTGGTGGGGGGGGAGTATACGGGTCTCCCCGCATATCACTCACGATTTTTCACTTACAATTTTTAATTTTTCTAATCATCCCTAAAAAAGCACCTAAACACTCAAAAAATCTCTCGCAATTTCAAAGATTTTCACACACAAAGCACAATCCATAAAAACTAAATAGATAAATCAAAACAAAGACACGAAGCAATACGAGTGAAATTGCCCTTAAATCGCATTTTGAGTATTTTATGTAGGGTAAATAGGGTAAGTGTTAAAAAAACGCTTAAAAGCGAAAATTAAAGGGTTGGGGAAAAGAGGGGGTAAGAGAGAAGCATTTTAGGGGGTTTAACAAAAAAGAAAACATTTTCAAGATAAAGTATTGACAAAAAGTTTTTAATTGTTTATACTGGGGGTATTAAGGGGGAATAGCGAGGGTTATGGATATATTCAAGGATAGGATAGACGAAGTATATGAGGCAAACATCAAGCCGATGTTGAGGCAGATTGTTGAGATGAAGCAAAAAGGGTTAGAGGATAGGCATATAGCAAAAGCGTTAGGGATAACGGTGAAGGAGTTTAGTGGGGCGTTGAATAGGTATAAGGACTTTGCGATGGTGTATAACGATGCGACATTGCTTTTGATAAGCAAACTGACTAATGTTGTGGTGGCAAGAGCACTTGGGGAAGATGGAAGGGTGGACAAGGATGGGAACTTGATACCTGCTGATGAGAAGTTGGCGTTTGAGGTGTTGAAGAAGATTGACCCGAGGTTCAAAGAGCGCAGTGAAAAGCAGATTACCTTTACGATAGAGACGGTGATAAAAGAGATTGAAAGGGAAAGGAAGAAAGCCCTTGAAGAAGCACTTGAAGAAGAAGATGATTATATAGAGGTGGAGATAGATGAGTAAGGATAAAGGGAAAGAAAGGATGTCGCTTCTAAAAGATGTGATAGCAAGTCCGAGGAAGTTCATAGAAAACTACTTATATATCACAACGAAGGAAGGGACATTTATCAAGTTGAAGTTAAACAAAGCACAGAGTGAACTGATGGACTATGTAGAGGAGTGTTTGGCGAAAAATAAGCCGATAAGGATGAGGGTGTTGAAGTCAAGGCAGTTAGGGGTATCAACCTTTGCGATGGCGTTGGCGTTCTATTGGGCGACGATGAATAGTTATCAGAATTGTGGCTTGGTTGCTCATAACAAAGATAGTTCACAAAGCATCTTTGACAAAGCGAGGATATACTATGAAAACTTGCCAAAATGGTTGCAACCTGTGACAAATAGGTTTAGTAGCGAGGCGATAAGTTATGACTATCCTGATGTTAATAGTGATGGGGGAGGACTTAAAAGTGGTATTTTCTTTGGAACGGCGGGGGGAAGTGATTTATTCCGTGGTAAGACGATACATTTCTTACACAAGTCGGAGAAAGCGTTTTGGGAAAATCCTGACCTATTAAATAAGAGTTTAAACGCAACGGTGCCACTTTTACCGAGAACATTTATCATAGATGAGACAACTGCTAATGGGTATAACTTCTTCAAAGACGAGTGGGATGCGAGTAAAAGAGGGGAAAACGAGTATAAACCGTTCTTCTTTGGGTGGGATTACGATGAAAAAGCGGTGATGCCTGTGGAAGATGGCTTTGAGTTTTTGCCTTGTGAGATAGAGTATATGCTAATGAACGACTTAACAAAAGAGCAAATGCGTTGGCGTAGGTATAAGATAGTCAATGACTTTGGGTATAGTCTGGCAGATATAGAGAACGATGATATAGACGACTTTAAACAAGAGTATCCGCTTACAGATACAGAATGTTTTGTAGCAAGTGGAAGGAGTGTATTTAGTCAAAAAGTAATCCAAAAAGGATTGGAATATAGCAAAAATGTTATACCTAAAAGGTATGAGATAAAATCTTATCTTTGCGAGACAGACTTGATGGTGTATGAAGAACCAGAGGTAAAAGAAAAGGTTATCTATGACCAAAGGGTAGAGTTTAACTTTGAGAAAAAAGAGTATGAGTATGTAGATACGGACTTTGTTGCAGGGAAGAAGTATTACTATGCTAATTATGTAATGGGAATAGATACAAGTGGGCTTGGTGCTGATAACAATGTAATAAGCGTATGGCATACAAATACTAAACGCAAAGTAGCAAGGTGGATGATAAAGGATATAAGCGAAGAAAACTTGGCGAAAGTGGCGGTAGAGATAGCAAAATTATATAATAATGCTTTAATCGCACCAGAGATAAACTTTTCGCATAGTTTAGTTGATTTTATATTAAATCTTGGGTATGAGAACTTGTATATTAGGGAAAACACTAAAAGGATAGACAAGAAAAATCAAGCATTGGAGTATGGATTTCAAACAACAACGATAACTAAACCGGTGATTATAAGTTATATGAAGAAAGCGTTAAACGAAGATTACACGGTTAATCCAGATATAGAGTTTTGGAGAGAAGCGGAGTATTTCGTTCAAGATAAAACAAGGGCTGGAAATGATATATATGGTGCATCAAGCGGGCATCACGATGATATAATAATGGCAGATATGATAGCAAGATATGTTTGCGATAGTATGATGGTAGAACAAGGATACACGATAAGAGACGAGTTAGTTGATAACGGCAAAGGCGAAATTGGAGGGATATTCTTGGAAAAGAAAACTTGGTTAAGTGGATTAGGTAAAAATAAAAAACAAAATAGTTTCGTAAAGGAGGCGTTTAGAAACAATGCGTAAATGGATTAGCAAGAGGGTTTTAAGGAAGTTGTATGATGAGTTAGTTATTGACCACAGCAACTTGCTTAATGACTATGAACACTCAAAAGAAGCGTATGCTTTGGTTGTGAAAAGTTTAGAAGATATGGCAAGCGAAAAAGAAAAGTTAAAGTTAGAGGTAGAAGCGTTAAAAAGTGAAAATGACTTTTTAAGGAAGCAACAAGATGCGAAAGTTGTTAATAAGTTTCAAAAAATAAAGAAAGCAAGGGCGGGTTTCTATGGCGAATAAGTATGAAAAATTAGGAATAGCGTATGATAGTGAAGCGATTAAAACTTATGACCTTTTTGAAAATGCGAGAGGTTTTAAGAATAGTTTAGGCGAAGTTGGGCTTGAAAAAGAGATACAAAGATGTGTTAATTTTGTAGAGGGAAAGCAGTGGCTTGTAGATAAAGAAAACGATGATTATCCGTATATTGTTCTAAACATTATGAAACAGATAACGAAAGTAAGACAAGCAGGGATAATGCAAAATGACTATGCGTTTTTGGTTAATACTTTGAAGTTTGATGATGCGAGGAAAATACAGTATTTCTTAAAGTATTTGTATAATAGACTTGATATAAAAAAGAAGAACATTAGAGTAATAGCAGATAACTTTAAGAAAGGGACAAGTGGGCTTTACTTTTACTGGGATAAAGATAGAAGAAGTGTTTTGAGTAATGAAGCAGGTGAGTTAAAGTGCGAAGTATTTGATATAAGATATATGGCAGTTGCTGACCCAGAGATTACAGATATTCAAGACCAAGAGTGGATTATTTATCAGACAAGAGAAAAGGTAGGTGCGTTAAAAGAGCAATACCCAGATAAAGAGATTTACAGTGATGGCTATTTAGCAACAGCACTTACACAAAAAGAACAAGTAGGGCTTGACGAAGACGAAAATTTTGTAACTGTTTATACAAGATTTTATCGTAATGAAGTAGGTGAGGTATGCTATACAATCTCAACGCCGACGATTGTTTTAGAAAAAGCACAAGCAATGAACCCAAATTATGTAGGTAGTTTAGAAGAAATGCCAAATACACTATCTATAAACGATATAAAGACTTACGAAAAGTATGCTGGTGTAGTTTTTGGACTTTATCCTTTTGCTGTTTATGTAATGGATGCAAGAGATAATTGCTTTTACGGTTTACCTGGTGCTTATGAGTATATTGAAGCACAAAAGAGTATCAATGCTCACTTTTCTAACTATGATTATGCGATTAGCAATAATGTATTAGGTGGATTTATTTATAGAAAAGGTGCGTTAGGCGACCAAAAGATAACAACAGATAATGCCCAGATGATAGAGATTGACTTAAAGCCAGGGGAAAAGGTAAGTGATATTATTGGAAGAATACCAGTAAATAACTTGCCAGCAGAAAGTCTTAACTTTGGGGGAACGCTAACAAGTATGGTTAAGATGGTAGCAGGAGCAACTAATGTTCAAATGGGGCAGGCGGACTATGCTAATCAAACAGCAAAAGCAACAGAGATGCTAATCCAAAGGGCGAAAGAAAACACAAGCGATTATGCGATACTTTTTGAAGAATATATGAAAGACATAGCAGAAGTTATGTTTATGTTTGCGAAGTTCTACTATGATAAAAAAGAGTTTAACATCATAGAACACGGGGTAGAAAGCGACACTAACTTTGAGTTTGTGGGTGAAAAAGCGTTTAGTGGTGGTGATTATGTATCTGATGATGTAGATTTTGATATTAGAGTTAGTCCAAGCAATGCGTTAAACGAACAAATGCTACAAGAATTAGCAATGTTAAGCGTTCAAACTGGAAACTTAAAGATGTTAAGTGTGATGAAGTTATTGCCATATAATTCTTATGCAAGTTATGAAGAACTAAAAAGGGCGTTAGAACAAGAAGATAGAACAATGGAAATTATGAAAGCCCAAGAAGAAAAGATAAAAGAGCAAAACGAAATGATGCAAATGATGGCAGAAGAATATAAGAGGATGACGGAAGTCGCAAAAACAATGGATACGGTAGTTGCTGAGAATTTGAGGTTAAAAGAGCAAATAGCAGAAGTATATGCTAAAAGTGTAGAAAATGCTAATCAGTCACGAAGGGAAATGCAAGAAGCGTTAAGACAAGTGCAAAATATGGTAGATGCACAAAGAAGAAGTAAAGAGGTGAAGAAATGAAAGTAGTTAAAAAAGTAGTTTTATTATCTTTAATGTTTTTAGTGGTAGTTTTCGTGGCAGGTTGCAAACAAGAACAAGTGCCAATAGAAAATACGCAGAAATTGCGTTATAGCGAAGAATATGTTGAAAGTTTAGAAGATAGAGTAGCAAAACTTGAAACTGAATGCCATTATTTAAGATTAGCAGTTAATGGTTTTGATAAAGTTGATAGTTATTATTTAGAT
>Ga0255346_1001214_pt1 | contig 37536 bp, 31 predicted proteins | sample wastewater_treat_FD_194410 | JGI IMG/M metagenome (GOLD analysis project Ga0255346, IMG submission 194410) | Wastewater microbial communities from Lulu Island WWTP, Vancouver, Canada - plant22 | ecosystem: Engineered > WWTP > Wastewater > Unclassified | place: Canada: Vancouver, British Columbia...
TTCAACAAAAGGCGATCTTACGAATGTCTCTAATTTGCTTGCTCTTTTCTATTAGATTCTCTATTGCTACGCAATAGAATTTTTATCCTATTGCGGATTCTGGGATAAACCATCGGGGCAAAGACATCTCGATGAGAGTTTTTCAGATGGAGTTTTCCCAGCCCTGACCGAAGTCCGCCAGCGGCCGCAGACCGGATACTGAAAAGGTGACCGCAGCCTGCATCATTTTGGCCGCCGCCTCGCCCGCCCTTTCGGCAATCGCCTTTTTCATCGCCTCGAGCGTTTCTCCCTGGGTCTCGTATTTGATCATTTTGAGATAAATGCGCAGTCCCTTCCATTCCATGATGCTTTTTCCCGGCTCCATGATGAAATAGCAGGCGTGGGGATTTTGCTTCAGGTTGGCGAGTGTTTTGTTGTCACCAAGTGTCACGACGACGGTTGACTCGTCAATCATGCGCGGCGAGCCGAAATAGGCGCAATCCACTTCACCCGACTTGGCACTGGTGGCGAGCACCCCGAGCCGGTCCTCCCTGTTGAAATACTCCATCAGACTCTTGGCCATGGTCTTTCCCTCCTTGTTTTTATTGCCCGGGACTTACGCTTTGTCCCGCTGAAAAATAAATTTCATTCGATAAGCTTTTTCCTCACGGTGGTGTCTGTCACTTTCGGATGCCGAATGCCCTTTCCATCTGCTCGTGAAAAGAATCCACCTCGGCCACGGTGTAAATACAGGCCTGCCAGCCTTTTTGTCTGGCGCGTTCGACATTGCCGGGATCATCGTCGATAAATAAAATCTTCTGGGGTTTTGTTTTTAGTTTTGCCGCAATGTCATCAAAAAGAGTTGCGTCGCGTTTTCCTTTTCCCATGTGATAGCTGTTGAATACATGGTCGAAATATTTGAAAAAATCATCACGCGCGTCGAGCTGGTCGAGCCAGTCCGTCTGGTCGCTCAAAATGCCGATGGTGATCCCGCCAGCGTTCAGGCGCCTCGCGAGATCAATCATCCGCTCATCGAGGACGAAGTGCGACATGAGCTCATCGGCAAACGAGGTTTCGTCTCCGCGTATTCCGGTCCTTATTTTGAGTTCCCGCCAGAAATCATCCTGCGAGGCTTCTCCGAGGATGTAGCCTGTTTCATAGACGGTATCGGCTGCGGTCCGGATGAACTTATCGGAGTCAAGACCGTTTTCCCGAGCGATGAGGCTTAGCCCTTTTTTCCATCCCTCTGCCGAGAGCACCCCGCCGTAATCAAACAAAACGACTTCAGCCCCGCCACTTATAGAGCATGTTTCATCCATGTTTAACCTTTTCGTTGATTATTTGATATCCGCCGCTTCCTGCATGGGCCTGCTTTTTACAGGCCCCTCATGAACTCCGGCCGCAGGAGTCGCGGGTCCTGCCTGGAAATGAGCGCATCAAGCCGGCCGAGCATTTTGTCCTTGTCGCGCGGCAGTGTTCCGCGAATCGCAAAATAGTTGGAGGCGTGCATCGAGCTGAAAAAGCAGTTGGTGAAGCTTGAGAGCTCCACAAGTGAGCGAAGCTCCTTTAGCGAGTCAAAGGGTGTGACAAGTTCAAAGCTGCCGTCGAGAACTTCCTGATGCAACCGGGTTCCCGGCACCAGGGTCAAAGTGAGAGCTCCGACATAATCCGGGTCCATCCGGGTGAGGGCTCTGGCCGTTTCCTCGACATGGCCCTTGCTTCCCGCGACGCCTCCCAGTCCGAGAATCACGGTTACGGAAAGCAGTATGCCTGCCTCCTTGACTTTTTTAGCCGCCTCGACCATCTGGTCCTGATTGACGTTTTTTTTGATGTACTCAAGCACTTTGTCGTCGCCGCTTTCCACGCCCATATAGAGAATACCGAGTTTCTGATCCCGGAGTGCCTTTAACTCCTCTACACTGCGCCGGAGAATGTCCTGCGGCGTGGCGTAGCTGGCGATGCGCTCAATACGGGGGAATTTCGCGTTGAGATACTCAAGTGCTTCCAGAAGTTTGGGGTAGGGATAGACCAGAGCATCGCCGTCCTGGAGAAATACTTTTTTGCCGTCCCATCCGTGCGCGATGGCATAAACGATTTCCGGCTGGCCCGGTACCCACATACGGGAGTTGACGAACATCGATAGAGCGTCGATCTCGCGCTTGACGTCTTCGAGGTCGCGCAGACCCAGGTTGGTGAAGGAAAAATTGCAAAAGGTGCATGAATTATTGGAGCAGCCTGATGTGAGCGGCAGATAGTAACTCGCATGTTCGCTGGGGGGTCTGATGATGTCCGGTCTGACAAATGCCATTTTTAAATCCTTTTATTTTTAATGCGGCGCTAACATATAGACCTGTGAGGCCCTTTGTCAAGTGACGTCGTCCGACGCTTTCTTTAACCGACTGAGATCATTTGCTTTTGCATACATCGTACAAAAAGTTGCACTTTTGTTCACATGCCTGCTTGAGACCGATCGTTTCGGGACAATCCCACCGGCACGACAGTTGCTCCGCCTTGCATTTCAACTGTGAGCAGGAGGAGCACATAAAAAGAATTACCCCAATTGCCACCATTAAATAAATTTTCATTATTGACCCTCCCCTTGTGGATTTATCAGTCGCTCTTTTCCCACAGAAGGCTTTTTTTATGCAATAAAAATGTTGCCTGTTTAAGAGTTTCGCCTCCCGGCTCTGTTTAAATAAATCCGCCACTTTAAGCCTTGAAGGTGATTCACGTCACAAGGCCGGACAGCATTAATAGTTGATTTTATTACTAATGTTTTTTTTGGGTCGGCCGATTTGTACATCAGGAGGAAAAATTATGACTGCCATGGAAACCACTTATAAAAGCAATGACAAGCTCGTGGGAGTGCTCACGGTCAGGATTATGCAACGAAGAAGCCTGATGAGGCGAATCGGCCGCCGCCTGGGAGACGCCGCACGGGATGTGTCGCAAATTTCCACCCGTGAAAAATTGTTAAACAAAATATGCCTTACCATACTGGGACTTGCCGGAATCTATTTTATAGCCGGCATCATTTTACGGTGACCCTGAAGCCGCAGTAGTTTCCCGACGCAACATCTAAAAGAGCACCTGCTGCGATGCTCCGGCCGGGCAAAACGGGCGGCCTTTTCAATGAAGCTTTGCCTCTCTCGCGGGGCGACCGCGACCGATAATTTTCCCTTCTTTTCTAATATCGTTGCACGATAGAGCTTATTTTGTTAAAAATCTGGAAAACTAAAACCGGCATGGCCAGAGGCTTTCCGGAGAAAGGAACAAAATGCGGCAGATTCGAGAAATTCTTGAGGCAAAAAGTATGATTGTTATCGGGGCGTCGCGGGACCCGGAAAAACCCGGCGCGCAACTTCTCAGGGTCTTGCAGGAGGTCGGCTTTGCGGGCCGTATTGCCGGTGTCAATCCGCAGGGAGGTGAGATGTTCGGCATCAGGCTCTATCCGGGCGTGCAGGACGTGCCGTTTGAAGCCGACCTGGCGGTTTTGCTCATTCCGCCGCGGTTTGTTCCCGATGCTCTCCGGGATTGCGCGAAAAAAGGAGTCAAGGGAGTGGTTATTTCCGCGGAGGGGTTTGCCGAAACCGGAACAGAGGGGGCGGGCTATCAGGATGATGTACGCGCAATATTGAAATCGTCCGGCATGAGAGGGTTCGGCCCCAACACGCTCGGGCTGGTCAATACCGCCACCAAACTCACCACCTCGTATTTTGCTTCATCCCGGATGCTGGAGCCGGGGCCGGTCGGGTTTGCCGCTCAGTCCGGGATTTTCGTAGGCGCACTGTTGCGCTATCTCAGTTCAATCGAAGATCTTCGTCTTTCCAAGGGGATCGGTCTTGGCAACAAGGTGGACGTCAATGAATCCGATGCCCTGTCGTATCTGGCGGATGATGATCAGACGAAAATCATCGGGCTTTATCTGGAAGATGTGAAAGACGGAAAGCTGTTTGCCCAAACCCTTAAAAAAACGGTGCGGAAAAAACCGGTGCTGATTATTAAAAGCGGCAGGACGCAGGCCGGCGCCAGGGCTTCCGCCTCTCACACGGCCAGTATGGCGGTCGAAGATGCGGTGTTTGACGGTGTCGTCAGGCAGGCCGGGGGGTTACGGCTTGGCAGCATCGATGAATTTATCCGGACGCTGCGGGGCTTTCTCAAGATGCCTCTTCCGCGTGGCGGGCGGCTTGCCTATGTAACCTACAGCGGCGCGCAGGCGATCATGAGCATAGACGCCACAGTGGAAGAGGGGCTGGAAGTGGCAACGCTCGCCCGCGACACGAGTGAAAGAATCGGCCGGGTGATCGCAACCGCCTCAAAGATGAAAAACCCCATCGACATTTTTCCGGACTGGATGGCACACGGGTTTGAAAAAACCACCTCTGAAATTGTCGGGGCGCTTTTGGATGACAAAGGGGTGGACGGGATAATTTTTATTTCCGCCCCCGAAAAAAACCCCGCCATTTATCAGCCACTGGCGGATGTGGTCGCGGCCAACCGCTCCAAACCTGTGTTTGTTGCTCTTCTGGGAGACAAAGATGATAAACGTGACTGCGAGGCGCTGCTGGAAGCGGGGGGCATTCCCTGTTTTGATTTCCCGGAGCAGGCGGTCCGCGTTTTTGCACGCATGAGGCGCTATGCGATGGCGCGCGCGAGGCTTTAGCTCCGGTCTTTGGCCGCAAGCTTTATTTTACAGGAAGATATCGATAAAATCCGCGGCGGCCACCTGCTTTTTGTTTTTGATTGTACGCTTGCCGCCGGCGAAAGCAGTTTCCACGCACTGCCTGTATATCATGCAATTGCCGTCTTTATCCGGCCTGTAGCCGCGGCACACGCGCAGCACATCCGGGGAGATCTCGTCGATCAGGACGATTTTCCCGTCTCCATATTTGAGGCGGCCCAGCTCAAATTTTCCGTCAATGACATGCAGACCTCTTGCACTGAATTCATCTGACACGATTTGGGCGACTTTTTTCACAAGTTTCACGCTGTCGGATGTTTCCTTTTTTGTTAAAGCGCCGGTTTCCTCAAGCGCTTCTTTGGTAACCAGAATATCACTGTCCCCTTTGGTCCAGATCTCGGCCAGTCTGTTTAAGTTCCCGCAGGGCCGTACGAAAGGGTAGCGTCTCCAGAAACTGCCGGTTGCGTTATTTCGCCAGGTGAATTCAAGGTTCTGGAGCGGAGCGGCGCCGGCAAGCCAGGGCGCAGCTTCCTTCATGGAAAGAGGCAGGGCGGGCTCCACGATCATCTCATTGTCACCTATGGTATCGATATAATGAGTGGCGATCCCTCTTGATTGCAGCTGCCTGAAGAAGTGGGTGGCAAAGCGGCAGGCAATCGCTCCTTTGCCAGGAATTTCACCGACGACCTCATCGCGGCCGGGATCGAAAACGGCTTTTCCGTTTTCCATGTAACCTGTGGCCCTGTCGGTAAAGACAAGCCTGTACTTGCCCTTGTACCTGCCGCCGGTTATTTTGAAGACGTCTTTTGATTTTCCGCGATATACGAGGTTCTGTTGGGCCATTTTATTCTCCTTCCCCAAAGGGATACCCTGAATGTTTTAAGGCGGGGGCCGCCGCCTCCGCCCGCTATTAATAGATGATTGTTGTTTTTTCCCGCGACGTTAATCTCTTTGGTGGCTTTATTGTCTATCAGACCCACCCGCGCAGTTTCGCCGCCTGTGCCACACGGTTAATGGCGATGACGTAGGCCGCATCACGCATATAGAGCCCCTTTTCCAGGGCGAGTTTGTGTACCGCGTGGAAAGCGGAGGTCATCTTGAAATCGAGCTTCTCCAAAACTTCTTCCTTGGGCCAGAAATAGTTGGTGTTGCACTGTACCTGTTCGAAATAGCTGCAGGTCACACCGCCGGCATTGCACAGAAAGTCCGGCACCAGATAGATGTTTCTGGCTTTGATCAGCTCATCGCAATCAGGCGTGGTCGGTCCGTTGGCTCCTTCGCAAAGCACACGCACTTTATTACCAACTTTGGCGAAAGTTGCGGGCGTCACCTGATTTTCCAGGGCGCAGGGAAGCAGAATATCGACTTCCTGGGCGATCCAGGCATCGCCGTCGAGCAGTTCGCAGCCGAGCCGGAGCGCCTTTTCCTTGTCGATAGTTCCGAAAGAATCCTTGATTGAGGCCATCTGTTCGATATCGAGACCTTCTTTTTTGCGGAAGGTATAGGATTTTTTGTCGTTATTGTCCCAGCAGGCGATGGCGATCACCTTGCCGCCCATGGCGGAATACAGACGTGTGGCATATTCGGCGACATTTCCAAATCCCTGAAAGCTTGCCGTGGTCGTTGCTATATCTATGTTCAGAGCTTTCAATGCCTCACGCAATGTATAAATGACACCGTATCCGGTGGCTTCGGTGCGCCCCAGAGAGCCGCCCATTCCGACAGGCTTTCCGGTGATGACTCCCGGATAATGACCGCCATAAATCGTTTCGAATTCATCCATCATCCATAACATATGCTGATTGTTGGTCATGACATCGGGGGCCGGCACGTCCTGGACCGGTCCGATATTTTTAGCTACCTGCCGGACATAGCCGCGGCAGAGCCTTTCCTGCTCGGCAAGCGACATCTGGCGGGGGTCGCAAATTACTCCTCCCTTGCCGCCGCCCAACGGGATATCTACAACCGCGCACTTCCAGGTCATCCACATCGACAGGGCGCGGATTGTGTCCACTGTTTCCTGCGGGTGAAAGCGGATACCTCCCTTGGCCGGTCCGCGCGCATCATTGTGGTGAATTCGGTAGGCGTTGAAAATCTTCGTTGTCCCGTTATCCATTTTAACCGGTACCGTAAAATGATATTCCCGGCTCGGCTGCCGCAACAAATCACGGGTTGCCTGGTCAAGGCCGATCTGATCGGCCACCTTGTCAAACTGCATCTGGGCCGATTCGTAGGCATTGTAGGATTCTTTTGTCATCTTTGATAACCTCTCTTTCTCGTTGTTTGCAAAGCGATGGATTCTGGTGATCCGGCGCGCGAAAGCCGCACGCCGTTTCCCGCTCCCCTGCGGCCGCTTTAAGTTCAGAGGTCTCAGAAGGAGAATTTCCCCGACAGGCCGCGAAGTATATTGAGCTGACTTTTATGTGTCAAGAAATTTGTTGGCGCCCAAAGCCGAAACAGTAAACGGTTCGGGCAAACCGTTTTGGTGAGGCGGGAACTAAGGCGCATGTCCCGGGTGACGGATAAAAAAGGGGAGCCTTCAAGGCTCCCCTTTCGAAGGAGGGGCGGGTGCATTGGCTGATGGGACATACCCGCCCTGGTTCCTCATTCTAATCTACGCCTGGGATATATCCCCTGCCGCGCATCATGTCGCCCCGGTATCCAAAGCCGGGACCCCCGCACCCGGGCCAGTATCCCGGACCGAAACCGCCCCGGCCTCTGATGCCATGACGGGGACCGAACCCGTAGCCTCCGCCCCATCGTAAATCGGCGAGTTTTTCATTTTGCTCCGGAGTGAGAACGGAGCGGATTTCCAGCCTGAGCGTTGTAGCCCGGTCCTCCATTTCACCACGCAATGCTCTTAATTCGCGCTCGGCGGCTGTGATCTTGTCTTTATCCGGATTGGCCGCCAGCCAGAGTCTGCGGATTTCCGTAGATTTGTCATAAATGTTTTCCCGTAGCTGTCTGGTCGCCTTGTAGTGCTCATCCTGCAGAGCTTCGATTTTGGCCTTCTGCTCCGTCGTTAGATTCAGTTCACTCCAGACGCTGCCCCGGCTGTAATTCCAGCCTTTGCCTTTCCAGAAGCCCGGACCCCAGGCAAACGCCTGAGAAGCCACAAGCACTCCCAGGACGACTGCCGTCATTATCAAGGTTAATTTTTTCATGGTTGGTCTCCTTTCGTATGATTTATGCTAACCTTTCGACGGGTTTAACTGCATACGACATGCCACATGGAGCAAGTGTCGGTAACCATGGAGAAAATGCTGGACGCGGCTAAATAAGGTTTGCCTTTTGACATGAATATGTGGATAATCACTACCCACTTCAAGTATCCAGTGGTGCAATTGTAACCGGAAGGTTCGGAGCAGGCGCATGAACAAAGGAAAAAAGAAAAAACCCCGTCTCGATATTTCCGCCTGGGTCCTGCTAGGTGCGGTGGGAGTCGTGATTGTCATGCTCACGATGATGATTTTTATGCAGTACCAGCAGAGAAAGAATCAGGCGGTCACCCTTTTTGTCGAAAAAGGCACAACTCTTATCCAATCCTTTGAAGCGGGGTTGCGTTGCCGGGCGGATATTGAAGGCATTTTTCACATGCAGAAGCTGCTTATGGAAACAGCCGACCAGCCGGACATTGATTATATGATCGTGACGGACAGACAGGGAAACATCGTGGCCGACAGTGACCCGGTTATGGTGGGCACGAGCTACGGTCTGGATCTGGCACTCAAAAACGAAGACGATATACGACAGGTGCAGTGGCGGCAAAGCGCCAACCCCGAAGGAGCAGACACCTTCGAGGTTTACCGGCTGATTACCACACAACGCGGCCGGGCAGAATCTGACGCTCCGACACTCGTTGTCTTCATAGGCTTTAACATGGATAAAATTGAAAAGGCATCACGCGAAGATGCCTTCAGAACAGTTTTCTTTGCCGTGATTCTGGTGGTGATCGGCTCTTTTGCCATCGTATCCCTGTTTTTGGTGCAGGCCTACCGGCATACACGAGCCTCTCTTTCCCGCATCACTTTGTTTTCTGAAGCGCTGGTTAAAAATCTGCCCATCGCTCTTCTGGCGGTGGACAAGACAGGCAGAATCACCGCCTGCAACCAAGAGGCGGGAGAGCTTCTTTCCTGCGATGCTCAAACTGCGGTCGGCCGGGACGCCTCTCGGGTGCTGCCCGCCTCTTTCAATGAGCTGCTGGAGAAAATCGAACGTCAGGAAACGCCGGTGGAGGCGGATATTTCGGTGCCTTCTGTAACGAACGGGGCGGCCACGTGGGAGGTGGTCGGAGCGGCTTTTGCCGATGACGGGGTCTCCGAGGGCAGGATTCTCCTGGCGCGAAATGTGACGGCATTGAGACAGATGGAACGCGAAGTAGCCCGCAGCCGGCACCTGCATGCCATCGGGTCTCTTGCAGCGGGGGTTGCGCACGAAATCCGCAATCCGCTGAGCTCCATCAAAGGATTTGCCGTCTATTTCAAACAAAGGCTTGCCGGAAACAGGGAAGACGAGGAAACGGCGGATATCATGATCGCTGAAACGGAAAGGCTAAACCGCGTCATCAGTCAGCTCATCGAATTTGCCCGCCCCATGACGCTGGCCAAAGAGCCGTCGGATCTTGCCGATCTCGTCACACAGACGCTGCGGCTGACACAGGCGGAGGCGAAAGCAAAAGATATAGAAGTAAGCCTGAACGCGCAGGAGCACCTGCCGAAAGCGATGATTGACCCGGACAAGGTAAAGCAGGTGCTCATAAATATCTTCCTCAACGCTTTTTCATCCATGGGCGCGGGCGGGAAGCTTGCGGTGTCTTTGTCCCGGCAAAACGATTTTCTGGAGATTGTCGTTACCGATACGGGAAGCGGCATCAGTGACGAAGACCTGCCGCGGATTTACGATCCCTACTTTACATCCAAACCGGCCGGGACGGGCCTGGGTCTGGCTGTGGCACAGAAAATCATGGAAGCGCACGGAGGTTCGATTAAGATCGAGAGCCGCGCGGGTGAAGGCACCAGTGTCACACTTGGCTTTCCTCTGTCGACAAAGGAGGCATGAAGTGCAAAAAGATCTGGAAATTTTGATTGTGGATGACGATTCGGCGCACCGGGTGATGCTCAAAAAACTCATCGGTGGCTGGGGCTATCGTGTTTTCGAGGCGGATGACGGAGCGGTAGCCATTGAAGAGGCGGCACGTCGATCTTTCGATCTGATTCTGATGGATGTCCGTATGGTGAACATCTCCGGGATAGAGGCGCTCGAGAGGATCAAAGCAACCAATCCCGCCATTCCGATAATCATTATGACTGCTTACGCTTCTGTGGAAACGGCTGTGAGCGCGCTTAAAAAAGGCGCCTATGATTACCTTACCAAGCCGCTTGATTTTGACGAATTGCAAATCAAAATAGCCAGGGCGACGGAACATAACCGGCAGAAAAAAGAAATCGAATACCTGAGGGAGAGACTCGGTGAAAAGTTCGACCGCCACAACATCATCGGGCAAAGCGCCGCGATGACCAGACTGCTGGAGATGGTCGAACAGGTGGCGCCCACTCAGGCGACCGTGCTGATCAGCGGTGAATCCGGCACGGGCAAGGAAATCATCGCCAATGCCATTCACCAAAACAGCAGCCGGCGGCCTGCTCCTTTCGTGAAGATCAACTGCGCGGCCTTGACGGAGACGCTTTTGGAGTCGGAGCTGTTCGGTCATGAAAAGGGGGCTTTTACCGGCGCGGACCGCAAAAGAGAGGGAAAATTTGTGCAGGCCGACACAGGCAGCATATTCCTCGATGAGGTCAGCGAAATGTCGCCCGGCATGCAGGTGAAGCTTTTACGTGTTTTGCAGGAAAGGGAGCTCACTCGTGTGGGCGGCTCGGAGGTGATCAAAGTCGATGTCCGTGTGATTGCCGCGACCAACAAAGACCTGAAAGAAGAAGTATGGCGGGGTCGCTTCAGAGAAGATCTGTTCTACAGGCTGAATGTCGTTGCCCTCGTAGTTCCGCCGCTGCGGGAGCGCCGCGACGACATTCCACTGCTGGCGCAGCACTTTTTGAAGACATTCGCCGCGAGAAATGAAAAATCAATACAAGGCTTCACGTCCGGGGCTCTTCGCAGGATGACGGACTACACCTGGCCGGGCAACGTTCGGGAGCTGATGAACACCATAGAGAGGGCGGTGGTTCTGGGCCGATCAGATACGATTGGGCCGGAAGAGCTGGTTTTCCCGATGGAGGAAAAAGCGCTGCGTGACAGTGTCGGAGGACAGGCTGCCGCGCAGGCAGGCTACGCACCCGAGGGACTGTCGCTGGAGGAAGTGGAAAGAAGAAGCATTCTGGAGATGCTCCAGGCCACCGGCGGCAATAAAAGCGAGGCGGCCCGCCGCCTGGGAATTACACGCAAAACACTTCGTAAAAAGCTTGAAAAATATGACAAGCAGTAAAAAAATAGTCCCATCCCGTGCGCAGGGCCTCACGCATTAGATGCTGATGGTAAATCCACGGCTTGAATGACGGCTCCCTTTTTTTGCTTCTTTGGCTATCAACCATTTAGATGTCTTCATAATTTCCCGTTTCAAACCGGTATCAATGGCAAAAATATACCTGATACCATTGAGACTTTTTTGAGACCGAAATCTGTTTTTATAGGCGGATTTTTGTCTTTGTTAATCATTTATTTTGTATTTCCGGCCTGTTAGAGGGGGTGGTTTTATCTGGCATGGATTGTGCTATTTTTTCGGTTCCAACTTACGGCGGACTCTCATTTTACCTGTGGAAACAGATTTTGTGATTCTTTTTTAAAGCTGTTTGTGTGCGACCTGATAAAGGCTTGAACAATCTGCCGCAACGCGCAAAAGGCGCGCGCTGCGCGTGAAAAATGATTTGTACACCAATTTAAGAGGAGGAGGTTTTATGAAAGCGTTTAGAATTATGTTTGCGACAATTTTAACGGTATTTATGATCGCCAGCCTCGCACATGCGGTACAGATCGGGCCGGCTCCCACGTCCGCCGCACTCAATAAAGACGGCCCCTTTTCCGTGTCCTCGACCAGCGTGAGCTCACTTAGTGCCAGAGGATTCGGCAGCGGCACGATTTATTATCCGACGACCGCGGGACAGTATGGTGTCATCGCCGTGTGCCCCGGCTTCACCGGCACCAGCTCTTCCATTGCCTGGTTCGCCCGCAGACTGGCTTCCCACGGCTTTGTGACGATCGCCATGAACACCACCACGACGCTCGACCAGCCGGCCAGCCGCGCCACTCAGCTTGCCGCAGCACTCAAATGCGTTCTGTCCAACAGCACAGTGAAATCCCGCATCCGCTCGACTGACCGCGGTGTGGCGGGGCACTCGATGGGTGGAGGCGGCACACTGATCGCTTCCCAGAGCGACTCGTCACTGCGTGTCGGCATCCCGATGACGCCCTGGAACTTAAGCACCAATTTTTCTGCCGTGAAGGTTCCCCAGATGATCTTCGGCGCCGACGGTGACACGATTGCTCCTTACGCTTCGCATGCCCGTCCGTTCTACAACAGCATCAACAAGACCCAAAAAGCATACGGTCTTTTAAAGTCCGCGACGCACTTCACGCCCAACTCGACGGACCAGCGTATCGGCCGCTACGGCGTGGCCTTTGCCAAGCGCTTTGTTGATGGCGACACCCGCTATAGTGCATTTTTGTGCGGCTCCGAACATAGTTCCTATGCGACGAGCAGCAAATTTGCCACCTACCTGAGCAATTGCCCGTACTAAACGAAGAAACTTTCAACCGGATTATACAGCCGCGCCGGATCACTTTGATCCGGCGCGTTTTTGCGTGGTGCGCCCGGCAGGGCGCGACTTCCTGGAGGTGATAGTCCTCTACCGACCGTAATGACTGTAATAGCTTAAGTTGTCACTCCTCGCCGCGACAGAGGTCGTTATGCGGCTCAATGTGTAAACAATTTGTAAATCCGGATGCTTATGAATAATATGAGCTTTTTAGAGGATAAGAAAAAAAACTGAACAGGCAATACCGGCAGACAGCTATCAGCTGCACTTGGTCGTTCCACTTTTGAAAGAAAGTAAGGACATGAAGCGATGGTTCTGCATCCTGCAGAATCAGCAACAAGGGACAATGCGATTTTTGGGTAACGCCCTGTTCGAAATATTCCCAGTCTACCATAAGGTAAGGCAGGCAATGCTGCCGAATTGTGTACACTCCGGGGCACATAAGGAGATCAAAAGATGTTTCAATAACGGGCTTTTGGTTACATGGCGAATAAGTGACACGGAGGGCAGACGTCAATGGCAAAAGACCCAGCTGCCATCTGACGAAATAACCGGGGTGAAGAAAGGGTAAGAGAACATGGATTGGTTTCTGGAGGTTTTGAAAAAGTATGCGGTATTCAGCGGTCGGGCGGCCGCCCGACCGCCCGACCGCTGAATATATCGTCATTTAGTTACCAAAAGGCTCATTTAAGGATCGGCGCAGCTTCATAATAACTTCCGGCACCCGTGAGGTGTGCGTGCCGTATAAGCCAGCCTCATTAATCGCCGGAGGAAACAGCCCGGGTCATATCCCGCTTCGCATCCCTTGCTGTTGAGTTTAATATTTGAAAGCCTGCGGATTGGCCATGCCGCGGATAAATCCCGTTTAAAGACCGGGAGGATAATCTTCACTCCAGCATCTTTTCCAGTCCATCTATCAGTTGTTTTATATCGGCTCTTTCCAGTTCCGTGGAAAACTTGCCGCCGCCCGGATGGGCAAATGTCACACGGACGCCATTGTCTGTCCGGGCCAGCTCCCATTTTTTACCGGCAGGGAATTTGACCGATTCGGAGATCCAGTCATCAGCCCTGAATTCGGCAATTTGTAACAGGACGCCGAAGGCATGGCGCGGGTGGATGAATATTTCCTTCCAGATATTCCCCGGGTATTCATTGTGTCCGAAAAAGGGAATGGAATGCTCTTTGAGGTGCTCTATCGTTTTGCGAAGATCGGGAACCTGAAGGGTGAGATGATGGACTCCGGCGGCCTTTCTGTTCAAAAATCCATCCAGAAAGCTGCCTTTGTCCGTAGGCGAGATTATTTCCAGGCGCGACAAATCTCCCAGTGAGAAAATCTGCCAGAAGTATTTAAGTGTATGATCCGGCCCGCCCGTTCCCTCTATGGCGCCCAGAATGTCACGAAAAAAATGTACCGCCTTTTCATGGTCTCTGACCGCGATAGACACATGATCTATTCGTGAAATCATTTTATCTCTCTCCTCAAATGAACTTGCGCTGTGCCGGCGATTGCACCTGCTCGTCGCCGTAGGGTTTGTCTCTTTTTGGTCAACCGGCCCGTTTTGCTGCTTGTGGCGCTAAGCGAGCATATAGTCTTGCATCTAGATGATTAAACTATGCCGCGCACGCGAGTATTTGAGGCACATTAATGGAGAAGCGGGCAAGATGTCCAGAACAATCGGCAAAACACGCCGAATTCGACCTTTATATAAAGTCCGCCATGCCAGTTCTTTTTTCAGGAATTCTTGCTGATTGCCCCGGATAATTCACATAGTCACTCTGAAACCGGTGCGCCACAAAGTTTGTCTTTCAAAGCACAGGGCCGGATAGCCTGTGGTCATCCCGGTGGCGAGTGTCCCCTTTTTCGCTTTTTTCCATACTTAGTGCCGATAAAATTCAATTTATGCCTGTCGTTGCCGATATAAAAGCAGATAGCTTAAGTTGTGACTCATCGCCGCGACAGATGTCGCCATGTGGCTCAATGTGTAAACAATCCGTAAATCCGGATGCTTATAAGCAATATGAGCTTCTTTGGTTGTATAAAACAAAAAAAGCAAGGATACGCAATGTCCAAAAACCCGCATCCTGACACAAAGCGTTCTCGTGAAGGTGGCAATAAACAGCCTTTGAAAGTGCTTGTGATCTCTGCTTCAGATAAAGAAGCAGCCGCGATAGCCGCTCATCTGGAAGAAAAAAACTATCAGCCGTCATTTAAGCGCGTAGAGGATCTTTACGGCCTGAAAAAAGCCCTCAAAGACAAGATGTGGGATCTTGTCATCAGCGACTATTCGATGGAGGGGTTTCATGCGCATACGGCCATTTCTTATTTAAAAGACTGCGGATGGGATATTCCGCTGATTGTCGTTTCGGACCCCGTCGGCGAGGAGGCGGCAGCTGAATGTATCAGACTGGGTGCCAGTGATTTCATGGCGAAAAAAAACTTGTCGCGCCTGACAGAAGTTGCGGGAAGGGAGCTCAAGCACAAAAGAACCCGGGATAAATTAGCTGGAAGCCTCTCCGGCAATACCGAACTGCCGGCCGCCGCAAAAGAGATAGAAAATAAATACAGGAATTTAATCGATACTCTGCAGGAGGCATACTTCGAGGTTGACCTGGAAGGAAGATATACTTTTGTCAACAATGCAATGTGCGACCACCTGGGCGTAACCCTGGAAGAACTGCAGGGCGTAAGTTATCGCGACCTGCAAAGCCGCGAGGATGCCCAGAAAACGTATCGGGTTTTTCGCCAAATTTTCAAAACCAGGAAACCGGTAAATCATTTATCACCGAGTTTCGGCACAGGAACGGCTCGCAGCTTGTTTATGAATTAGCGGCGGCACTCAACACAAACAGCTTCGGATTGCCCATCGGATTCATAGGGATTGCCCGCGACATCACCGGCCAGGTGCAGGCCCAGTCCGCTCTTAAAAAAAGCGAAGAGATGCTGGCGGTGATTACGGAAAACATGTCCGACATGATCCGTGTGATGGATTTTAACGGGGTTAATATGTATGCCAGCCCGTCCCATAAAAAGAGCCTGGGCTATCATCCTGACGAACGGGTGGGGCAATCGGCGCTGGATGTCATTTATCCTGATGACATGGAAAGAGTCATTCTGAAGTTTGAGGAGGGAAGAGCCACCGGCAGGCAGGTCAAAACCGAATACCGCGCCAGACATGCCGACGGTCACTATGTATGGCTCGACACGGTGGGCGATATCGTCTGGGACGAACAGGGAAAGCCCAAAGCGGTGGTGGTGATTTCGCGGGACATCTCCGACCGCAAGGCAGCCGAGAAAAAACTTCGCCAAAGCGAAGAAAGATACAGGATGATCGTCGAAAATATGCGCGAATCCATCACCACGCTGGATCTGGATTTTAAACCGACCTACGTCAGTCCCTCCGAGAGACGCCTGACCGGCTACACGCCTGAAGAAGCGATGAGTTTGACGCCGGAACAGACGATGACACCTGAATCACTTGAGCTGGTGAGAAAAACTATTGAAGATGTATTTTCCACTAAACTCGACCAGGTGATGGCTGACCCGCACTATTCGATCAGCATGGACCTGGAGATATATCACAAGGATGGCTACACGTTGTGGGAGGAAGTGTCCGCGTCTTTCACGCGGGATAAAGATGGCGCTCCCAACGGGATTATGCTGGTGTGCCGGGATATTACCGAACGCAAAAAGATGGAGAGGGCGCTCCGGGAAAGTGAAAACAAGTATCGCGGCATTTTCGACAATGCCGCTGAAGGAATTTTTCAGAATAATATAAAAGGTGAATTTACAATCATGAATCACGCGATGGTGAAAATGCTCGGGTATGATTCGCAGGAGGAATTACTGAGCATCTCCCCCATGATCAGGGATTCGTGTGTCGAGCCCTCCGTGCTCAGGGATCTCTACAGGATTTTGAAAAAACAAAGCCGCGTAGACAATTTCGAAATGCAAGTTTACCGTAAAAACCGCGAGATCATCGATGTTTCACTGAACGCTCACAGTGTCTGCAACGAGGAGGGGAAGATTCTTTATTTCGAAGGCATCCTCTTTGACATCACCGAAAAAAAGAAAACCGATGAACTGAAGATGGGCAAAGTGCTCGCTGAACGCGCCGACAAGGCAAAAAGTGAATTTCTGGCCAGCATGAGCCATGAAATACGCACGCCGATGAATGCCATTGTAGGCTTCACGGATCTGACTCTCCAGCAGGAGCTCTCCACGAAAGTGCGCGACTATCTGAAAAAGATTTCTCATTCCGCCTCTTCTCTCCTGGTGCTGATCGACGATATTCTCGACTTTTCCAAAATGGAAGCGGGGCAGATGCGCTTCGAGTCGATGGAATTCAGTTTGGATGATACCTTTAAGAAATTGGGGGATTTGTTTTCTCTCAAATCCGCACAAAAAGGCCTCGAGCTGGTCATCTCGATCGCTCCGGATGTCCCCCGCAGGCTGACAGGAGATCCGTTCAGGCTGGAGCAGGTCCTCATCAACATTCTGAGCAATGCCATCAAATTCACGGATACAGGCCATATCGTCCTCAGGGCTGATCTGTTGAAAGCTACGGACAGTTCGGCCGAGGTGTCTTTCAGCTGCGCGGATACCGGCATCGGCATTTCCCGAAAAGACATTAAAAAAATATTCAACACCTTTTCACAGGCTGATTCTTTAATCACACGAAAATACGGTGGCACCGGCCTGGGGCTGACCATTTCCAGACATCTGGTCGGGATGATGGGAGGGGAAATCACCGTGGAAAGCGAGGTCGGCCGCGGCTCCACATTCCGCTTTACGGCGAGGTTCGCGTTGCCGGAAAAACCCGCAGAAGAACTTTACTTATCCGTGCCGCTTGAACTTCGCAACATGCGAGTGCTCGTGGCTGACGACAACAAGGCGCTGCGCGAGGTACTGGTTGAGCAATTGGAATCCTTCTCTCTGCGGGCGGAAGGAGTCGAATCGGGTGCGGCCGCGATCGACGAACTGAAAAGGGCGCAGATATCCGGCGAGGCCACTTATGAGCTGGTCTTCATGGACTGGCTTATGGAGGGCGAAAACGGCATTCAAACAGCGGAACGCATCATGGCCGATGACAATATTCAAAAAAACCCGCGATTATTCTCATCACCGCCTTCGGCCATGAAGACGTTCTGAAAAAGGCGGAAAGAGATAAAATAATAAACGCCTACATCATGAAGCCGGCTCATGAAGCAGTCATTATGAGCACCATACTGGAGGTCTTCGGCAGGGAAAGCCGCCTGAAAGAGTCGGCAAGCGTCTCAAAAGAACAAATCTTCGGCCCGGGCCAAATGAAGGGGGCGAGAATTCTTCTTGTCGAAGACAATGAAATCAACCAGCAACTGGCCGTGGAGATGCTGAAAGGCCCGGGCTTTGAAATAGATATCGCCGCAAACGGTTCAGAAGCCGTTCAGGCCATACAACGCACCGCGTATGATGCAGTGCTGATGGATGTGCAGATGCCGGTGATGAGCGGCTATGAGGCGACAGCTCTCATCCGCGCCGACGGGCGCTTCAACGAGTTGCCGATCATCGCGATGACCGCCTATGCCACAAGCGGAGCCAAAGAGCAGTGTCTTGCGGCGGGAATGAACGACTACATCAGCAAACCGATTGATCAGGAAAGGCTCTTTACAACCCTTGCCAGATGGCTGAGCCCCCGTTTCGCACCCTCAGGGACGCCCGCCATGCCACCTGACAGCGGCGGCGCGAAAGCGTGGGCAGAGCATTTGCCGAACCGGATAGAAGGCATCGACATTGCTTCCGGTTTGCGCAGAGCCAGCGGCAACGCCGAGCTCTATGCGCGGCTCCTTCTGAATTTTGCCGACAGGTTTGCAACGGCGAAACAGGAGATCCAATCGGCCGTTGAAAAAAGGAGAAATTGATGAGGCCAGGCGCCTTGCCCATACACTCAAAGGTGTCGCAGGGAATATTTCCGCCACGGGAGTTCAGGCTCTGGCGCGCGACCTTGAAGCCGTCCTGGAGAAAAAAAAGACACAAGCTTATGCCAAACTGCTGGCGGAACTGGAGCTGGTGCTTGACTCCGTGATAGGCGCCATCCAGCGGGGGATAAAAGAACCGGGGGTGCAACAATGCCCGGAGGCCAAACCGGCGGATGAGAACCGGATTGAACAAACGATGAAACAACTGGCCACACTGTTGGCAAAAAGTGATCCGGACGCTCAATTCGCGATGTCCTGCCTGAAAGAGGCCATCGGGGAGATAAGCCCCCGGCATGAGCTGGATGACCTGCAGCGATATGTGGATGATTACGACTTTGACCTAGCCTTGGATCTTCTGGACAAGATTGCCCGGCAAGGCGGATATTTTCCGGCAGGGATAAAATTCGATGGATGAAAAAATAGATCATCAGGCGATACTCATTGTGGACGATGAACCGGTCAATATCAAAATATTGTCCGAACTGCTGTCTTCCGAATACGCCATCCGCGCCGCCAAAAACAGGGAAAAAGCCCTGAAAATCATCAATTCGAGTGAACCGCCGGATCTGGTGCTGCTCGACATCGTCATGCCGGGCATGGACGGATATGAGGTGTGCAAAAAAATAAAAAGCAACCCAGATACACACGACATACCGGTGATTTTTCTCACTGCCAAAACAAACCGTAAAGATGAGGAAAAATGCTTCACACTGGGGGCCTCCGACTTCATTACCAAGCCCATCAGTCCCCCGATTGTTCACGCCCGCGTCAACAGCCAGATGCAGATGAAAAAAGTTCGCGACTTTCTTGTGGACAAAAATGAATTCCTCGAAAAGGAAGTTTCCAAAAGAACGGCCGAACTGTCGCATATTCAGGATGTAACTATCTTTGCCCTGGCTTCACTTGCGGAAACACGCGACAACGAAACAGGCGGCCACATCAAGCGCACCCAGCACTACGTCAGACTGCTGGCGGAAGGCCTGAGCGAACATCCCCGCTTTAAAGACCACCTCACTGAAAAAATAATCGACCTATATTTTAAAACCGCTCCCCTGCACGATATCGGCAAGGTAGGGATACCGGATCATATACTGCTCAAGCCCGGCAAGCTGACAGCAGAAGAATTTGAAATAATGAAAAGCCATACGCGCATCGGGCGCAATGCCATATTGAATGCTGAAAAGTTCCTCAAGGCGCCGGCGCCGTTTTTGTTCTACGCCAGGGAAATGGCCTTCACCCATCATGAGAAATGGAACGGCACGGGATACCCCATGAAAATATCCGGCGACCATATCCCACTGTCAGGAAGAATCATGGCGGTTGCCGACGTCTATGACGCACTGATTACCGAACGGGTTTACAAGTCTGCCGTGCCTCACGATGAAGCCGTGAAGATTATAAAAGAAGAGTCCGGAAAACATTTTGATCCGGCTGTGGTGGATGTGTTTTTGGATGTTGCCGGCAAGTTCCGTGAAACAGCCGGACGTTACATTGATTAAAGAGATGGTGAGATATGTTGTATCGCGAAATAAAACCCCGGACAGTACTTATAGTCGATGATGAACCTGCCAACATCAGCCTGCTCAACGAAGTCCTCAAGACGGATTACCGGATCATGGTCGCCAAGGACGGTAAAGAGCCCTGCTGGTGGCACAGTCGAACCCGCCTCCGGATTTGATACTTCTGGATATCGTCATGCCGGAACTGGACGGATACGAAGTGCTGAAAAGACTCAAAGCCGACGAAGATACTAAAAACATCCCGATCATCTTCGTTACTTCCAAGGACAAAGATGAAGACGAAACAAAAGGGCTGGAAATGGGAGCAGTGGACTACATCCACAAACCCTTTAACCCCGCAGTCGTCAAAGCCCGGGTCAGGGCCCATCTGGAGCTGAAACAAAACAGAGACTTCCTGGAATGGATGCTCAAAGAAAAAACCGAAGAATTAAAGAAAATGGAAAAAGAATACTCCTACCTTTTTTTGAGGAAATGACAGACTGGAATTATTAAACCAGCCCGGAATGTTACACAAAATGAATCCTCATTTTACTCCGCTGTCGTTGAACAAGTAAGAGCCACAAATGATCCTCTCTTTTTGCAGCTGGAGGTAATGTCCATTTTCCCGCCGGATACAGGGTAAATGTACAAGCAAAGGTTGACTTTGGTTGCCACTGTTGTGCAATATAGCCGCTAATGGGAGTGGAAGGACGGCCTATGGCACAAGATCATCGGCAAAAAGACGGGATGTGGATAGAGGGGCTGATCAGGGATTTCATAAACCTGTCAGATCAGAATACTATCCTGAATGCGGCCAATGACCGGGCCTGGGCTTTGCCACTGGTGGGTTTTTCCAGCGGCGCCGATCCTCTTTATCAGGAATACAAGGAAAAATATGTCGGTGATTTTCATTGGACGCCACTTGAGGTTTTTCAGATGGCTTTCCCCGAGTCTTCAGTGTCTGCCGATGATTTGACGGTGGTAAGCTGGATCCTTCCCCACACGGAAAAAACAAAACAGGACGGGCGTAAAGAGACATTCTACCCGGCTGAAAGCTGGGCGCGTGCCCGGATATTCGGAGAGCAGGTGAATGTCAAACTGCGCCTGCATGTGGTGGCCAGCTTAAAGTATGAAGGAATCGATGCCGTCGCGCCGGTTATCATGCCCCGTTGGGAGGAGAAGATTTCTCCCCTGTACCGTTTTGCCTCTACCTGGTCTGAACGCCATGCCGCCTATGCGGCCGGCCTGGGCACTTTCGGCCTTTGCGACGGGCTTATTACTCCGGTTGGAAAAGCGATGCGTTGCGGGTCTGTAATCGCCGCGATAAAGATTCCCCCCTCGCCGCGCCCCTACGATGACCATCACGCCTATTGCCTGTTTTATTCTCATGGCTCTTGCCGAAAGTGTATGGACAGATGCCCCGTGGGCGCTCTGACCGAAGCAGGGCACGATAAAGACAAATGCCTTGCCCACCTGAAGGTTACCGCCGCACATGTCCGCTCCAGTTTCGGCTTTGAAGGTTATGGTTGCAGTTTGTGCCAGACCTCGGTGCCCTGCGAATCAAAAATTCCGCGCCCTGGGTGACGCGCCTGTTGAAATCAAAATCCGCCATATCGGCAACTGCCTCAAGGCCGACCCGGATTATGGCGAAGGCGTGGCCGCGGCGCTGGGTATCCCAATGAGTGATGTCAAAAAATAACCATCAGAAAAAATCTGCAGGGTGGCGGTCAGGCTGAAACCTGCCGCCGCCCTGCAGTTACCGTTTCGTGTTAGATTTCAAATCGTGCAGCCACATCAGGCACCGCATGATAAAATTTGCAGGACGATAAAACATCAGGAGAGGGGATATTCATGAAAAAATGCAAAATCACCGTACTCAAGAAGACATTCGATAAGGAATTGGTTGATGAATACGCAGTTGAGGGATTTACAAAATGTCCCATGCTCGAAGAGGGACAGGTTTTTTACGCTCACTGCGCCTGCCCGGAAGGTTTTTGTCCTGAAGCGTGGAAGGCCATATATCAGTACGTTTTCGCGCTTGCACACGGTGCAGGCACAGGCGAAAATCTTTTTTATTCAGGCGAGTGGATACGCAAGCCCGGAGTGGCAATTTGCAGCTGTAACGACGGGCTCCGACCGGTGATTTTTAAGATTGAAAAAACCTGACGCGAAAGTAATGGCAATTTAAAGCTGCCTGATCTCCCATAACTTGGTGTGCAGTGTACAAAACTCCAACCATTTTAAAAATTGTTTAAAGGAGGAGGTTATGAAAAAGGCTCTGCTGATTTTTGCAAGCGTCGTTGTCATTGTCCTTTGTGTACTTATTGCTTATCTGACTTTGTGGCCGGTGCCGATTAAGCCTGTAGCCTGGGATGCACCCATGCCGCCTGGCTACGTGGGGCCGTATGAGGTCAACACAAAACTTGCCGACCTGAAGATAATCGCTCTGGGCGCGGAAGAAGGTCCGGAGCATATCGTAATCGGCAAAGACGGGAAGCTCTACACAACTGTCGCCAGCGGCAATATTCTGCGCATGAATCAGGACGGAAGTGAACAGGAAGTGTTTATCAATACGGGCGGACGCGTTCTTGGTTTTGATTTTGATGCTGAAGGACGCATGATTGCCGCCGATGCCGTCAAAGGACTTGTGTTGATCGGCAGCGACAAGCAGGTGACAATACTTGCCGACAAGGTTGACGGCGATCCGATTCGCTACGCCGATGCAGTGGTCGTCGCACGGAGCGGTAAAATTTATTTCAGCGCCGCCACCACTCGTTTTTCACCTGCCCAATGGGGCGGTGTGTTTAATGCAAGCATTCTGGACATCATGGAGCAGTCCTGCACCGGACGGATACTTGAGTATGACCCGACGGAAAAGGCGACACGTATCGTTGCCAAAGGGTTTTGCTTTGCCAACGGCGTGGCGTTGAGCCATGATGAAAAGTGGTTGTTTGTCGCCGAAACAGGCAGGTACCGTATCTGGAAGATCCCGGTAGATCGGTATGGTCTTGATGTAAAGGGTGATGCCGGGCCGGCCGCGGTGGTTTTTGAAAATCTTCCCGGCTATCCGGATAACCTGATGCGTGGCATGGATGGCAGAATCTGGGTCGGCCTGGTCAAGCCCCGCAATGCTGCGGGCGATAAAATGATGCCCAGCCCCTTTAAAAGAAAGCTTAGCCTGCGCCTACCGCGCTCACTGTGGCCCGTGCCCAAGGCTTACAGCCATGTCTTCGCCTTTACAGAGGACGGCAAGGTGGTGGCAGATCTGCAGGATCCCGAAGGCGCCTATCCCGAGGCGACGGGTGTGACGGAAACCCCGGAGCGGCTCTACATCCAGAGTCTGCACGCCCCCGGCCTGGGCTGGCTCGCAAAATAAAGGAGCCGGAATTAACCGCTGATTTGTGGGGGGCGGAGTGAAGCAGTCGGATTTCCAGCTCGAGTAACATCTCTCATCGCGCACTAAAAAAGGGGCAGCCGTGAAACCTTAGTGGAAAACCCCGTGAAAAGAGTGATAGACTTTTCGCACACTAAAAAAGGGGCAACCGTTTCACGGTTGCCCCTTTTCGATTGTTTATCGGTAAGTTTTTATTTCTTCAACCCTTCGATGGTGGCCTGCAGATGCTTTTGCGCCACAAAGGGCGGCCTTACCGCACGCGGTGTTTCACCGAAAGCATCCTCGTTGTTGAGCTCGGCCAGGACCGACCTCAAGCCCGAGTCGAAGGAAAAATAACGTACATTCTTGTTGAAATTGATGTCCTTGCCGTACTTGGTCACCGCATCCGCCGATTTTGTCGTGATCATGATGCCGTTGGCCGGGTTACCGTCCTGGTCAAGAGTCTGCAGCAGCACACAGATATTGGTGACGCGCTGGTCCGTGGCATCTTTGGCATCCGGCACCAGATCAAGCGGTGTGACCACCGGCTTGCCGGCCGTCGAACCGAGCTGTAACTCGCCTACCGAGAAAGTGACTGTTTCACCGGCTCGATATTCAAAGACACCATCCGCCTTGGTGACGCCCTTGCATGTCGGAGTGGCATAGTTCAGTCCGCCGACGGCGCTGTCCATGAAAACGCCTTTCAAATTAGGCTCCTGCAGGCCGAGGCTGGTGAGCACGGAGCTGCAGCCGGCAAGCAGCGCAACGAGTGTGATTGCCGCAAAAGACAAAATAAAACGATTTGTCCAATATCGTGTCCTTTTCATAAATTTTCTCCTTTCTTCAATGCAAATTTAAATTCGTAAATATATTGTGTTCGCTAGTTGGTCAAGCGTACCATATTTGCCTTGCTTTTGGTGACCTTTTTTATGTCTTCCCATTCCTGGTCTGTTTTGACCCACCAGAAATACTGAATAGGCGGCGTCAACTGCCCTTTTTCCACGTTTTGTGTGGAGCCGTTGATCAGAAGCTGACCGCTTTCGCGAATACCAAATATCTCAGTGGGTATGTGATCACCGTTAATCGGCAGGGCTTTGTAGAAATCAGCCCGAATTTTGCGCACATCAGTGGTTGTGCCGGCTTTTTCAATTGCTTTGGCCAGTGCCGTCATCCCGCCGTAGTTGCGGAAACATTCCGAGGTGACCATGCGTTTATATGCTGCTTTGAATCTCTTCTCGAAAGGAACGGATGCGGGCACGGGCACGCTCATGGGAGTGGCCACACCGATGGTGTTTTCCATCAGTTTATAGCCCTTTAGGAGGTTGGCCATATAGTCGAGTTTGGCCTGGTCGATTATAATGAATCCGCCTTTAAAGCCCATGCTGCGCGCCTGTTCGACGACGAGCGCCGTGGTGGCGGAAGGGCCGCCGATGAGGATGCAGTCGGGGCTTGTCGCCAGTGCTGCGGTCAGCGGGGCGGAAAAGTCTGTTTCCGTATAGTAGTTGGCCGGCTTGTCGGCTGTAATTACACCACCGGCCTTTGTCCATACATCTTTAAAATAGACACGCCATTCTTCTCCGTAAGCTCCCAGGGTCACGACCATGGCAACTTTTTTGTATCCCTTTTTCATTGCGGTGGAAACAAATTGGTCTGCATAGACGGTGAAAGGTGGCGCCGTGATACCGATGAGGAGTTTGTTACCCATATCGTACATTTTAGGCGTGCTGGTATAGCCCATGACGAGAAACTCATTACCTTTTTCTTCGTTAATTTTGCCTATGGCGGCAATGGTGGAGAAAACACCGTTGAAAACGGCGATCGCACCGTTTCCGCGCAGGCGCCTGGCGTTTGTGACGGCATGAGTGGGGTCTGCCTTGTCGTCGAGTCTTTCCAGACGGAATTTATATTTTTGGCCCCCCACTGTAATACCGCCCGCATTGTTGATTTCGTTGATGGCCATGTCGATGCCGTTGACCATGTCCTGACCATACTCGGCGGCCGGCCCGCTTAACGGACCCGAAAAACCGATGACTATTTCCTGTGCCCGGGCGGTCAACGTCCAGGCCAGCGCGAAACAAACAATTGCGAAAACAGTAAAACTTTTCCAACGCTTCATTTTTCCTTCCTCCTTAGTTTTGTGGTTTACTTTTGAAACATCACACCGCGACAACAGATACACCGTTTTGCATTGCTGAGTTCATCAAATAAAACAGTTGGAGTGAAAATCCGCTAAATAACTCCCCCCTTCATTTATTATTTATGCCATAAGCTTGAAGACTGCCTGATGTTGAAACAGTGGGCGCGGGCAGTCACACAAAAACCGCCGGCTGCCCTTGACCCCGTTCTCCCGCATTTACGTACCCTGTTTGCCGGGCTTTTGCAAAGTCGCCAAAACGGTGTCTGAATGTCAGGGCACCATCATGGATTGTTCAGCCTGCGAACTGTTCTCCATCCCCGCCGGTCTGGGAATACAAAATGGTAAGCTTTGCGTGTTTATTGCTGTTCGTCCTGAATTTTTATTGCCATTCGTGGTGAGCCTGTCGAACCATGAACGGGAAACCACTAATGCCTGAAAGGAGCGCTTCAATTTATTTATTTATGCTCTTTTTTGTTTCTGGCATTTGCTGCGCGGTTAGTCTCCGACCCATTCCCAGATGGCGGCCGCGCCCTGGCCGTGCCCCACGCACATGCTTTCCACGGCGTATTTCACTCCGTAGTAAGGCATTTCCCTCATGATGGTTGTGGCGATCCTGGCCCCGGTGCAGCCCAGCGGGTGACCCAGCGAAATGCCGCTGCCTTGTGGATTGAGCATTTTATGATGGCGGATGCCCAGCTCTTTCGTGCAATAAACCGCCTGAGATGCAAAAGCCTCATTCACTTCCCACAGGCCGATATCCTCTTTTTTCATTTTAGCTTTTTTCAGCACTTTGGGAATTGCGACGGCCGGCCCGATACCCATTAATGCCGGATCGACCCCAACGACGGCAAATTCTACCAAACGCATCTTCGGTTGTAAACCCAACTTTTTACAAATTTTTTTACTCGCCACAATTAAACAGGCGGCCGCGTCGTTGGTTTGGCTGGAATTTCCTGCCGTTACCGTGGCTTTTTCATCTTTTAAAAATACCGGTTCGAGTTTGGCGAGGCTCTCCATTGTTGACTCGGGGCGGATGCCCTGATCGCGGTCCACGATCATCTTTTTGGTGGTTCCGTCATCGAGCGGCACGTCCGCTTCAATAGGGAGTATCTCATCTTTGAAAAGGCCTTTCACCGTCGCCTCATGAGCCTTGGCATGGCTTTCCACGGCCATTTCGTCCTGTTCTTCCCTGGTGATGCCGTATTTTCTGGCGACCATTTCCGCCGTATAGCCCATGGAAACCATCTGAGGGTCAGTGAACTCGGAAAGACGCGGGTTCGGCTCCGACATTGTTCCCATGGGGATGTGCGTCATATGCTGGGCGCCGCCGGCCAGAATGAGATCAGCCCAGCCCATATTAATCGAGGCGACCGCGAAGGCGATGGACTGAAGCCCCGAGGAGCAGAGGCGATCTACGGTGCAGCCCGGAACGCTGTGGGGAACTCCCGCCACGATGCCGGCGTAACGGCCGATGTTGGAGCCCATATCTTTCATCAGAGCAGTGCCGCCCCAGATGACATCGTCGATCATTTCTTTTTTGTCTTCCAGGCCGGCCCTCCGGATTGCCTCGTTCATTACCAGAGCGGACATATCGTCTGCACGCAGATTAGTGAACCACGACCTCTTCCCGGCCCTGGCAATACCGGTGCGCACACTTTCCACTATGTAGATATCTTTCATACAAACCTCCAATATTTTATTGCAGCTACTTCTTGTGTCAGATGCCCGATGCTTTCGCCACCTGACACAAGACTCCTTTCAGCTCACTACCAGCGCCTCTTCCGGACAGGTGAGCACCGAGTCCTCTTCGCTTTCAATCTGATCCGCCAGTAACAGGGCATTGGGCAGGATGTTGTTGGCATAGTATCTGGCCGATGCCACTTTGCCCGAATAGAAGACGAAGTCAGCGTCTCCGGGCTTGAGGCTTTCCAGATTTTTTGTGGCAATCAGCGCCTGGTCGATAAGACACATGGCGACATACACCTCTGCGAAAACAAACAGGGCTCTTTGCGCGTAAAGCGGGATGAGCTCTCGTTTCTCCGCCATGTTTGCATACCATTTGCCGTAGATGTCTTTTACCTTCACGGCCGCCTCATAAGCACGGGCAAGGTTTTGCATCTCTTTGGCGAAGGCGGCATGGTTTTTATTGGCTTCTACAAAGTCCGCGATGTCCTGCATCCAGGCGGCAAATGGCGCCCCTTCTTTCATGCGCATTTTTCTGCCGATCAGGTCATTGGCGTGGATAAACGATGTTCCTTCCCAGATGGTGAGAATTTTCGAATCCCTCAGGTACTGCTCAACCGGGTATTCCATCGTGTATCCCACTCCGCCCAATACCTGGATCGCCTGCGCGATGACATTGAGACTGGCCTCCGAGCCGTAGCACTTGACCAGCGGAGTGAGAATCTCGGCAAACCGGGAACATTTCTTCGCCTTCTCCCTGTCGGGGGAGTTGCTTTCGATATCCAGGAAGTAAAACCCCCTGAAGATCATGGCGCGAATTCCTTCCACATGAGCTTTCATGTCCAAAAGCATCCGGCGGATGTCTTCATGTTTGATGATGGGAACCCGGTCGGCATTTTTAATGCCGAAAGGCCTGCCCTGTATGCGCTCGGTGGCGAACTGCGAGGCGAAGTAACAGGCGGCCGCTCCCTGTGTGTTGGCATTGTGCCCCGTGCCGATGCGCGATTCGTTCATCATGTGAAACATCATGGCCAGCCCCTTGGAGAACCCCTTCTCGTCCGGGGGCGACCCCAGCATGATGCCCCGGCAGTTATCATCATCGCCGAAGTTCAGAAGAGCCGTCGCCTGGGCATGCAGCCCCATTTTGTGCTCCACTCCCACGGTGGTGACATCGTTGGATTCGCCCTGGGAACCATCTTCATTGACCCAGTATTTGGGAACAATGTAGAGCCCGATGCCGGGCGAGCCGGCCGCGCCGCCTTCGGGCCGGGCCAGAAGCAGGTGGATGGTGTTTTCACAGGTTCCCTGATCGCCTGCGGTGATGAACATTTTTGTACCTTTGATTTTCCAGATGCGCGGATCGTCTGTCGGATAGGCGCGGGTGATGATGTCGCCCGTATCGGAGCCGAAGTTCGGTTCCGTCAGACACATGGTGCCCTGCCAGGATCCGTCAAGCATTTTGGGGATGAACATTTCCTGATCCTGCTCAGTCCCGAAACGTAAAATCAGATTGGCCGCGCCGGAGGTGAGCTTGACGCATGAGGTCAGAGCCGGACAGGCGGCCGTGTTCATCTCCGCACATGCCTTGTAAAGGATAAGAGGCATGCCTGATTCAACCTTGATGCATTCACTGGAGGAACCCCAGCCGTTTTGCTGCAAAAATTGATAGGCTTCTTTGAATCCGGGGACGGCTGTGACTTCGCCATTTTCAAACTTTACACCGATTTTATCACCCGGCGCATTGATAGGGTTGACGACTTCTTTTGCCACCTTATAGCATTCATTGAGCAGCATATCGATATCGTCCATCGAAAAGTTTTCTTTGTATCGATCGCAGGCCAGCACTTCTTCGGTCGCAAGCCATTCCTTCAAGATAAACTTCAAATCCCTTACATCATATTTGAATTCCATATCCTTTATCCTTTTGCCTTTAGCCTTTCGCCTTTATCATTTATCCTTTGCCCTTCATCCTTTTTTCCCATACCCGATTCCCCTGGCGGATTCTTCAATCGCCGCCAGTACCGCCGGGTCATCAATGGTTGAGGGCACGACATATTCCTTGCCATCAACGATCTTACGCATCGTTGCACGCAGGATTTTTCCCGACCTGGTCTTGGGCAGGGCCTTCACCACGGCCGCTTCCTTGAAGCAGGCAACCGCACCAAGCTCGTTTCGCACCATCTGCACCAGCTCGGTGACAATCTCTCCCGAATCGCGCTCCACGCCCGCTTTCAAAACGACGAACCCTACGGGAACCTGCCCTTTGAGCTGATCGTCCGCGGCCAGGACCGCGCATTCGGCAACGTCCTTGTGTTTGGCGACAATCTCTTCCATCGAGCCGGTGGAAAGACGATGCCCTGCCACGTTGATGACATCGTCGATGCGCCCCATGATATAGAGGTAGCCGTCCTCATCGAAGCGGCCCCCGTCACCTGTGACATAATAGCCGGGCCTTTCCGTGACGTATTCCAGATAACGCTTGTCATCCTGCCACAGTGTGGGCAGGCAGCCGGGCGGGAGAGGAAGCCTGATTACCACGGAACCTTCCTGGCCGTCGGGCAGGCGGTTCCCGTCCGCATCCAGAATCTGGACGTCATAGCCAGGCACAGGCTTGGTGGGAGAGCCGGCTTTGATTGGAAAAGGCTCGATGCCCATGCAGTTGGCCGCGATGGGCCAGCCGGTTTCCGTCTGCCACCAGTGGTCAACCACGGGAATTTTCAGCAAATCGTTTGCCCAATGGTAGGTGTCCGGGTCGAGGCGTTCGCCCGCCAGAAACAGGTAACGCATGCATGAGATGTCGTATTTTTTCAGGTAGTCCCCGTTGGGGTCTTCTTTTTTGATGGCGCGAAAAGCGGTCGGTGCGGTGAACAAAACCGAAACTTTGTGCTCGGAAATCAAGCGCCAGAAAGCGCCCGGATCCGGCGTCCCTACCGGTTTGCCCTCATAGACGATGGTAGTGCAGCCGTAAAGAAGCGGAGCGTAGATGATGTAGGAGTGCCCAACCACCCAGCCTACATCGGAGGCCGCCCAGAATACTTCACCCGGCTTGACATCATAGATATACCTCATCGACCATTTCAGGGCTACGGCATGTCCACCGTTGTCGCGCATGACGCCTTTGGGCTTTCCCGTGGTTCCCGAGGTGTAGAGAATGTAGAGCGGGTCTGTGGCGGCCACGGAAACGCAAGACGCGGGTTTTGCATTTTGGACAAAATCGTTCCAGTCGATGTCTCGCCCCTGAACCAATGCGCCCTGCGCCTGGGGCCTCTGGAATATAATGCATTTTTCCGGCTTGTGTGCCGCGATGCGGATCGCCTCGTCCAGAAGCGGTTTGTAGGGGATGACCTTCTTCCCCTCGATGCCGCAGGAAGCGGAAACGATCACTTTGGGTTTTGCATCATCGATCCGGATGGCCAGTTCGTTGGGGGCAAAGCCGCCGAAGACGACCGAGTGCACGGCACCGATACGCGCGCAGGCAAGCACTGCGGTGAGCGCATCGGGAATCATCGGCATGTAGATGATGACCGTATCCCCTTTTTTGACGCCGATGCCGGAAAGAGCTCCGGCAAAGGAAGAAACTTTTTCCAGAAGCTCCCCGTAAGTTATTTTTTTGACCGTGTTGGTGACCGGACTGTCATAAATGATGGCGGCCTGATCCTTCCGGCCGTTTTCAACGTGGTAGTCAAGAGCGTTATAGCAGGTGTTGAGCTCGCCGCCGGAAAACCAGCGGTAGAAAGGTTTGTTGGAGTCATCGAGGACTTTGTCCCATTTTTTCGTCCATTTAATCTCCGCGGCCGCTTCGGCCCAAAACTCATCCGGTCGATTAATGGATTGCTCGAATACTTCTGAATACTTCATTGTTGCACCCTCCGGCCTCGTTCGAGGCTTGCTTGTTACTTTGAATAAAATCCCTTTCCTTCTTTGGCCAGTTTTTCCAAAAGAGGCGCAGGCGTCCAGTACTCGGCTCCGACCAGATCCCTGTATTTCAGGATGGCCTCGTAAACTTTTTTAAGCCCGACCGTGTCGGCATAGAACATCGGCCCTCCCAGATAAACCGGGAAGCCGTAGCCGTAGAGCCAGACCACGTCAATATCCAAAGGCCTGGCGGCGATGCCTTCTTCGAGAATTTTTGCTCCCTCGTTGATCATCGAATAAATCGCGCGCTCCACGATTTCCTCGTCGGAAATGTCGCGTCGTTTGATGCCGACCTCTTTGGAATGATTGATGATGAGCTCTTCAATCATCGGGTCGGGCGTGGCTTTGCGCTTTTCATCATATTTGTAGAAGCCGGAGCCTGTTTTCTGTCCGAAGCGGCCCATCTCGCAGATTTCGTCCAGAATCGTGTTTTTCTTTTCCCGTTCGGTCAGGGAATCGAATTTGGCCTTGCGGTTCCGCCAGCCGACATCGAGTCCCGCCATGTCGCCCATGGCGTAGGGGCCCATCGGGAAGCCGAAATCGTAGATGACTTTGTCGATCTGCCAGGGAAGCGCGCCTTCTTCGAGCATGAAGCCGCATTCCCGCGTCCGCTTGGCCAGCATGCGGTTTCCGACAAAACCGTCGCAAACCCCGACCAGAACAGGGACTTTGCCGATGGCTTTACCTACTTTCATCGCCGTGGCATAAACTTCGGGGGAGGTTTTCGCCCCGCGGACATTTTCCAAAAGCCTCATCACGTTGGCCGGACTGAAAAAATGCATCCCCATGACATCCTCGGGGCGTCCGGTCACGGATGCTATTTCGTCAATGTTGAGATAGGAAGTATTGGAGGCAAGAATCGCTCCGGGCCTGCAGATGGAATCTAGTTTGGTGAAAACTTCCCTCTTGATGGCCATATCTTCGAAAACCGCCTCAATGACGAGATCCACGTCCTTGAGATCATCGTAGGAAAGAGTCGGCTCGATGAGTGACATCCGTTTGTCCATGGCCTCCTGCTTGAGCCTTCCTTTGGACACGGTGTTGGCGTAATTCTTTTTGATGATGCCGATGCCCTTATCGAGAAACTCCTGCTTCATGTCCAGAAGCTTTACAGGAATTCCGACATTGGCAAAGCACATGGCTATCCCGCCTCCCATGGTTCCCGCACCTAAAACACCTACTGTTTTAATTTCACGCGTAGGCTGGTCGGCGGGCAGGCCCGGAATCCGGACAACTTCTCTTTCGGCAAAAAAGACATGACGCTGTGCCTTGGACTGGTTTGAGGCCTGCAGCTCGGTAAATATCTCCCTTTCTCTTTTCATTCCCTCGTCAAAGGGCAGCTCGGTGGCATTTTTAACCGCTTCGATGCATTTGTACGGGGCGATGAAGCCGCGGAATTTCCGTGCGTTGGCTTTGGCGAAATCTTCAAATACGGTAGGGGAATCAAGTTTTGCGCTCAATGTGGAAACCTTGCGCAAAGGCAGCTTCTCATCGACGACCTTTCTTGCGTAGGCCAGCGCCGCCTGTTTCAGATCTCCTTCGACGATCTCATCGAGGATCCCCATGGTTTTTGCTTTGGGCGCCGCTACCGGTGTTCCGGAGGTGATCATCTCCAGCGCAGCCTGCACTCCGGCCACGCGGGGGAGCCTCTGAGTGCCGCCCGCGCCCGGCAATAACCCGAGCTTCACTTCCGGCAGACCCACTCTGGCTGTGGCCAGTGCGATACGGAAATGGCAGGAAAGGGGAATTTCCAGCCCGCCCCCCAGGGCCGTGCCGTGGATTGCCGCAATCACCGGCTTGGGTGAATCTTCGATGAACTTACAGACATCCGGCAGGTGCGGCTCCATCGGAGGTTTCCCAAATTCGCGGATGTCCGCGCCCGCAATAAACGTGCGTCCCTCGCACATGATGACCATGGCGTCGACCCCGTCATCGGCAATGCCCTCAGCGATACCGGCTTTGATTCCGGCGCGCACCGCCTGCGATAACGCGTTTACCGGGGGGTTGTTGACGGTGATGATTCCTGTTTTGCCTTCCCTGGAAAAAGTGACGACCTGTGACATAAGCTCTCTCCTTTTAGATAAAATAGCGATTTGTTGAACACGGCCCGGCTCCATTTCGTCCTTGATTCGGGCAAGAACCCCTGGAGCGCCAAAAAGACCGCTCGACTGATGTTTTCATTTCCGTCCACCGCGCCGACCGGCTGTTTATTTGTCCGGCCGATCATTTACGGGCGTTGACTCAAAGTGATTGTTCAGCAAATACCATACCATCTGATGAAGTTTGCGCCTTCGGTTTTCAGATTTCCTTCAGGGGGAGATTGTGCCGGTATTTTAGATATTTGAAGAGCCCTGTTCACAAGTATGTTGCGCCGTCGGGCAGCGCCTGCCCGCTAATCAGAGAAAATGTATCAAATATATACAGCATCGAACTATCTGTATACATTATAAACATGTTGTGAGGTGGCAGAAACCGGGTGATTGAGGGACGGATTCGTGCCTCTGCGGCACGCGCATGGCGGAGAGGATTTTATTGCTGTAGCCCCAGGCCTGCCTTGATTTTTTCGAGGACGACTTTTTCCTCTTCACTGTACATGCCGTCTGCCAGTGCCAGTCGGCGGGCGATGCTGAGCGCCTCGAGGCGGTCGTCATGGTCTTTGATCAGGGCGGATAAGGCGCCAATTGCCCTGTCTTCATCCGCCTGCAAGATGCAGGTCTGGTCGTGCATGATTTTTTTGAATTCGGCGCGGCGCAGTTTCCGCAGTATTTTATGTGTGCGCGAGATTTCATTGGCTATCTCAAAGTGCTTTTGCTTTATGTCCCCCGTGGCTCTGGCGATGGCCATATAAATGCGGATCAGACCGGCGGCATGACCCCCCTCTTCCAAAAGCTGCAGCCTTCTGTCATAGTCGGCTCTGTCTTCTTCGGAGGTGTCTTTAGACTCCTCGGGCAATTCCGGCGGGAAGAAGAGCCTGAGCAGTCCGCTTTTGTAGAGCATCTGGAACAGGGCCTCATGACTGAGGTCGCGCCAGTCGCGGTAAATATCGAGCACTCCGTCTATATAGGCGGCGGCGTCTTTTTCCATGGCGGCAAACGGGTTGTCCGGAGCGGCCGGCTGGCGGTTCTGGCGCACAATGGAAGCGATGTTTTTCACCGGCCTCATCAGGGGATTGATGTCGGCAAACGCGTAGCGCTGGAGCCGCAGCGGGTGCAGGTAGCGCAGTATTTCCGCCGAGAGTTCCGTCGTCCAGAGCTTCACCCAGGGGCGGGCGAAAAGCTGGTAGATGTTGTCGTTGGTTTCGGAAACCTTGTTTACCACGCTGAAATCAATTTCGTCTTCCGTTCCATCATCATAGGCTGCAATATCTTCAAAAGTCCGGGGCACGAACTCGGCAGTAAAGTCGCCGCTTTTCACATCGCCTTTGATCACCATCTCATAAAGGCCGGGTTGCAGGAATTCGATCATGTCGAAGTTGGCGATGATCTGCTTGTGCTCCCTTCTGGCGATGGAGCCGGCGACGAAGATGCCCAGATGACCGATCTCTTCGTGGACAATGTAGACGATCACCTGTCCGTTCCTTTTGATGTCCTCCACCGAGCGGTACACACGGGGGATCCAGTTGAGTGCCTGCTGGGCGGGAGTGATATTGTCTCCCATCGAAGCAAATACGATAATCGGGCTTTTAATGTTCTTTAGGCTTATTTTCTGGCCTTCGTGTAATTCAAGAAGTCCCTTTTCCAGTTTGTTGCCGACGAAAAGATTGCGGACGATGTAGTGAATTTCTTCGGTGGTCAGCATGAAAAAACCGCCCCACCAGCGTTCAAAAGCCAGATAGCGCTGCTCTTCCGTGTCCACCTGTGAAAACACATTGTATTGTTTTGTCCACAATGTGTTGGCGGGGTTGAGCGTTTCAAAATTATACACGAGATTGGCGCCGTCAAAAATCCCATTGCCCAGATCGCTCAAAAAAGAGTTTACCCAGACTCCGCCCACCAGCCCGCCTTTGTAACGCATCGGGTTGACGCCGGCGACACCGCTCCAGTAGGAAAGAGGTGCGCCGTTCAATACCAGCGGCCCGGCAATGTTGGGACGGTCAGCACTCGCCAGAGCTGCCGCCCAGCCCGCCTGGCAGTTGCCCATAATCGCGGGCGCATCCGCATTGGGATGCAGCTCGCCAACCTTCTCGATGAATTTTTCCATGGCCAGAACGACATCCGCCATATTCTGACGGGGAAGCGGCTCCGTATAGAAAATCATGAAATAGACCGGGTGACCGTGTTCCAGCGCCATGCCCACTTCCGAGTCTCTCTTGGAGCCGCCGATGCCGGGGCCGTGTCCGGCGCGCGGGTCAATGATGATTATAGGGCGCTTGGGTCTCGCGGGGTGCTCCTTGCTTTTGTGGCGGGTTTCCGCCCCGGCGTGTGCGATATCATGGTAGCGGCGGTCGGAAATTCTAACCAGAGCGTAATTCACAGGCCGGTCGAAATCCTTGCCGTTTAAGATCATTTCGTAGTTGAAGGTCAGCACCGGAGGCTGGCCGCTGCGGATATGCTTGATGTAGTCGTTGCCTCTTTTGCGCAGAATGTCGGTGAAAATAACCGAGCGCTGCGCCGTATCAACGAGATACTCGCTAAGCTGCCTTTGCCACTTTGGCGATTCCTGATTATTACAGTTTATGGCTTGAGTATTCATCAGCGCCCCCCGTTTTTTATCTTTCACTTCAAGCATTTAGGGTAACTTAACTTTGATTTGCGTGTTTGTCAAGCCGGCACGGAGTGAGTATAATGAATCCAGATTACGCAATAGAGCATTAAATCCCGGAAAGATCATCATTACGAGCGAAGAGCAGCAACCTAAGTCATTGATTATATGAGATTACTTCGTCACTTTGCCCCCCGCAATGACTGTTTTTTTGTAAATTATTTTTCTATTGCGTAATCTGGGATGAATACATGATCTGGGACATTGTTTCAGAAACAGGTCGTTCGGTAACATTTTATTTGAGGCAATTCTATGTGCCATTGCAATATTGCGTTACTATTATTAGCTTGGAATACAGTATGGACAATACCATGAACGTTTTTCTCTAAATATTCCTTTCGTTGATGTGTTGACAGATATTCCTGCAAGCTTCTTCGCAAGATTTTTCGAATGTTCTATGTTATGGTCACGATAGATGGCTACTTTTTCGATTATGGGTGAGCCACCACCGTGAAGTGCGTCAACTAGTTTATGTCCACCCCACGTTGAAACCATCATATCTTGGAACAGGCGAAAGGCTCGATGCTGCTCTTCGGCGGAAATGTTTGGATTACGCATGATATACTTGTCCAGGAATGGACCGACATTATCATCAGCAAAATCCGTTTCACTCGGTAGCGTACAAGCTAGACCACCGGCTATGGCCGCAAGGTTTTCATATTCTCTATATATCGCTTCACCTGCCAGCATCCGGCCAGCATTAACATAATTTGTATCCGGAACGTACGTTCCGGAATCAGATCGCGTAGCATTGATTGCCGATGCGATGCCCGCGGCATAAATTAAATCGACAACCTGGATCATCTCAGCAAGTGTATGCCGCACGTGACTCGCCTTATCAATACCGTTATACTCAGCAGCCAAGGCTGTGCATCCCGTAATTACCTCAGATAGAGCAGCTTTACAGCCTGTGTAGCTATGTCGATGAAAAAGAGCAAAATAGAGAGCTGCTTTTCCTGCCTGTTCAGTTTCCCCACACAGGAAAACTCTCTCCCACGGAACAAACACATCGTCAAAAATCGTCAGCGAATGCGAAAATCCTATATCTGCATGAGGAGCTTTCAGTTTTTTTCGTTGTGGAGGATAAAAAGGAGCATTGACCAATATTACACCATCCCAGTCAGCGGGGATAGAAAATGCTACTGCCCAATCGGACTCGTCAGCAAGCATATTACGTGTAGGCAGAACGACGATCTCGTCGACATAAACCGACGCTGAATTGTGGGCTTTGGCCCCTCTCACAATAATCCCGTCAGCTCGTTTTTCGATAACGCGTAAGTATAGATCGGGGTCTTTCTGCTGGCCTGGACGCCAGATCCGATTTCCTTTTGCATCCGTCTGGGCACAGACAAGAGACAGGTCTTCATCCTGAACTCGCTTCATAAACTCGATAAAATTATTATTATAGCTTGTGCCATGCTTCTGATCAGCGTCGTAAGTGGCAATGGAAAGAGAGTTCAGCGCATCAATGCCCATGCATCGTTGGATACACCCGCCCACCTCCTGAGCATAGAGCCTGGTCATTTTTTGTTTGTTCAAAAGATCGTCTATGCTCTGGTGAATGTGACAAAAGCGATTAATTTGTTTCCCTGTAAGATGCGATGTAGCCGTTCCAACACTTTCATAATCAGGGTCAAAAGGAAAATCATATGTTTTCGCCATGACATTAACCCGGGTGGCCACCCAAAATCCCCCACTTATGGCCACTTGAAAATCCCCCACCTGGTGGCTGCTTTTAAGACCTGAGAAACAGGTTTACAAAAGTAACTTCACAAACGGTCTGCAGA
>Ga0255346_1001217_pt1 | contig 37483 bp, 34 predicted proteins | sample wastewater_treat_FD_194410 | JGI IMG/M metagenome (GOLD analysis project Ga0255346, IMG submission 194410) | Wastewater microbial communities from Lulu Island WWTP, Vancouver, Canada - plant22 | ecosystem: Engineered > WWTP > Wastewater > Unclassified | place: Canada: Vancouver, British Columbia...
TCAGGAACGCCATATCGGGGGCTTGTCCGTCAAGGGTTTTTCTCAGTTCGTGAACAGCCGAAGCCGTGTATTCGGGGCGCTTCATCCTTCCCTCTATCTTGAGTGAATCCACTCCCATTTCCGTAAGCTTTCCGGCATTCGGAAGGAGTGACAGGTCCTTCAGAGAGAGTGCACAGCTTTCCTTGCGTCCCACTGCCGAATAAGGCAGACGGCAAGCCTGTCCGCATCGTCCTCTGTTAGCGGAACGAGAGCCCATCATTGCCGACATATAGCACTGTCCCGATACCGACATACACAGCGCACCGTGAACGAAGACCTCCGTTTCGATATCCTTGCGGCATATTTCGGCGAGGACATCCTTATGACATTCACGGGCAGGGACTACTCTTGCATAGCCCAGTTCCGAGAGAAGTTCAGCACCTGCGGCAGTATGCACCGACATCTGCGTGGAAGCGTGTATCACTGCGTCGGGAACGGCACGGCGGATGATCTCCGCACATCCCCAGTCCTGAACGATGAAAGCGTCCACACCGACAGAAGCGGCATATTTTATGTAATTGCAGAAATGTTCTGCTTCGCTGTCGGAAATAACGGTATTTACAGCAAGATCCAGCTTAGCGCCGTACTTATGGCACAGCTTTGCGGCATCCGCCAGTTCCTCATCCGAGAAGTTTGAGGCACTGCTTCGGGCTGAGTAGTATCTGCCGCCAACGTAGACAGCGTCAGCGCCTGAGCGGAGAGCGGCAGAGAGAGTCTCGGGGCTTCCCGCAGGAGCGAGGACTTCAGGGAGACTCATTATATGCTGTCCTTGAGCTGTTTGAGCTTGACCATATTCTCAAGCTGAACTATCTTTGATTTGAGTACCTCTATCTCCTTCAGAGCAGCGTCACGCTCGATGCGTACTCTGCCTGCTTCGTCCACGTACTCCTTGGACTGGTTACGGATATTGTCAAGGCGCTGGTTGGCCTGGTTTACATCGTCGAGAAGACTGAGGGCAACCATTATAGAAGCGGTATAAGGTGAGAAGCCGCCGCCTGAATTAGTGATATCATTTATTCTTGCTTCGAGAGCTCTTGCAAGAGCGTACACATAATTCGGAGAAGAAGCGGTCTTGATCTTATACTCCTTTCCGCAAATAATTACTTTAACTTCATTAAGCATTTGCATTTTTCCTTTCTGTGCAGAATCCATTGAACAGATTCACATTAAACACCACTCTACATTATACTACAAAATTAATGATAATGGAAGTACTTTTTAAAATTAATATATTTTATTTTTATGCTTGGATGGGGATCAGAAATCAGAGCACAGAAAGTAGAAAGCAGAGAGGCGTCTGCTTCGCTGACATATTTAAAATCTTTAGCTTAGTATTGCTTTACGGGAAACTATACTACTTTCTACTTTCTGCTTTCTGCTTTCTACTTTCTGATTTCTGCTTTCTGATTTCTGACAACTTACCACTTAATAGTATCGCTTTAAGCCGATGACCTTTCCGAGAACTTCCACTTCGTCAAGGATTATCGGATCCATCGTGTCATTTTCGGGCTGGAGGCGGAAGTGTCCCTCCTCCTTGTAGAAGGTCTTGACGGTAGCATCTTCGTGGTCGATGAAAGCCACGACGATATCGCCGTTTTCAGCGTACTGGGTCCTCTCTACGATAACGATATCACCGTCGAGGATGCCTGCATTTATCATGCTCTCGCCACGTATCTTCAAGGCGAAAAGTTCCTCGGGGTCAATGCCCTGAACCTCGAATCCCACATAACCCGTGATATTCTCAACAGCTGTGATAGGCTGGCCTGCGGTGACTGTACCCATTATCGGCACAGAAGCGGTACCGCAGTTTGGAAGACGGAGAGTGCGGTTGAGGTTGCCTGTCTTTTCGATGAGCCCTTCATGGACAAGGGCTTCTATGTAGCGGTGGGCGGTGGAGGTGGAACGGAATCCCATAGCCTCCATTATCTCCCTTACGGACGGAGATATGCCGTCGCTGAGCCTGCTTTTGATATAGTTGAAGACTTCGATCTCCTTGTCTTTCAGCATGATTTACCCCTCCGCAAGTTTTTTCAGTATCATCTTTGCTATCTTGTAAGCATCGCCGCAGCCGAGAGTGATTACGAGATCGCCCTCCTGAGCGTGTTCACATATATAGTCGCATATCTGTCCGAAGTTTGCGTACTTTCTTTCGTCTGTCCATTCTGCCTGTTCGTCCTGCGGGAACCATACACAGTCCGGGATCTTCTCGGCAAGGTGGCGCGTGAAGATGCCGTAGGTGTTCTTTTCACGGCTTCCCATGATATCGGTGAGAACTGCGTGATCGGGTATCTGGAGCACTCTTGCGAAATCATCAAGGAGAAGCTTGGTACGTGAGAAAGTGAACGGCTGGAATACAGCCCATACGTGGTTGAAGTTCATCTCCATAGCGGCATTGAGGGTAGCTTCAAGCTCGGTAGGATGGTGAGCGTAATCGTCCACAACAGTGATACCCTTTTCAAAGCCCAGCTTCTCAAAACGTCTCTTAGCGCCTCTGAATTCTTCAAGACCCTTCTGTATAGCGTCAAACTCGGCTCCCACGTATCTTGCGGCTGCAACAGCTGCCAGTGAGTTGAGGACATTGTGTATACCGGCAACGTGGAGAGTGATGGTTCCCAGCTTTTCGCCCTTGTACATAGCGTCGTAGGTGGTGAGGAGACCGTTTTCGTGCTTGACATTCTCGGGATAGTAGTCGCATGAACTGTCCTTGCCGAAGGTGATTATCTCCTTGCCTGTTATGCCTTCGAGAGACTTCATTGAGTTCTCGTCAGAGCCGTTTATGATGATGCACTTGGAAGTGTTCTCGTTGAATTTATGGAATGACTTGATGATGTTTTCGAGAGTTCCGAAGTAATCAAGGTGGTCGGCGTCAATGTTGAGAATAACGGATATATCGGAGAAAAACTTGAGGAAGTGATCCTCGAATTCGCATGACTCGCATACGAGGATATCGCTCTTTCCTGCGATTCCGCTTCCGCCGATACAGGGAAGTTTTCCGCCGATGTAAGCAGAGAGGTCAACTCCTGCGGTGTAGAGGATCTGAGTTATCATTGATGTAGTGGAGGTCTTGCCGTGTGTACCCGAAACGCAGATAGCGTTTCTGTACCATGAAGTAACGATACCGAGCAGATCGGCACGTTCAAGCACGGGAACTCCGCTTGCCTTTGCGGCGATCAGTTCCGGGTTATCAGCCATGATAGCGGCAGTGTGAACGATGAGATCGGCACCTTCGATATTCTCGGCACGCTGACCGATGAAAACGGGAATGCCCATTTTTCTTACAGCATCGAGGGTTTCGGTCTCGTTGTTGTCAGAGCCTGTCAGATAGTAGCCCTGACCGTGAAGTATCTGAGCGAGAGGGTACATACCCGAGCCGCCGATACCGATGAAGTGAATGTGTTTTTTACCTTTTAAGATGTTAGTATCCAATTTATATCACCTTTCATTAATATGGATTTTTGCGTAATACAGCCATATTTCAGTAGTTCTCTTTATTGGTTTAAAGCTGTAGGCTATTAAATTATAATTTTTAAACTAAAAAATCAGCAAAAAGACTTGATTTTTTACAAAATATACGCTATAATACAAATATGCATTGACAAAGAGCGTAAATGGTTACTGCAATAATTTAATTTACACCCTTTTGAAAAAGCTCTGCCGTAAAGTTACAGTGCAGGTTTGCGTCACGGTTTTTTTCAGGTCATGTGCTTCATACTGCAATGTAACAGGAGGAAAAACAATGGAAATTACAGATGTAAAGATCAGAAAGATCATGACAGACGGAAGGCTAAGAGCAGTAGTTTCAGTAACTATCGACGATATGCTCGCAGTACATGACATCAAGGTAGTTCAGGGCGATGAGAGACTTTTTGTCGCTATGCCCAGCAGAAAAGATGAAAACGGTGTATTCCGTGATATCGTTCACCCTATCGCAGCTTCTTCAAGAAAGCTCTTTGAGGATACCATTCTTGAAGCTTATGAAAAGCAGCTCCTTATGCTTGAAGCAGAAGGCGACGGAGAAACTGAGACTGCTGATGAAGTCTGAGAAATATGTCTTTACATGAGCCTGTTCCTTGATAGGGACGGGCTTTTGTCATATACCGAGAAGTCTTGCGGCTTTCAGTATGATTATCTGCGTCTTTGAGTCCTTTATCTTGCCGTCCATTACCTGACGGACCGCTTCTGACAGCGGTATTTTTTCCACATCGAGAAATTCATCCTCGTCCAGGCTCTGCTCTGCGGGAGCGCTGAGTTTTCTTGCCATGTACATATGGATTATCTCGGTGTCGTAGGCAGGCACGGGATAGAGAGTTCCCATGTGAGTGAACTCACCGCAGGTAAAGCCTGTTTCCTCCAGAAGTTCACGTCTGCCGCATTCTTCGTGGTCTTCGCCCTTTTCCAGCTTTCCTGCCGGAACTTCACGGGTGACCTCTCCGAAAGGGTAGCGGAACTGTCTTACCAGATATATCTCATTATCCTCGGTTATCGGTATGACGCATACTCCGCCGTGGTGATGGAGCACATCACGGTCGGCGGTATTGCCGTTTTCAAGTTCCACGATATCGTGAGTGATATCGAAGATACGGCCTTTGTATACGGTTTCGCCCGAGAGTCTTTTTTCGTATAAATGCATTTTTATCCCCCTTTACAGGTCGGTGCCGAAGCTTCTCTGATACTGCTCGGCAGCCTGTATCCTGTGTTCTGACTGATAGTCGTAATAGTGTTTATGGCGGCGGAGGTCGCCTTTTTTTCTGTTGATATGGCATATTATAAGATATGCCGCAAGTAAGCCTGCGCCTGCCAGTGAGATGATGATACCGTTGTCCAGACCGGGAGTGCGGTAACGGAAAACTATGGTGTTATCGCCTTTATCGGCAGGTACAGCCATGAAGCCTTCATTGACTCTTTCAACATCCACGGACTTGCCGTTGACTTCGGCAGTCCAGCCTTCGCTGTAGGGGACGCTGAAGAATACCATCATAGGCTTGTCAAGGCTTATCTCCGATGTGAAGCCGTGCTCGTCATATGTGAATGAAGATGAAGTGTGAAGACGCTTTTCTCTGCAAAAACGGGCATAATCATCCTTGGTGGTCTTACCGGGTTCCTTTACTGAGCAGGTATCCATAAAGCTGTACTTCTTCTCATGTTCGCTGTCCTCGAATATAAGTGAGTCCATCATTATGCGCTCACGGGAACTTTTAGCAAGCTTGTCGGCCTTTTCACGGGGAATGTAGGTATCGTATGCAAATCCCATCGGCACATAGAGCGTGTTCTCATATATCTCGAATCTGCCGTTTTCGCCCACATATTCAAATCCCTCAAGTTCATCGGGGATGATGGTGTAGTCGGTGTTGTCATCTTTATCGTAGTCGTCGGGGATGGAATAATCGCCTGCGAGCAGTTTGTCGTAGGTCACATCGTCGATTATTTCCTTGTAGTAATACTTTACAGAGAAAAGACCACGGAGAGTATAATGGCTGATATCTGCACGGGAAGCAACATCACGGTGAACTCCCACGTAATCGTAGAAATCCATTATGGAAGTGTTGACTACGCTCTGGAAAGCCCTCATTGTGGGAAGCCTCCATATCATCGGGAAGTTGTCGCAGTCCTCGGATATATCGATACGGAAGAAGTTGTCTTCGCTGACTTCCTCGTAGACCTTGTCTCTGCCGTTTATTACAGAATCGACATATTCGGATGCGCTTTTGATATCGTAAGCACCGTACAGGAGAAGGGTTCCCGAACCGGCGATGGAAGCCGCCATAGTGAGGAGGACTGCCTTATCGAAGAAGGCTTTCTTTTTTGACTTGAGCGAATATATATAGTACGCACCTGCAAGACAAGCGGCGGAAATACCTATCTGCACCCAGAAGTATGTAACATTTGAAGGCAGGCTGAACAACACAAGCTTGTCGTCCTCTTTCTTGGGAAGGAGTCCGATCACTGCAAATACAGCTGTTATAGCGGCTGTTATCTTCAGTCCGAACATATTGTCAGCCTCGGCATCGTCAAGAGACTGAGCGGTCACCATTGCCATTATGAGGATAGGCATATAGAACCATCTTGCGTAGTAGTAGGAGTTCGCTGCCTGAAAGAGGCTGTTGAGAATGGGGACGAATGCGCATACCGCACAGAATATGAGAAAGCGTGAAGCCCAGTGCTTTTTCTTGTTCCTGACGAATGTGATAACTCCCGTCATAGAGAAAAGCGGCAGGAATCCGCCGATAGAAGCCCATTTTTCAAATTCCGAGTCAAAGAGGTTCGGTCTTGCAGGGGCATCGGGTATCATGAAGAATGTCTGGATGATACGTGGTATGAGTGTCTTATCGGAGTAAAGCACCATGTCGAGACCGAAAAGGTGCTCGCTGACACGGTAATTGCTGAGTATTGCCAGAGCGGAAGGCAGAAGGATGAAGCCTGCCAGCATAGTGCCGGCAATGGCTTCAAAAGCCAGACCGAAGAATTTCTTCCATGAGGTGTTGAAATCGGGACACATCATGCGGAACAGGTAGTAAAACACAAGGAATACGGCCTGACCTGTGAAGAAGTAGTAATTGTTTATCGCCATTACCGCAACGATGAGAGCGAATAAGCCCTTTCTGCGGCAGTTGATATTTTCCTCCATTGCTATAAGCATAAGTGGGAAGAGCGCTGTTACGTCCTGGAAGTGGTTGAAGAAAATGTTGAACAGCTGGAATCCAGAATAAGCGTAGAGCAGACCTCCTGCCAGAGCGGCTTCTTTTGACCTGACAAAGCGGCGTATGTAAATATATGCTGTCAGGGATGCCACGCCGTGCTTGACTGCGAGCAGCACAGGCATGGAGTAAGTCGCAAGTTTTTCAGGCAGAAGCGTTGCCAGTCTGAAGAAAGGGCTTCCGAAAAGATAGAAGCTGTAGGACGTCATGAAGTCCGAACCCAGATCGGTGAACCAGTTCCAGCCGAGTTCGCCGCTTCTTGCGGCATCGTATGCCAGACGATAGAACGGTATCTGCTGTGCGTTGTAATCGCCGTAGAAGATGAAATAGCCGTTCTCAGATATCATTATTGGAAGTAAAGCCAGAAATATACAAATAAAACCGAAGAAAAAAGCTTTGAAGTATTGCTCTTTTGACCTTTGAACATTTATTTTTAAATCGTTTGACATATCTGCTCCTCTTAAAGAAAAATATACATTATTCATTATAACACATTTGTTCTCAAAAGAAAAGACCTTTTTTGAATAAGATTTCAGCTTCGGCATTATGGCTAATTATGAAAATTTGAAGAAAACTTGTAAATACTGTGGCTTTTGTTCCGCTTTTATGGTATAATGATATGTAACTGTAAAATAAGAAAGGCAGATATTGATGTCAATATATCTTGATAATGCCGCTACCACAAAGCCCTGCGACGAAGCAGTAAGGGCGGCTGTTGCGGCAATGACCGATAATTTCGGCAATCCCTCATCCCTTCACCGTGCAGGTCTGGACGCTCAGCTTGCCATGGACGGGGCGAGAAAAATAATAGCTGACAGTATAGGCGCAGAGGAAAACTGCTTATACTTCACATCAGGCGCTACGGAAAGCAATAACCTTGCTCTCAGGGGAGCTTCCGCCGCATACGGACGCAAGGCAAAGCGCATAGTCATATCCGCTGTTGAACACGCTTCCGTTGAGGAGACTGCCGCTGACCTTGAGAAAAAAGGCTTCGAGGTCACGAGAGTCTCTCCCCGTGAGGACGGACGTTTCTATGCGGCTGATTTCGTGAATGCCTGCGGTGAGGATGTCTGTCTCATCAGCATGATGTATGTCAACAACGAAACAGGCTATGTACTGCCTGTGAAGGAGACTTTCGCAATGGTGAAGCGGAAGCATCCCCATATCATTACACATACCGACTGCGTACAGGCTTACATGAAACTTCCCGTAAAGGCAAGTGCTCTCGGTGCGGACCTTATCTCTCTCAGCGGACATAAAGTTCACGGAGGAAAGGGCACAGGTGCACTTTACATTAAAAAAGGAGTGCGTGTGCTGCCCGTTGTCACAGGCGGAAAACAGGAAAAGGGCATACGCTCGGGCACGGAAAGTGTACCGATGATATGCGCTTTCGGTGCGGCAGTTGAAAAGCTTGCACCGACTATAAATGAGAGGTGGGAAAGAGTTTCCACTCTCAGAGCATATCTGCTGGAGAAGCTTTCGGCTGCGGACGGTATATCCGTAAATTCTCCCGATGACGGCTCGCCTTATGTGGTGAATATTTCCGCAGAGGGTAAGCGCTCGGAGATAATGCTCCACTTCCTTGAAAGCAAAGGAATATACGTATCAAGCGGCTCGGCCTGTTCAAAGGGACAGCAGAGCGGTGTTCTCGGTCAGTTCGGTATCATGGGGAAACGTGCCGACAGTGCGCTGCGCATAAGCATGAGCGCCGAAACTACGGAAGCAGAACTTGACGGATTTGTTACGGCTCTCGCTGAGGGCATGGAAAAGGTCAGGGGCTGACCGATTATTTAATGTAAAGGATGATAGAAAAATGGGATTATTCAGAAGGCATAAGAAGATAAGAAGAGCAGTCGGCGCATTAGCTGTGGCTATCATAGCAGTTACGGCAGGTCTCGGAAGCAATTTCTACAAGGAAGCAAAGGTAGACGAAAGAAACCGTGCTACCGGTGACATAGCACGCAGTATCGGCGGAAGCGTCAGAAAGTATGAACAGCAGAAGCGTGAAGAATACATGGCCGAAATGCAGAAGAAAAAAAGGGAGAAGTTCGCTGAAAGAAAAGAGGCTGCGGAAAACAGCGTAGATTTTGCAGACGGCTTCGATTCCTTTTCTGAACAGTCGGATGCTTTTATGAACGGCGATATCTCATTTGACGACCTCTGGAAACAAAGCGAGGAAGAAGTCAAAGAACAAACCGAATCGGATGATGATAATAAAAGCGATGAAAGCGACAGCTTTTTCGATGACTTCGCAGAGATGCCTGAGTTTGAGATGAAGGGCGAGTATTACATATTCGGTACAGTTGACAAAAGCGGCTGTTATGCTGAGCCTTGCGAGCTTTTCGATGAACGTGAAAGACTTGTAAGTGTCGATCCTTCAGAGGTCGCATACAACTGGGCTGTCTTTGTAAAGGACAGTAAAGTCGTTGAGGCATGGACTTCGACAGATACCCTTACCGAAGCAGATCTTCGTCCATATACAAAGGAAGAACAGAAAAAGCAGTTCGGCTCGATAAAGGGCGGCAAGGCTGAGAATATTACAGGCTACTGGAACACTCCATTTGAATACTGATATAGACGGCAGGTGATCGGATATGAGTATGCAGAGCGAAAATGATAAGGAGATCGGAAAGAAGAAAAGTCCACTGAAAACGCTCGTTATAGTATTTATCGTGCTTGCAGTGCTCGGTGTGGGCGGCTTCTGGCTGGTGTATGAATATAAATCCATGTTTATGGGGAATATCCTTGACGGGAAAAATTCCGAGGCTGCGGTCTGCATGAAGGCTATCAGCAGTTACGCCGAGGAATACAGCAAGACAAACGGAAGCATCCCTGCTGACAAGGAATACATCGTCAGAGGAAAAGGCAATTCCTTCGAGGCTTGTGAACTGTTCGGCGAGAGCGGTGTCATTGGCAATATCGCTGACAGGGACAATTTATACTGGGCTGCCAAGTTCAAAGACGGTCAGCCTATTGAAACATGGGCGGCAAACCGTCCGATTTCCGACAGTGAGATCGTACATTTTAACAGAGACGATCAGGTGAAGCTGTACAAGTCTGATATCATGCACGGCAGTGACAATGTCATAGGACATTGCTGCGGCATTGAGAAGATAGAATATTTTCATTGATAAACAGGAGATAAATATGAAAGAACTTATACTTGTAAAATACGGCGAGATGGCTCTGAAAGGCCTGAACAAGAAGACCTTTGAGGATATGCTCATCAAGAACATCAAGCGCAGACTGAAACCGCTGGGACATTTTCAGTACACAAGCGCTCAGTCAACTACATACATAACTCCCCTTGATGAGGATATCGACCTTGCAGAGGTATCCGACAGAGTGGGAAAGATATTCGGCATCGCTACTTATTGCCGTGCCTGCGTATGCGAAAAGGACTTCGAGGATATCTGCGAAAAGAGCTATGAGTATCTTGATACCGTTCTCAGCTGCGCTAAGACATTCAAGGTCAACGCTAAACGTGCTGACAAGGCATTCCCTATGAAGTCGCCTGAGATATGCATGGAGCTGGGCGGCAGACTTCTTGAGAAGTTCCCTCATCTTACCGTTGATGTGAAAAATCCCGAAGTTACGGTAACTGTCGAGATACGTGACGAGAACGCTTTCGTTCACGCTGAGAACATCAAGGGCGCAGGCGGACTTCCCGTAGGAAGCAGCGGCAAGGCTATGCTTCTGCTTTCGGGCGGTATCGACAGCCCTGTTGCAGGCTACATGATGGCAAAGAGAGGCATACACATTGCGGCTATCCACTATGTGAGCCCTCCTTATACCTCTGACCGTGCACAGCTGAAAGTTGAGCAGCTTTGTCAGAAGCTTACCGCTTACTGCGGAGGAGTTGCTTTCTACTGTGTGCCTTTCACCGAGATACAGGAAGCTATCAAGGACAACTGCCCCGAGGAGTTCTTTACTATTATAATGAGAAGACTTATGATGGAGATCGCTCAGCGTATCGCAGAAAAGGACAACTGCCTTGCTCTTATCACAGGCGAAAGCGTGGGACAGGTGGCAAGCCAGACAATGGCGGCTATGGTCTGCACAGACGCAGCCTGCCGTATACCTGTGTTCCGTCCCTGTGTAGGTATGGACAAGACAGAGATAATCGAAATTGCACGTAAAATAGACACATTTGATATATCAGTCCAGCCATATGAGGACTGCTGTACGGTATTCACTCCTCGTCATCCGAAGGTAAGACCTGTGCTTGCGGATGTGGAAAAGGCACAGAACAGCTTTGACTTTGAGCCGCTGATACAGAAGGCTGTTGAAGGAACTGAGCTGAAAACTTTCAACTATTAAAAAGCGGCAACGCTTTGCGGACGGTTCGGTGAGACTATCGGTCAAGCCGATGAGAGTGCCTGACGTGGAATGCCGGGGCGGCGTTGCCTAAAGAAAGAGTGTGACAGATGGCAAATATTGACCTTGACAAAAGTGTAACAAGTGTTGTAAAATTATTAAAACAAAGAAATCTGACCATATCCACTGCCGAAAGCTGCACGGGAGGTCTTCTCTCCGAGATGATAACCTCTGTTTCGGGCGCTTCGGAAATTTTTGAACTGGGGATATGCACCTACTCCGAAAGGATAAAGCACGAATTTCTTGGCGTTCCCATGGAGGAGATAGAGAAATACGGCGTTGTCAGTGAGCAGGTGGCGCTCAGTATGGTCAGGGGACTGAAAAAGCGTTCAGGCGCTGATATATGCGTGTCTGTGACAGGTATCGCAGGTCCGTCGGGCGGAACTCCCGAACAGCCTGTGGGTACGGTTTATATTGGTTTCGATATCTGCGGCGAACAGTTCGTAAGGCTCCCGAAGCTTTGGGAACTCGAAGACAGAAGCAGAGATAATATAAGGCGGTGCGCCGCAGATTTTGCATTCAAAGAAATAGAAAAGAAGATAATGGAGGCTGAACAATGAGCGATAATTTAAACGATATCACTCCCGATGCTGAGGATCACCTCAGCAAAGAAGAAAAGATAAAGGCCATCAAGCGTTCTGTCAAGAAATCCGCCAACGACTGGGACGGCGAGCGCTCGGCTATGTTCTCCGACAAGGTCCACAAGGTGATGGACAGCCGACTTCCCTGGAATGATGACAGCATTGAGCTTCTTGATGATATGCCCGAGGATGCTGTCCCGTCCGAGGAGATATACGCAGGCATAGGACTCGGAGATTTCAATGAGATAATCCCCGATGCGGATATACCTCTTTTCGATGCCGAGGGCAGACCTGTAAACGGTACATCTCAGGAAGAAAAGCCTGTGTATCCGTCACATGAAGCAATACCGGAAGAGCCTGTGTGTCCGTCACATGAAGCAATACCGGAAGAACCTGCGTATCCGTCACATGAAGCAATACCGGAAAAGCCTGTGTATCCTTCACATGAAGCGATACCGGAAGAGCCTGTGTATCCGTCACATGAGGCGATACCCGAGGAAACTCCTGCACTTGCCGCTCTGAGACAACAGGATGAACGGCAGGCAGAACCCGATTACGGCTACAGCGGCTATGATGATGATATTTATGAAAGACCGCAGAGAAGCCGTGAATGGGACGCTCCTCCGCAGGAAGAGCCGTACCATCGCAGCGCTCCTCCGAGGACTCAGCCTGTAAAGAAGAAGAAAAAGAAAAAGAGAAAAAAGACCACGGGCGAGAAGATACGTGATCTTTTCCCGAGAAAAGGCGACAGCCTGCCGGAGTGCATCCGTAAGATAATTTTCCTTGTTTCAATAATCGCCATTGTCGTATGCGGCTACATGGTGGCTGATTACTACATCGACCTGTGGCACAGCAAGAACGTAAACAAGGACATGATGGACATTTACTGGACCTATCCCGACAAGCACGATGAGGATACTTCCGAGGATGCTACTCAGAAGTATTACGAACTGCTGGACGGTGCGAGAAAGCTTCTTGATGTCAACGGCGATGTCATCGGCGTTATCAGCATCCCGGGAACTCCGATAAACAACCCTGTAATGAAGGCAGAGGATAACTTCAAGTATCTCAATATGAAGATAAACGGTGACGAGTCAAGAGCGGGCGAACTTTTCATGGACTACAGAAACAAGTTCGACCATGTCATCGACCACAGACTTGCTGAACCTAATTCCGATAATCTCGTCATCTACGGCCATAATATGGGCGACCTGACAATGTTCGGAAGCCTTCAGCACTACAAGACGGAAGAGAACTATTATCAGGAACATCCTCTCATTTACCTCAATTCCAACTATGAGAGCTATGTGTATAAGATATTCGCATTCTTCATTCTCGATTCCGACGATAAGGGACCTAACGGCTATGACTGCTGGAACAAGCTTGACTTCGATTCGGAAGAGGATTTCTACAAGTTCGTGAACGAGGCAAAGAGAAGGACTTTCCGTCTTAACAGCGTTGACGTCAAGTACGGCGACCCACTTCTTACACTCTCTACCTGCAACGATACCCTCGGCGACAGAGGAAGATTCATAGTTATGGCAAGACGAGTAAGAGACGGTGAAGACGCTATGGAGGGAACTCAGGACAGCTACGCTAACCCTAATGTGAAGTGGCCTGACTTCTATTATCAGATAAGAACCAACGAAAAGTATGATGCTGATGCGGAATTTGTACCATACGGACCTGAAAAGACAGAGGAGTAATCATGAAAAAATCTACTAAGGCAGCTACGGCTATCGCTGCTGTTTGCGCAGCAATGGGAGTCGGACTGTATGCATTCATCTCAAACAATTCAAAAGAAGAACCATCATCTGTTATCGAAGAAAGTGTAACAGATGCTCCTACAGAAGCTGTTACTGAAGAGGAGTACACAGACATCCTCCCGAAAAACTGGGCACAGATGTACAGCTACTCCGCTTCCGACAGCGGTATCACCGATAAGTCAAAGGAATGGCTCAGACGCAACAAGGATTATATCGGCTGGCTGAGGATAGACGATACCTACGTTGACTATCCCGTTATGATGGATCCCGGAGAGATCGAACCCGGAGATCCGATCTACGGTCCCGACGGTCATGTACCCAACTCCTTCTACCTCGACCACAGCTGGGATATGAGCTATTTCCGTGACGGTGCCATCTATATGGACTGCAAGGACACCTTTGACGGCTCCGACAGGGATCAGTCCGAGAACCTTGTGATCTACGGCCATAATATGGCTAACGGTACAATGTTCGGTTCAGTACGGAGGTACCGTCAGGACTATGACTTCTTCTATGACAGCCCTTTCGTCGAACTGAGCAATCTCTATAAGGATTACGGCTATGTTATATTCGCATTCCTTATTACTCCCGGAAGCTACAATGCTACCGATTTCGTTTACTGGAACATGGAGGAACTGGACACCAAGGAAGAGTTTGATTCTTACGTTCAGAACTGCCGTGCTCATCAGATGCTTGATACAGGCGTTGATGTGCAGTACGGCGATCAGCTCCTCACACTTTCTACCTGCTATGCCGACTATGATAACTCACGTTTCATCATCGTTGCAAGAAGACTGAGAGAGGGCGAGGTTTACGGTGACCTGAGCACTATCCAGTGTACAAAGGAATATCTCAAGGAGCACCCCAACGGTATAGAAGACCCAAGACTCAAGGAAAAAGACGAAGAAGACAAAGATAAAGAAGAAACAGCCGAATAAGGAGGCTGAAAAAGATGGAATGGAATACTATTAAAAAGGCAGTCTCCCTGCTTACGGGAATGTCTGTCATTATGACGGGCACCTGCATGAATGCATGGGGGGCTGACAATACCAAGGCTGATATCATGGCTTACGGTCCGGGAACATCCCTTGTAAGCTATGAAGCTGCATCGCCTGACAAAGCCTATCCCGACGGATATAAAGACCCGTATGCAGGGCTTTCTCAGATGGACAGAGAGTCTAAAAAGGCGGAACTGAAAAAGCTGACTCCCAGCCTATCAAGAAATGCGGCAAGAAGCCATGCAAGAGATGCGGTTTATGAAGAACACCTTTCCGCAGGCGCTTTCGTCGGTGACAGCCTTATCCCGAAAATAGAGGGAGTCGAAGGCCAGCCCGGCAAGTTCACTTTCGTTACCTACGGATGGGGACACGGTGTGGGCATGAGCCAGAACGGTGCGAATTTCTACGCTAACTTTGCAGGATGGAACTACCGTGACATTCTTGCACATTACTACCCCGGAACTTACATCCAGAATACGGAACTGATAGACTATACGGAATATGCCGATCAGCCTCAGCCTCCCGAGCCAACGGAGCCGCCTGAGCCTGAGCCTACAGAACCTCCGCAGACCGAAGCTCCCACAGAGCCGCCTGTTACTACCACTGAGATAGTGACCGACGAGGCCGGAAGCATTATCACTATAATCACGGAGACTGTTCCCGAGACTACAGTTCCGCCTCCGACAGAACCTCCTCAGCCCGAATCCGTGCCCGATCCTCAGCCGCAGGAAGTTGAGGTACCGTGGCATGAAGTGCTGACCATCAACCATGAAGAAGTCGGCAGTCCGCTGAAGGTAATTTCCTCTATCGTTTATAACGAAGTGGGCAGCAGCTTCAATGTGGAATGCATCAAGGCGCAGGCTGTTGCGGTGTATACCTATTTAAAATGGAACGGCAATGACTCCCGCGACCTGAGAGGAAAGCCCAATCCGCCGCAGAACGTAATAGATGCCTGCCGCTCTGTACTTGGCGAGGCGCTCTACTATGACGGAAGCTATGCCCTGACAATGTTCTCCGCTTCATGTGCGGGCTGCTCTGCAAACTGCTATGAGGTGTTCTATGCGGATTATCCGTATCTGAGAACGGTTCCCAGCGAATATGACGAGGCCTACGATCCGCACTGGGGAACTGTTACATATATGGATGCCGAAGAGGTAAAGAAGATCATCGAAGCAAAGTACAGCATTAAGCTTTCGGATAAGCCAGAGAACTGGATAAAGCCTGTGTATTCGCAGCAGACGGGATATGTTACGGAAGTAAATATCGACGGACAGACCACCGATAAGGGCTACCCATTCTCATACGCTCTGGGACTGAAATCGGGCAAGTTCAATGTGGCTTATACATATTAAATAAGAAGAAATAAGAAGATACTAAGATCAACTCTCGCATTACACAAAATCGTCTCCGCAGCAGCTGTTAAACGTTTACTGCGGAGGCTTTTTCTGTGAAATGCGTCTGCTTTGATAAAATATGTTTACACAATTCAGACTAAGCTTTCAGACAAAGACGCTTTTTCTCACGATCATTCTTTAAAGTTACTAAATCATTTATAGCTAAGATAGGGAGTATTGTGCAAAATTCCGTCTTGAATAATATCTCAAATTCTGTTACAATAGTTTTAGGGTGAAAATAGGTGCCGAGTGGTGATTTTTTCCAACTCACGAAGACGGCTCCGATAACCCTATCTGAGGAAGGCGAGGTGAAACTCATGTCAGAACCGTTGTGCGGTACATATTATCCCAGTATCGACTCTAAGGGACGTATGAGTTTTCCTACAAAGCTTCGTGATATCCTGGGGGCAGAGTTCTATCTCTGTGCAGGACATGACGACAGCTACATCGCCGTTTATTCTCCCGCTGCCTTTGAGGAGTACCGCAGCAAGCTGTATACCGTCAAGGGGCAGAAGGGAAGCGCTATAAGACGTAAACTCCTGTCATGCGCCGATAAGCAGATACCCGACAAGCAGGGCAGGATATTCATAACTCAGCAGCTCAGAGATCACGCAGGTATCACTGACGATGTTGTAGTAATAGGTGCGGAAAACCGTGCCGAGATATGGAACAGGGCTAAATGGGAGGAATTCTCTGAGAATATCACCCTTGAAGAGATCAACGAGGCTCTCGCAGATCTTGTGCTCTGATACCTCTTCCGTAAGGAGTTTCATTTATGGATTTTCACCATATACCCGTCATGCTGACGGAATGCATCGAGGGTCTGGCTATAGATCCCGATGGTATATATGTTGACGGCACGGCAGGCGGTGCAGGCCATTCTTCCGCTATCGCTGCAAAGCTGAGTGAAAAAGGCAGACTTATCGCTCTCGACCGTGACCCCGACGCTGTGGCTGCGGCTACTGAAAGACTTTCAAAATTCAGCAACGCTCAGGTAATCCACAGCAATTATTCTGAGATAAGATCAGTCCTTGACAGACTTGAGATAGACAGTGTTGACGGCATACTCATGGATCTGGGAGTATCTTCTTTCCAGCTGGATGAGGGAAGCCGTGGCTTTTCCTATCATACCGATGCTCCGCTTGATATGCGTATGAGCAAGGTGGGAACTTCAGCCGCTGATATCGTCAATACCTACTCGGAGGCTGAACTGGCAAGGATAATGTTTGAATACGGTGAGGAGAAATTCTCACGCAGGATAGCCTCGAATATAATCAAGGCAAGGGAGAAAGCTCCCGTTGAGACCACGCTGCAGCTTGCGGATATCATAAGAGAAAGCGTTCCGCAGAAGGCAAGGCGTGACAAGAACCCCTGCAAGAAAACTTTCCAGGCACTGAGAATTGCGGTCAACTCTGAGTTCGACCACCTCTCAAAAGGCCTTGAAGACGCCTTCTACTGCCTTAAACCACAGGGCAGACTGGCTGTCATAACTTTCCATTCCCTTGAGGACAGACTTGTAAAACAGAAATTCGCCGCATGGTGTAAGGGCTGTATCTGTCCCCCCGATTTTCCGCAGTGTGTCTGCGGACGCAAACCCGAAGGCAGGCTTGTTAACCGCAAGCCTATCGAAGCGGGTGAGGAAGAACTCGAAAACAACAACAGAAGCAGAAGTGCAAAACTGAGGATAATTGAAAGGAGCGGTGAGAGCAATGGCTGATAACTCGATGGATTACTATTTCAGTGAAGAATTCCACGAGAAGGAATCCTCCGGAAACGGCGGCGATTCAAGAGTCGGCTCTGTACTGGCTATCATCTTTGTTTCACTTCTTGCAGCTGCCCTTCTTGGTGCAGTTATCTATTCCCTCGACAAGAGAAATACGATGTACAATAAAGTTGCCGACCTGAACACTCAGCTCCACCTTGCAGAGGCTGAGAACGTAAGGCTCCAGTCTGAACTGGAAAGCCAGATGTCGGCGAAAAATGTAGAGGACTACGCTGAAAACGTCCTTGGTATGAGAAAAATCGACTCCTCACAGATCGAATATATCAAGATCCGCACAGGTGATGTGGTAACGATACCTGAAAAGAAACAGAATATCCTTACCAGGATCAAGAACTTTTTTGATGAGTGCGTGGAATATTTCAGAGGGTAGTACATATCAATATTAATACCCCATATTGCTTGCTTACGGCGGCTGAAGGCATGAACTGCGGACAGAGCGGAATTGGAGTTCCGCAGTATCACACAGCACCGAGGTATAGATGTTTTCCGCCTTTGCGGAGAATGATGTAGAACATGGAGATGCAGCGGGTGATCGTATAGGGTATCTCTTTGCCCTGACTTGTGTCGGGCGGGAGTATCCGCAGTTCCGTGAGAGGATCACGGAACGATCATAAGAACATCCTACAGAAATACAATGATGTTCATGGGGCGGGGCGGTACAGTCCTGCCCTTATTGATTATTGAACGCCGCTGTTTCGCTTATTTTGATACATAAAGGAGAGAACTAATGGCTAAGAATAATCCTTCAAACGTTATGAGATTCAGAGTCAAGATAGTTATGACGGCAGTTTTTCTGATACTGTTTGTCGGTGTCGGTATCAACTTTTTCAAAATATCGGTCCTTGACAACGAAAAGTATCAGGATATGGCCAATGATCAGCATTTCGGCTCTATCACCATCCCTGCCCACAGAGGTTCCATTTACGACGCTAAGGGCTCGGCTATCGCCAGAAGTGCTTCCGTATACAAGATATTCCTCGACCCCAAGCGCTTCCGTCAGGATATGGAGGAGATGGAGGAGAGGATAAAAAAGAGAAACGCTGAAAAGGCTGCGGGTACATATGTGCCCAAGTACGACGAGGACGGCAAGGAGACCGATATCCTTCCCGAATCAGTTGAAAGCCTGAAAACTCAGATAGTTTCCCTCCTTTCATCAAAGCTGGAAATAACTCCCGAAAAGGTGCAGGCATCCATGGAGGAGAATTCCCAGTACAGCGTTCTTCAGGATCAGGTGGAAAAGCCTGTTGCCGATGAACTGCTGAAATATTTCGATGATCTGGGATTCATCTCGCTGAGAAAAGAAGAGGACACCAAGAGGTATTATCCCCAGAATGAGCTTGCGGCATCGGTAATAGGCTTCACCACAGGCGACGGAAACGGCGCTTACGGTGTTGAGGCTTACTATGACGACTACCTGACAGGTGTTGACGGAAAGACGATATCCGCCAAGGACTCCGCAGGAAACGAGCTGCCTTACAGGTACTCCAAGACCTACGAAGCCGAAAACGGCGATGATGTTTATCTTACCATTGATATGACCATCCAGCATTATCTTGAAGAATACCTCCAGGAAATGGTGACCAACTATGAGATAAAGAACCGTGCCTGCGCTATACTCATGAACGCTAAAACAGGCGCTATTCTGGGAATGGCTACAAATCCCAGCTTTGACCTTAACAATCCCCGTGAGATAGCTGACCCGAATATAGCCGCTCAGCTTGCCAAACTCACAGGCGATGAGGCTGAAAAGAAAACAGGCGAGGAACGTGAAAAACAGTGGAAGAACAAGTGTATAACCGAGACTTATGAGCCCGGCTCTGTATTCAAGGTAATAACCAGTGCATCCGCTATCGAGGAGAATCTCATTGACCTTCAGCGTGATTCCTTCTACTGTTCGGGCTCTGTAAAACTTGACGGTGCTTACCAGCCTATCAACTGCCATAACACCGCAGGCCACGGCGCACAGTCCTTCCAGCAGGCGCTTACCAATTCCTGTAACCCTGCTTTCATGGAAATAGGCGCACGTCTTGGCGTAAAGCGTTTCTGCTATTACTTTGACGCTTTCGGCCTCAGCGAAAAGACAGGTATCGACCTTCCTGCTGAAAGTGCAGGTCTCGGATTCGACCCAGAAGTAATGACCAACGTTGACCTTGCAGTCAGCGCTTTCGGACAGGGTGAAACTATCACTCCTATGGAAATGATTACTTCATACTGTGCAGCTATAAACGGAGGTTACCTCCTTAAACCATACGTTGTTGACAAGATCGTTGACGAGGACGGAAATGTAGTCCTCAAGAACGAGAGAACTGTCAGACGTCAGGTGGTATCCGAGGATACTTCCGCAAAGATGAGAGATGCTCTTTATCACGTTGTTGCGGATAACAACGGCGGCAATGTTTCCATCAAGGGCTATTCCATCGGCGGTAAATCGGGTACATCCCAGCGACTCAGTGAGACTTCAAAGGGCCTCAGCGCTGAGGGACAGGAAGACGCTACCATCCAGGAATACGGCGCTTCATACGTTTGCTTCACACCTGCCGAGGACCCCGAGATAGTTCTCCTCGTCCTTGCAGATATGCCTAATAAGGAGATCGGTTACTACGGCTCTGTAGTTGCCGTTCCTACCGCAAGAAACATCCTCACAAAGGTACTGCCTTATCTGGGCTACAGTCCGCACTACACCGACGAGGAAGTTGAAAATCTTGATGTGAAGATACCTCTCCTTGAAGGTCCTATCGACGACGCAAAGGCTAAGCTTGCTGAGCTTGGTGTTGAGTGCGAAGTTATAGGAAACGGCATTGAAGTCGTATCACAGTCACCTGTAACAGGTTCTTCTATCGCTCAGGGCGGTAAGGTATACCTCTACACTGAGAAGGGTCAGCCTGTTGAGTACACGGAAGTTCCGAACCTTATCGGAGTATCGCCTTCATTTGCCAATGAACAGCTTACTTACTGCGACCTGAACTTCGTTGCAAGAGGTGCTTCTGTTACAAGAGATAACACTGTAGTCAGCAGTCAGTCCATTGAGCCTTACACAAAGGTACAGAAGGGTACGGTTATCGAACTGGAACTCATGGTCTATGCTGACGGAGATTAAGCCGTTGAGCGAACGGCGCAGTCACGCTTCGCCCGGACGGAATAAACACACGTCGGTACAGCCGACATATTGATCACGAATTAAAGAAATGGAGGCGGTCTTGATGAAATTATATGACCTTCTGGAAAATAATGCCGGGACTAAGCTTGGCAATATCGAAATAACTTCTATCACCGACGATACACGTAAAGTTGCTGAAGGCTGTCTTTTCGTATGCGTCAAGGGCGGAAGCTTTGACGGACATACTGCTGTTGCCGAAATGCTGGAAAAAGGCGCTGCCGCTGTAGTCTGCGAGCGTGACCTGGGACTTGGCGACAGGCAGATACTCACCGATAATTCACGCAGACTCTACGGCATGATGTGTTCGGCATGGTTTGGCCATCCCGAGAAAAAGCTTCACATGATCGGTGTGACAGGCACTAACGGCAAGACTACCATAACAAATGTCATAAAGCATATCCTCATGAAAAACGGCCACAAGACAGGTCTTGTGGGAACTATCCAGAACGAGATAGGTGATGAGATAGTCCGCACCGAGAACACTACTCCTATGGCTTACGATCTTATGGCGCTCCTTGACAGAATGGTCAAGGCAGGCTGCGAGTACGTGGTCATGGAGGTATCGTCCTTTGGTCTGGTGCAGAACCGTATCGGCGCTTCGTGGTTCGATACTGCTGTGTTCACCAATCTCACTCAGGATCACCTTGACTACCACAAGGATATGGAGGACTATTATCAGGCAAAGAAGATGCTGTTCGATATCTGCGACTGCGCACTTGTCAACATCGACGATGATTACGGCAAGAGACTTTACGGTGAAATAAACTGCGAAAAGCAGAGTTTCAGCGTCAAGGGCTGTGCTGACTATACCGCTGACGGTATCAAGATAAAGTCCACAGGTTCAAGCTTCTGGTTCTGCAAGGACGGAAAGTCCCACCTTGTAAAGTGCAGGATGCCCGGCGCTTTCAATGTATCAAATATTACTGCGGCTATGGCTGTATGTCTCAGGGCAGGCCTTTCCGTGGACGACATAATCGCTGCCGTTGAGGAATACAACGGCGTCAAGGGACGCTGTGAGGTCATCCCCACAGGCCGTGACTTCACCGTTATCTGCGACTATGCACACACTCCCGATGCCCTTGAGAATATTCTCAGAAGCGTCAGGGAATACACAGACAACCGCCTGATATGTCTTTTCGGCTGCGGAGGAAACCGTGATGCGGCAAAGCGTCCGAAGATGGCTGCGGCTGCTGCAAAGTATGCAGACAGGCTCGTTGTTACATCGGATAACCCGAGAAACGAAGACTCCGAGCTCATCATAAAAGAGATACTCACAGGCCTTGAAAGCAGTGATATACCATATGATGTGGTCGTTGACAGACGGGAGGCTATATATCATGCCTTGAAAATTGCTGAGAAAGGTGATATAATAGTACTTGCGGGCAAAGGCCATGAGGACTATCAGATACTTGCAGGAATGGAGCATATCCATTTCGACGAGCGTGAGATAGTGGCTGAGGGTCTGAAATTGCTTGATAAATAATATCTTTGCGTGACAGATAAAGACGGATGCATTATAATTACGCATTACGAATTACGAATTACGCATTGTAAAAAAATGGAGTTGTTGGAATAAAATGTCTTTCTGGATAATAAATTTGCTTATAGCACTTCTTTCATTCGTTATCGCCGGAGTTTCGGGTATCTTTCTTGTACCCTTCTTCCACAGGATAAAGTTCGGTCAGCCTATCAAGACTGAGGACGGTCCCAAGTGGCACGCCAAAAAGCAGGGCACTCCCACAATGGGCGGATTCATGTTCATACTTTCCACTATCATCACTGCCATTGCAGGATACTGGATATACCGCATGAAAGTCGGTCTCGACAGCACCGACAAGACCAGCTTCTATCCTTTCTACCGTATGCTCAGCGTTATCGTATTCTCTGCGGCATTCGGACTCATCGGCTTTATCGATGACTTCACAAAGGTAGCCAGAAAGAACAATGACGGCCTTACACCGTGGCAGAAAATTGCGCTTCAGCTTGTATGCGGCGCAGGCTTCCTTGCTGCGATACACAAATTCGGTGATGTTTCAACAAGACTTGACCTTGGCTTCTGGGTAAGCCCGAACCTTGGAATATTCTACTACATCCTGATGATGGCAGTCATCATCTACCTGACAAATGCCGTAAACCTTACAGACGGTGTTGACGGTCTCTGCGGCTCGGTAACATTCTGCGCAATGCTGATATTCACCGTATGCCGTTCCATCCTCGGACAGAACGAGATGACCTGCTTCACTATGGCGCTGGCAGGCGGCTGTCTGGGCTTCCTTCTCTGGAATCTCAACCCTGCTAAATGCTTCATGGGCGACACAGGTTCGATGTTCCTCGGTGCGGCAGTAACAGGTGTAGGACTTGTACTCCACAAGCACCTGCTGCTTCTCCTCGTTGCACTGGTCTACATCTTCGAGGCACTGTCTGTAATGATACAGGTCTGCTACTTCAAGATCACCAAGCGCAAGTACGGCGAGGGCAGACGTATCTTCAAGATGACACCTATCCACCATCATTTCGAGATGAGCGGATACAGCGAATACAAGATAGTGATAACTTTTTCCATAACAGGCATTATTTTCGGAATTCTGGGAATAATTACATTACTGGCACTTTAATAAGGTGTCAGATGTCAGATTTTACATTGATTTGAAGTCTGACATCTGATACCTGATACACTATACACTTACAGGAGGAAATATGGCTTCAAAGACCCAAAGAAAAAAACGCCCGAGATTCTCACTGTGGAAGGCTTTTGTCGGCGACGGCAGACATGGTGATATAAGCCTTTCATTTTTTGCATATGTAATGATCCTTCTTGTAGTGGGTATCGTTATGATGTCCTCCGCCAGCTATGCATGGGCTTACAGCGAGCACGGCGGAGACGGTCTGTTTTATGCGAAGAAGCAGGCAAAGAGCGCAATTATCGGCTTTGCGGCTATGATATTCTTCATGAAGATGGATTATCATAACTTCAAAAGCGTAAGACTGCCCCTGCTGAAAAAATTCAATATAGCAGGACTTCTCTACGTGGTGGGCATCATACTCCTTGTACTGGTTCTCGCCATAGGTAACGATGAGGGCGGTTCCATGGGCGCTAAGCGATGGCTTACTCTGGGACCCATCAACTTCCAGCCGTCTGAGGTTGCGAAGCTGGCTATCATCATTTACTTTGCCTACAGCATGGAACGTGACGGCAAAAAGATGAACAACTTCAAGATAGGTATTATCAAATATGTTGTACTTATGGGCATTTACGTCGCCCTGCTTTACAAAGAGCCCCATATGTCGGGACTTATCCTCGTCGGCAGCATCGCAGTAGTGATGATACTCTGCGGCGGCGCTAATATACGCCAGTTCCTGCTGCTTGGCGTTGCTTCCATTCTTTCGGCTGTTGCAGTAATCGCTTATCAGTCAAAGATCCCCGGAAGCTACATCGCTACACGAACAAAGTCATGGAAAGATCCCTTTGCGGATATCCTTGACGAAACATGGCAGACTGCAAACTCCATTATCGCTATCGGTTCAGGCGGTATGTTCGGTCTCGGACTGGGCAACTCCCGTCAGAAGTACCTCTATCTCCCTGAGACAAAGAACGACTTCGTTTTCCCGATAGTCTGCGAAGAACTTGGATTTGTAGGCGCTATTGCGATAATCATAGTATTCTTCCTTCTCGTTGTGGAAGGCTTCTCCATAGCAGTACGCTGCAAGGACAGATTCGGTATGCTGATAGCTGTGGGCATCACAACACAGATAGGCATACAGACAGTCCTCAATCTCGCCGTTGTCAGCAACCTGATACCGAATACAGGTATCAGCCTGCCATTCTTCAGTTACGGAGGTACGGCGCTTATCATGCAGCTGGCGGAAATGGGCATCATGCTGAATATATCGCAGCAAAGGTACTATCCGTCGGAAAAGGGAGCTTCCTCTAAGAATAAAGCCGCAGCTGCGGAAAAAAGGAGTTAATATATGAAGGTTCTCATTGCGTGCGGAGGCACAGGCGGTCATATCAACCCCGGCCTCGCTATCGCAGACATCATCAAAAGCAAATACCCCGATGCGGAATTCCTCTTTGCAGGCACTCCCAAGGGAATGGAGGCAAAGCTTGTCCCGAAGGCAGGCTATAAGCTTGAGACTATCAAGGTTGCAGGCTTCCAGAGAAAAATCTCCCTTGAAAATATCGGAAGAAATATCAAGGCCGTTGCTTATCTTGCCACATCGGGCAAGAGAGCAAAGGAGATAATCGAAGGCTTCAAGCCCGATATCGCCATCGGCACAGGCGGATATGCCGCAGGTCCTGTTATTCGCAAGGCCGCAAGAATGGGCATACCCACAGCTATCCATGAACAGAATGCCTATCCCGGTGTGACTAACAAGCTTCTTGCAAAGGAAGTTGACTACGTTATGCTGACCGTTGAGGAAGCGCTGAAATTCATGGACAAGAGCAAGTTCGAGTACAGCGTTACCGGACTTCCCGTAAGAAGCAATATCAACACCATGTCAAAGGCTGAAGCAAGAGCAAAGCTTGGATTTGACGACAAGTTCACCGTTCTCTCATTCGGCGGAAGCCTTGGTGCAGGCTGCATCAACGAGAGCATGGAATTCGTTATCAAGGACAATTTCAAGAACGGACGTGAGATAAACCACATCCACGGCTACGGCGGTATGGGCAAGGACGCTTTCCCACAGGCAATGAAAGCCGCAGGTGTGCCGCTGAAAAGTGACCGTCTCCGTATAACCGAGTACATAAACGATATGGATGTATGTCTTGCGGCGGCTGACCTTGTAATATGCCGCAGCGGCGCTTCAACTCTCGCAGAGCTTGAGGCGGCAGGCAGAGCATCCATACTCATCCCGTCGCCTATAGTTGCAGGCAATCACCAGTACCACAACGCTATGGTGCTTGGCAAGGCAGGTGCGGCTGTAGTTATCGAGCAGAAGGATGTTACCAGTCAGAAGATACTTGACGAGGTGCTGAAACTGAGCAATGATACCGCAAAGGCCGAGAAAATGTCGGAGAATGCGGCAAAGCTGTTCCTCACTGACACAAACGAGAGAATACTCGCAGTAATTGACAAACTAATTAATAAAAAATAACAACCACATCGTCTGAGGAATCAAAGTATTATGAACTATAAGAATTTAGTTGAAGTAAACGGCACAAAGCTCAATGTCTATACAGAGGGGCAGGGGGATGTTACCATAGTTTTCATGGCAGGCAACGGAGTTACATTGCCTGTGCTGGAATACAAGCCTATATGGAGAAGAATGTCCGGAAAGTACAGGATTGCTGTCATTGAAAAGGCAGGTTACGGATTCAGCGGCTCAAAGGCTGCCGAGCGCACCGTTGAAAATCTTGTGGCAGAGGACAGAGAAGCACTCGCAAAGGCAGGAATAAAACCGCCTTATGTGCTTGCGGCTCATTCCTATTCGGGATTTGAGGCCGTATACTGGGCTAATACCTATCCCGACGAAGTAAAAGCCGTACTCAGCATGGATATGGGCATTCCCGACATGGCCATCGCACAGTCGAAGGAACTTCCCGAAGAAAAGCGCAGGGCTATGGTACTGAAACAGCAGAAGCTGCTTCAGAAGGTATCAAAGGGCGGTATTCTCACGAAGCTGATGAAAAACAAGCTGGAGAATGCTTCCGGACTTATGAGCGGAAATGAACTCACCGAGGACGAAAAATCTGTCTACAAGGAATATTTCTACAAGAATATCGCTCATCAGGAATTTACCGATGAAGCTATGCTTATGACGGATAATGCGGTAAAAGCAAGCAAAACGGGACTGCTGAAATGTCCCTGCTGTTTCTTTGTCAGTGATATGAAAATGCCCGTAAAGAGCGTTTCATGGAGACAGGTCGGCGTTGACTATGCAAAGAAGTGCGGCGGAGAATTACATCTCTCCGACAAGGGTCATATGATGTACGCTTTCATTCCCGATGAAATGGCGGATACTTTCATGAAGTTCCTCAGCACTCATAATATAGGATGACACACGGACTTGCAGAGGTGATACACCATGAGCATAAGCACCAAAAGAAGACGAAAAATAATTGTCGGAGACAGAGCGTATGTCTGGTATGTCGCTGAGGACGATGATTCGGCGTATGACGTTCTGAACATAGTTTCGGATGATAAATACCTGATACTGTCCTGTCCGCTGAAAACGGGGACAGATTATGTGATAAGCAAGGGCAGGGTATTTCAGAAAAAAGAAATACATTCGGGCTGGAGAAGATTTCTGCTCCCGTTCAGTATCCCCGATGCTGTCACACCTAAGCTGGTTGAACAGATCACCGTCTGGGCAACTGAGAGTACAGATGCCGTTCCGATAAATGCAGGTGAAGTGAGCTTATAACACATATCTGTAACACCACGACCGCACACAGCATAATATACACAAAAATGCTGTGAGGTGGTTTTATGCAGAAATTTATCATAACGGGAGGCAGAAAGCTTCGTGGAGAACTTGCTCTGCAGGGCAGCAAAAACAGCGCCCTGCCCATAATGGCGGCTTCTCTGCTTTGCGGTGAGGAGGTCGTGCTGAAAAGCTGCCCACGGCTCACCGATGTCTATGCTGCTTCAAGGATACTCAACTGCACCGGCTGCAAATGCAGCTTTTCGGGGAGTACCGCCGTTATTGACCCACGAGACGTTTCAAGGACCGATATTCCCGAAACTCTCATGCACGAGATGCGCTCATCCATTATTTTCATGGGCGCTGTGCTGGGAAGGACAGGGGAATGTACGGTAAGCATACCGGGAGGATGCGAACTTGGGCCCCGTCCCATAGATATGCACCTTGCCGCTCTGCGGAAAATGGGTGCGGATATCCGTGAGGAGCACGGCAGGATAATCTGTTCGGGCAAGGCTCACGGTACAAAGATATCCCTTACTTTTCCGTCGGTGGGAGCGACAGAGAATATCATTCTCTTTGCTGTGAATGCCGACGGTGAGACAGTGATAAACAATGCTGCCCGTGAACCCGAGATATGCGACCTCTGCGGATTCCTGAGAAAATGCGGAGCGGACATAAAAGGCGACGGCGGAAGCAGCATCATCATAAACGGTGTACCGAAGCTTCACGGCTGCGAGTACAACATAATGCCTGACAGGATAGCAGGCGCTACTTACCTTTCCATGACTGCTGCGGCCGGTGGAGAGATAATACTTACCAATTCCTGCATCACCGAAATGGAGCCGTTTCTCTCAGTGCTCGAACAGACGGGATGCAGTATAATGACCTGCGGAGACAGGATATACCTGAGAAGCGGTTCAAGGCTGAAAGCCGTAAAGGAGAGGATAAGGACAATGCCTCATCCGGGCTTTCCTACCGACGCTCAGGCAGTGCTGATGGCGGCGCTTGCTGCGGCCGAGGGCACAAGTGTATTTGAAGAAAATATCTTTGACTGCCGATACCGCCATGTGGACGCTCTTGTGAAAATGGGAGCCGATGTACAGGCAGTGGGCAAGATAGCTGTTGTCAAGGGCGTGAACAGGCTTCACGGCGCTGACGTTGCTGCTACCGACCTGCGAGGAGGTGCGGCGATGGCTGTTGCGGCACTTGCGGCAGACGGTACGTCCTCGGTATCGGGGATACACCACATCGACAGAGGATATGAAAAAATGGAGGACGCTGTAAGGCTTCTCGGCGGTGATATGCGGAGAAGCTGAGCTGTAAGGATTTATGAAAGACATCGAAAAAACAAGCGTTGACAGAGTCAACAGCCGCAAACGTATGCGGCGGCGGCGAAGGTTTATGAACGTATATATTATAATAGTTCTTGTGCTTGTGGCAGTCATAGGCTTTGCGGCAAGCTATACCTTCCTCTTTAATATAGGCGAGATCACCGTTTCGGGCGAATCGGATATGTATTCCGCCGAGCAGATAGTGGACGCTTCAGGCATTCACGAGGGCGATAATCTCCTGAGACTTGATACAGAAAAGAGCGAACAGAAGATCCTCGACGAACTGCTGTATGTGGAAACTGCGGAGGTCAACAGGGACTTCCCGTCTTCACTGGAGATAAAGGTAACAAGATGTATACCTTCGTTCAACGTGAACATCGGTTCAAAGACTCTGCTCATAAGCAAGCAGGGAAAGATACTGGCTATCAACAGCTTCATCACTGACGGACTTCCCGTATTCTATGGCTACAAGCCTGCGGAAAAGGAACCAGGCGACTACATCTACAGTGAGGATGAATTCAAGAACGATGCCTTCACTGCCCTTATCACGAGCCTTGCAAAACTGGACGACACAAGCGCAGGTATTTCCAATATAAACCTTGTGGATGAGCATAATATCATCATCAACTACAGGAACGGCATGGTCTTCAAGATGGGCAACTGGAACGATGCAGAGTATAAGCTGAATATGGCGGCAACGGTCATGAACGATCCTGCTGTCAACGGCAAAAAGGGATTCCTTACCATGATCGGTTCAAATCAGTGCAGTTTCAGAACTACCGATGAACCTGTGGAAGTTCCCGGAAATATCGATCCGCCGAAGAAGAAAAAGAAGACCGATGAAAACGGCGAACCCGTTGAGGAGTCGGAGCCTTCGGTAGAATCCAATCCCGACCAGGAGGAGCGTTTCAGCGACTACAACAGTCAGAACGACGAGGAGAGAGAGGGCTACTTCAACTTTGAGGAAGAAGGCGGAGAAGAAGGCGAAGGCACCGAACAGACCACCAACGAACAGGGCTATGTTCTGGATGAGAACGGCGGCTACTACGATGCTGACGGATTCTACTACGATCAGTGGGGATACTATTACGATTCCTACGGCAACTACTACGATCCATACGGCAACCTTGTGGCAGGTGTATGGGACGAAAACAGCTATGACAACAGCTACGATCAGGGCTGGTAAAATAATGATGTCTATGCTTGTGAGTGCATTGCAAATAAAAAATGTACAAAATGCTGTGATTCAAAAGCTTGTAATTGTAAGTTTCGCAGAATTTTACGCTAAATTTTCCGTGGACTTGCAAAAATACAAATTCTATGCTAAAATATATAGAGTATTTGTTGAAGTATATTCGGATGGGAGCGGATACCTCATGCGCTCCTGTAAAATACAGGATTACGATTAGGAGGATCAAGAAATGTCTGATTTTAATTATGAAGAAGCAATTGAACCCGATGTTAACATAAAAGTCATCGGCGTTGGCGGCGGCGGCGGAAATGCTGTTAACTGCATGGTCGAGTCCGGCGTAAATAATATAGAATACATCGCTATCAATACAGATGCCAAGGCTCTTAACAAGTCAAAGGCTACCACAAAGATCCCGATCGGCGCTAAGCTCACCAAGGGCAGAGGCGCAGGCAATAAGCCTGAGGTCGGCCAGAGAAGCGCTGAGGAGAACAGAGACGAGATCGAAACTCATCTCAAGGGCGCAGATATGGTATTCATCACCGCAGGTATGGGCGGCGGTACAGGTACAGGTGCTGCTCCTGTCGTTGCAAAGATCGCCAAGGAGATGGATATCCTTACAGTTGCTGTTGTTACCAAGCCTTTCCTCTTCGAGAGAGAGCAGAAAATGGCTCAGGCTGAAAGAGGTATCGCAGAACTGAGAAAATATGTTGATTCACTTATCGTTATCCCTAACGAGAGACTTCTCGTTGGTCTCGATAAGCCGCTTACAATGATGCAGTCATTCGCACTTTCTGATGACGTTCTCAAGACAGGTGTAAAGAGTATCTCAGACCTGATCGTAGAAGAGGGTTACATAAACCTCGACTTCGCAGACGTTTCTACTATCATGAAGGGCGCAGGCTACGCTCACATGGCTATCGGCCACGGTTCAGGCAAGGACAAGGCAAGAGATGCTGCTACAGCCGTTATCTCCAGCCCGCTGCTTGAAACTTCCATCTCAGGCGCTAAGAGACTCCTTATCAATATCGCTATGTCAGAGGATATCCTCTCTGCTGATGTTGATGCAGCTACAAAGATGATCACTGATACAGCTGCTGACGGAGTTGAGTTCATCTTCGGTACTGCATTCAAGGAAGATATGCAGGATGAGATGATAATCACTGTTATTGCTGCCGGCTTCGATGATACTGATGATTCACTCACAGTTCTCGATAATCAGAACAACAATAACGCTGAAACAGCTGCACCTGCTGCTCAGGAAACACAGCCTGAGCCTCGTGAGGAAGAACAGCAGCAGTCAACAATGCAGGAGGAGTACATCTCTATCGATAATCCTCTCATCGACAGCCTCGGCTTCGGTTCATCCTCAAAGCCTTCATCTTCATCACAGGATTACGATCTTGATGATATCTTCAAGATGCTGGGCAACTGATAATAATAAATATGAGCGGTCCTGACGGGCCGCTTTTGTTTTATGCGGAAATGGCTTGAAATAGCCTTGTCAAAGATTTTTGACAGGGTAATTTCAGCGCTTGCAAAAGGATTTTGGTTGCGGGAAATATCACATTCTGCTATGATAAGGTCAGACAAGGGGAAGCCCCTTGCAGAAAGGAGTGAAGCGTATGGAGTTAAGCAAAAGGATAAAGGAACTCAGAACAGAAAAGGGATGGTCACAGGAGGTGCTTGCAGAACGTATATATGTCAGCCGTCAGACTATATCCAACTGGGAGACGGAGAAAAGCTATCCCGATGTTCAGAGTCTGCTTATTCTTGGCGATATCTTCGGTGTTTCTCTCGATGATCTTATTAAAGGAGATGTTGATACTATGAAAGAAAAAGTAAATGAAAAAGATGTAAGAGCAATGAAGCTTATGCGGTATGCCGCTGTCATTGGTTTTTTGCTGCTTATGACGGCCGTCCCTGTTTTTAATGAGTATGGCAGTGAGTTTGTGCGCTGCATCGGTCTTGTGCTTGGCGGAGCGATATCGGCTGTGATATTGATATCTGTGCATAAGTATGAACAATTAAAAAATGACAATGATATTCATACTTATCGTGAGGTTATCGCCTTTATGAAAGGTGAGAGCCTTGACGATATCGAAAAGAAGCGTGAAGCAGAAAAGTACAGAAAACAGAAAACTCTTACAGCTGTTGTGACATTTATCGGACTGGTAAATATGGTGATAGCAGTGATTATGCTGATAAACGAGCTGATGAACTGACAGTAAGGGCGGAGATATCCGCCCTTTATGCATTAAATATCCGGAGCGAAATGATTATTATATTTGTATTTCTATGATATTGTTTCTTTTTAATATTTGTATTACTATATTGTAAAAAACATAAATAATATACATTTAATAGATAAAAGAATTTGCTTTAATTCTTGACAAAGGAGGATTTCAGAGTTTTTTTATAGTAAACTGCACTAAAATGACTCCAAAAATTCTACATTTCAATAGTTGAAATAATATAAACAATATGTTATAATTCTATTAAGGCGTATTTACTGAACCTGTGTTCATAGGTCATATGTGCACCAAATCCTTCTCTGTTTTGTCGGTCTCCGACAAGAATGCGTATGATCTGTGAATGCAGGTTCTGATTCCTTAAATTTCAACCTCGGTACTCGAGGGGATCGGAGTGTAACACTATGGACGAACCAATCGTATTAAGAACCAATAAGATCGGCGGCGGCTTTGTTAAAGAGGATGTTATGACATACCTCGATGAACTCAACTCAAAGATCGTAGGTCTCGAAGAAGAACTCAAGGCTGCCAAGAGCGGCCCCGGCGCTGATCCTCAGGAAATACAAAAATATAAGAACCAGATAGATAGCTTACAGGAAAAACTCAATACCTCCAATAATGCCCTCAGAGCAGCTAAGAAGGAAAATGAGGAACTCCAGAAAACTATCAATCAGCTCAAGGCAGGCGGCGGACAGAATAACGCTCAGAACGCTGCTATGGCTCAGGCTCTTGAAGCTGCTAAGAAGGAGATTGATACTCTCAAGAATCAGCTCAGAGCTGCTGAGCAGAGAGCTGCCGCAGGTGCAGGCTCACAGCAGCAGGCAAACGCACAGGCTGCCGCTGCTCTCGAAGCTGCAAAGAAGGAGATCGACGGACTCCGCAATCAGCTCAAGGCTGCTGAACAGAAGGCTGCTGCTCCTGCTGCTAACAGCGGTGAGCTGGATAAGGCAAGACAGGATATCCAGAGGATTAATGCAGAACTCGCTGCTAAGTCCAAGGAGATCGCTGATATAACAAGCAAACTCGAAGCTAAGACCAAGGAACTGGCTGCTAAGAACGACGAGATCGCCAAGATCACCAAGGAGAAGGAAACTCTCGCTGCTGATAAGGATAAGGAGATCTCCAAGCTCAACGACGAGATCACTGACCTCAAGGAGAACGGCGCAGGTATCCCATCTTCATTCGATATGGGTGCTCTCTTCACTGAGGCTCAGAAAACTGCTAACAAGATCACTATCGAGGCTCAGAGAAATGCAGATAAGGTGACCAAGGAAGCTAAGGAAGAAGCTGAAAAGATCGTTAACGATGCTAAGATCGAAGCTGAAACTACTATTGCTAACGCTAATACAACTGCTGAGACCTGCATCAGAGAAGCTAACGATCAGGCTAAGTCCACTGTTGACGATGCTAACAAGAAGGCTCAGTCAGCTGTTGATGAGGCTAACAGACAGGCTAAGGATACTGTTGATCAGGCTAACGCTCATGCAGATAAGGTCAACGAAATGACTACAACTGTACGTACAATGCTCCTCAACGAGATCAACAGCGTTAATACTAAGTTTGACGATATCTCATCCGTACTCAAGAGACTCACAGGTCAGGCTACTGACAGAATGAGCGAGGCTCAGCTTATTATCGGTGAGGCTAAGAGCGCTCTCGATAAGGGCGGCGATGACGGTATTATCAAGAAGGCTGAGGCTCCTGTTGCTAAGTTTGAAGCTAAGAGCGCTCCCGAAGTAAAGGATGCTCCTGTTGCTTCAAAGTCTGACAAGAAGGACGATCACAAGAATGATCCTTTCGCAAGCATAGGGGAAAAGACTTTCAATAACAACAATAACAATAATAAGCCTAACTTCAATAATAATAACAATAATAACAACAACAATAACAATAATAACGACAACAAGACATCCGCTCCTGCGGATCAGAAGCCTGCACAGAAGAAGTCATCTAACTTTAACTTCGATATGGCAGAACTCCTCAAGGCTGCAGAAGAAGAAGCTGCAAAGAGCCCTGAAGAAGAATAATCGCAACTCATTATCCCTTCCCTGTATAACGCAGGGAAGGGAAGTGTATTCAGCACTGAGGGATATTTCCCCTGCGCTGATAAATACTCTTTATTATAACTGATTCCGTTGGAGAATTCAGAATGTTGGGTGGATATCTTGCTTGAATTAGATTTCGATTTGAATGATTTATGCAGTAAAACAGATGAGGAACTTGTTGCTGTTGCCAAGAACGATAAGTCGGCGGCAGGCATTCTCTTATCTCGTTATTCTAAGCTTATATTGATTAAATCAAAGATTTATGCAAATTCCGATACCGACAGTGAAGACCTGCATCAGGAAGGCTTTATAAGTCTTCTCAAAGCTATAAATGCCTACGATCCGTCACAGGGCGCAAAATTTTCTACTTTCGCTGAGAAGTGCATCGTCAACCGAATGAAAACTGTCTCGGCAAGAATGGGAAGAAATTGCAGCGATGTTAACAGGATCGATGAAGATGAGGCTGCAGATGTACTGTCCGTCGAAGAAACTCCTGAGAGCATTTTTTTGTATAAAGAGTTTTTTGACGAATTGCTCGGAAGTATAGATTCATTGCTTTCGGATGCGGAGCTTCAGGCTTTCCGTCTTTGTATCAGCGGAATGACCTACAAGCAGGCCGCTCATAAGCTGGGAGTAACAGAGAAATCTGTTGACAATGCGATGCAAAGAGCAAGGCGAAAAATACGTGCGCTTTACAAGAAACGCATGGAAAATTGAAATGTGACCGTGTAGCTCAATCCAAGAGCGTTGTTTAACAAAGATGTGGGTGTAAATCCAACCGTGGTCTAATAATTTAAGCGAGGTATAATGAAATGTACGAAGACAAGACATTAGTCTGCAAGGAATGTGGAAATGAGTTCGTTTTCACTGCAGGCGAGCAGGAATTTTATGCTGAAAAGGGATTTGTAAATGAGCCCCAGAGATGCAAGGCTTGCCGTGATGCAAGAAAGAACGCAGGCAAGGCTGAAAGAGTAATGTATACAGCTACTTGCGCATCATGCGGCGGTGAAGCTAAGGTGCCTTTCGAGCCAAAGGAAGGCAGAGCAGTTTACTGCAGCGAATGCTTTGCAAAGATGAATGAGGCATAATTAAACGCAGATCCTACAGCACAGCTATTCGGCTGTGCTGGGGTTTTATATAAGAACCTTTTCACTATCCGGAAATGTTTTGTCGTAGTTTGCCGTGTTATGGCATATAATAACGCAGATAAGCTGAATGCTCATTTTGCGGTAAAGAGTATCGCAGGCGGCTGTTGCAGTACAGTTTGCCTTATTTTTTTTGTAAAGAGGTGCAGAAAATGCTTGATAAAAGATTAACAGCTTGTGCTGAACTGGTCGGCGGTGAAGGCATAGTTTGCGATGTGGGAACTGACCACGCTTACCTTGCCGCAGAACTTATAACTTCGGGAAAGTGCAGTAAAGTCATCGCTTCTGATGTGAAGGAGGGCCCGCTTGCTTCTGCGAAGGCTACTGTAGAAAAGTATGGTATCGCTGATAAGGTGGACCTGATACTCTCTGACGGACTTGAAAAAGTGCCGCTTGAAGGAGTATCGGATATTGTTATTGCAGGTATGGGCGGCGAAACTATCGCAGCAATAATTGGTGGGATCGAAAATTTGCCGTATTCAGTTGCACGTTTCATCCTTCAGCCTATGACTAAAGCAGAATTACTGCGTAAGGAGCTCTATAAACTGGGATTTACAATCACTGAGGAGCGTACCGTTGAGGAAGGCGGTAAGCTATATGTTGTTATGCTTGTGGATGCTCGCAGTGGTTTTGAGGGCTGGCTGACGGAAACAGAGTCACTTTACGGCTTTTTTGAGAGCGAAAGCGGAAAGGAATACAGATTGAATGAAGCTGAGCGCTTATCAAAAATTGCGGTCAATCTGGAAAAAGCAGGCAAGCCGGCTGACGCTGAACACTACAAAGCCCTTGCGTTCCGCATGAAAAACGGTACAGGTGTGGAGGAGATCGTCGATGTGGTCGCTTATCTCAATTCGCTGTATCCTTTCGATTTGCAGGAAAAATGGGACAATTCGGGCTATCTGGTGGAAAGCAGTGGCACGGAAGTGAGCAAGATACTCCTGAGCCTTGACATCACAAATGAGGCTGTCACGGAGGCAGATCTCAAGGGGGCTGAGCTGATAATTTCCCATCATCCAGTGATTTTTGACGCAAGAAAGCGCCTGATGCGTAACGATCCTGTGTATAAGCTGATTCAGTCAGGCATTGGTGCGCTGTGTATGCATACCAATCTGGATATTGCAGAAGGCGGCACAAACAGTGTAATACTGCGGAAATTCCGTGAAGCACTCAAAATTACCGCTGAGCCCGAGCCTTTCGAGGAGATCGGCAGCGAGAATAATCTGGGCTGGATCGTTACTCTTGACGAGAAGATCAGCAGTTCCGAGTTCGGAAAAATGCTAAAACAAATATTCGGATGCGAGTATGTGAGAGCTTCACGCAATAGCAATCATCAGTTATCAAAAATTGCGTTTTGCTCAGGCTCAGGCGGCTCTATGCTGAAGCTGGCAATGGCCAAAGGCTGCGATGCTCTTGTTACAGGTGACGTTAAACACGATGTCTGGATCGACGCAAACAACAGCGAGATCGCTCTTTTTGACTGCGGACACTTCCACACCGAGAACATCGTTCTGACAGAACTGAGAAGAGCCCTCGAAGAAAATTTTCCACAGCTTGATGTGGAGATCGCAGAGTCTTCTGTGGATCCCTGCCTGTATATCTGAGGTGGCCGATGAGTATACTTATATGCCCCGTTTGCGGCGGTAATCTGGAGAAAACCGAACACAGCTATGTCTGCGTGAAAGGCCACAGCTTCGACATCGCAAGGAGCGGATACGTGAATCTGCTGCTGTCGAAGCACATGGGGAAAACTGTCCACGGCGACAATAAACTCATGGTGAATGCAAGGCGTGAATTCCTTGAAAAGGGCTATTATGCTCCGCTTATGAATTCTCTCTGCGACAAGGCGGAGGAGTTCTTTCAAGGCAAAGTTCTGCTCGATGCAGGATGCGGTGAGGGATACTATACCACCGCAATATATGATAGATTTAATAAGGCGAATATTGTTTCAAGAATGTACGGTATTGATATATCAAAAGTTGCGGCTGAAGCTGCTGCAAAGCGTAAAAATAACATCACTTTTGCGGCTGCGAGTGTGTTTCATCTGCCGGTCGCAGACTCGGTTTGCGATATGCTTGTGACTATGTTCGCTCCCTATTGCGGTGAGGAGTACCAACGTGTACTGAAAAAAGGCGGCATAATGATCATGGCTATCCCGTCGGAAGATCACCTCTGGGAACTGAAAAAAGCGATATACGACACGCCCTACAAAAACAAGGTAAAGCCCTATGAACTGGAAGGTTTTGACCCGCCCCCTGTCAAGTAGACAGCGCAAAAAACAAAAATAATCTATGTAGTAACCAAAAGCAGTCTGTGCAATTTGTGCAGGCTGCTTTGTCGTTGGCAGCAATTGGCAAGCACCTTTTGG
>Ga0255346_1001218_pt1 | contig 37469 bp, 23 predicted proteins | sample wastewater_treat_FD_194410 | JGI IMG/M metagenome (GOLD analysis project Ga0255346, IMG submission 194410) | Wastewater microbial communities from Lulu Island WWTP, Vancouver, Canada - plant22 | ecosystem: Engineered > WWTP > Wastewater > Unclassified | place: Canada: Vancouver, British Columbia...
GGGCGTAGATGTTGAACAGATCGATTCGCACATTGAGGGAGACTTTGAAATTGTGCGAGAGATCAAGCACTATCCTGGTGTGCTCATCGGCGGCGGAAGGGATGGAATCGTAATCGACCCTAGGCTCAACGACTCCTTCAAGGTGGTAAATAACCTTCTCTCAAAGGGCGTAGAGGTATATCGTCTGAGCCAGCCTACACTTTTGCCATCATGTGAACCCAAACGTGCCTATAGTCCGAGCAATATTTTGCCTCCGGGCGCGTTTTATGTTCGCAGTGACAACGATGATGCCCTAGAGCGTGCTATGGTGCCCGGCGTCAATGGTTACGCGTTCGCTTTGAAACCTGAAATTGAAAAAACCAAGATAAGGCAGCGTAGGGTAGGAGTATTTCAAAGATATTGGGGTGGCAATGCAGACGAGGGTTGGACAAGGTTTCTTCTGGAAAAGTACGGGTTTGATTTTGTAACCATCAGAGATCGAGATGTGAGAGACGGTTTGGGTGAAAGAGTGGATCTGCTGATTCTGCCGTGTGACAATTACAAGTACATCGTGGACCTGGAATCCAAAGAGGGACCACCTCTTAAGATGTATTGGCCAATGAAGGTCCCCGACGAGTATCGAAGCGGACTAGGTGAAGATGTGAGCCTCTTGAAGGATTTTGTCCAAGAAGGAGGAAGATTGGTCGCTTTTGGCGAGTCCTGTGAAGTAGCCATCAAGGCATTGGGGCTGAAAATCGAGAACGTTGTAAGTGGGTTAAGCCCAGAGGAGTATTTTTGCCAGGGCAATACTATGTGGGTTGACTTTGATATATCTAATCCTTTGGCCTACGGAATGCCTAGCAAGGCGGTAGTGATGTGTTGGGATAGTCCTGTTTTCAAGATTAAGGAGGACTTCAACCCCGAAAACTACCGCACAATTGGTAAATTCCCGAATGGGAACATACTTCAGAGTGGACTGCTCGTCGGTGAAGGTAAGATTGCTGGTCAATCAGCGATGGTATCTGTCGACTATGGTTGCGGGCAAGTGATTCTCATAGGTTTCAGGCCGCAGTTTAGGGCGCAGACTGATGGGACTTTCAAGATAGTCTTTAATTGCTTGGTGTGAGACCTTTCTTTTAGACAAAGAAACGGCGGGTTGTCTAAGCAGCTTGATGGCGGTTGATTGGACAACCTGCCCGTTTTTGCTTTTGATCTTCTTAATTCTCAGAAACACCGGTATGATTTTTCGAAATCAGGTTCAATCTCGCCGAGTATTTCCCAAGTTTTGATTGCGAAGTACAGCTCCATTTTCTCTTTGAGATTTCGTGGGTCTATGCCAAGAATTTCGTTTAGTCGGCCGATGCGATACTTAACTGTACTCGGATGTACTGAGAGAATGTCTGCAGTCTGCTTTATAGAAAAGTTAGTTTCGTGATACGTTCGTGCAGTGTCCATAAGGACTTGCCCCTGTTCTTCAAGTTCGACCAATGCTCCAATTCTAGATCTGGCGTATGACACCAAAGTGTCTGTATCTTGTGTGGATAGGAGCAGACCCAATACTGATGCGTTATCGTAAGGTATCATCGTGGCTTTGTCCTTTGAGGTCTTGAGCATGCTAAGGGCAATAACCCCTTCAATATAGTGTTGTCTTAATTGGTTCAGCGCGGCTGTGCAGAGAGGATATGCGAATGGGAGATTGGGCGGGTAACCTGCGGAATGCACTATGTCAAGCAAGTGTCTAGAGGTGTTCTCAATTTGGTCTGCCGAGAGATCTGCTTCATTTCTAGGGGAAATGACCACCAAATGGCCGTTGTGTTTCAAGAACACACAATCTAGGCCTGCTGCAGTCAGACTCTCATTGATTCGTTTAGTCACATCTTGAGGTTTTCGGCGATCGAAAGGCATTAGAGTCAAGATATATGCTGGGTGAAGCGGCAACGCGAGCGACTCTGCAATTCGAGTTGCTTCTTCCAGAGTAATGACGGGTTGATCCAACAAATTGTGGAAAAACAGCCGAGTTGTTTTGAGTTGAATGTTTTTGAGCGATGCCTGATTGGTCTGTGTTAGCAAGGTGTAGACAGGGGTCAGAATATCTATCCACCTAATGTCCTTGGATAGTCGGATTATGGGAAGATTGTTTTTATCGGCTAGTTCCAGCATCTCTATGCTAATCGGGGGCATGTGCCTATCCTCTTTGTAACAGAAGGCGCTGATTCCCTTGTCGATAAGGCGCTTCAAGGTTTCGAAAAGAGTCTGCGAGTTCCCACCGGCGAAGTATCCGGTTGTCAAAACCATCTCGTTTCCTTCAAGCCAATCCCAGGGGTCGGGTGTGCTCAGGACAGTAAGGTGGCGGACTTGGCGCTTGAGTCCTCGTGAACCAGCCAAGACGTCTACTTCGCCCAAACAACCTGAATCTATGAGAACTTCTACAGTTACTGATGTGTTCTTGTTCACTTGCTGCATCCATCCCAGCTACCCATCTGAATATGGGAATAAAGGTGTTCATGTAATGAAGCCATTGGTGTGCCTCTGCGCTGTAAGTTTTTGAGCTACAAGCTGTCCTCTGAGATTAAGCATCAGAACAAAGCTATCCCATTGGACATAGGAATCACGCACTGTAGTAGCGAATTTTCAATATGTGTAAGTGAGACCGTGTAGCTGTTTACTCAAACCCAACAACATTATATTACATCAGAACACGTTAGGTAATGCTGATCGGCAACGCTTCGGATTGTAGGCGGGTGGTTGCATAGTTTCTGTCACTAGAGGTGGTCCCATCTAATGGAGTGATTTCCCGTCATCAAAAAGACATCAGAACTGGAGGGTTAATTGATGAAAGACATATCAGCCATCAAGAAAAGTGTCTGCGACGAGATTGAAAAAAGGAAAGATGAGATTATTGGAATAGGGAACGACATCTTTATGCATCCAGAACTCGGTTACAAGGAGTATCGAACCAGCGAATTGGTTGGCAAGATTTTTTCGGAGATGGGCTTGCACGTTACCGATGGCTTGGCCATTACTGGTAAGAAAGCAAGAATGCGTGGGCGAAATAGCATGTTGAATGTTTGTATCATGGGTGAGCTAGATTCCGTTTTGTGTCCCGGTCACCCACATGCTGATCCTAAGACTGGAGCAGCCCACTCATGCGGACACAATGGACAAATTGCGTCGATGTTGGGTGCCGGAATGGGATTGTTCTACGCCGGGGCTATGGAGTATCTGGATGGCGATGTTACTCTTATGGCGGTACCGGCAGAAGAATACGTTGAAATAGAGTTTCGAAGGCAGTTAATTGCGGATGGCAAGATCAAGTTCCTCGGCGGCAAGCAAGAGATGATAGCCATTGGGGCTATGGATGACATAGACATTTCGATGCTGACGCACCTAGGTGCTTTTGAGGATGAAAAGATACTCGCCGTATATGGCGGGACCAACAACGGTTTCATCGGAAAGTTCGTTAGATATATTGGGAAAGAGGCGCATGCAGGAGGCGCACCTGAAAAGGGTATCAATGCCCTCAAAGCAGCTACTCTTGGGTTGCTTGGAATTGACATGCAACGGGAAACGTTTATGGAAAAAGACACGATAAGAATACATCCGATAATCACAAAAGGTGGAGACCTTGTCAATATTGTCCCTGCCGATGTGCGGGTGGAAACGTATATACGAGGCGCTAATGTGCCTGCGATCATGGAGGCAGCTGTCAAAGTTGACCGTTCGCTTCAAGCCGGCGCCCTTGCTCTTGGCGCGCAGGTTGATATAGATACATTACCAGGTTACCTGCCGTTCAGGCCCGATAATAAACTAGATGATGTCCATGGACAGAATCTAGTGGAGCTACTGGGGCAAGAGCATGTGAAAAAGACAGATCAGCATTCTACAGGTTCGACTGACATGGGCGATATTGCAGCCATAATGCCTTCAATACAACCTAGTTCCGGTGGGGTTCGCGGTCTGTTTCACACCAAGGATTTCGAGATCGTCGATCCATATACCGCCTACGTAGTTCCTGCCAAGGCGATGGCGATGACAGCCATAGACTTGCTGTATGATGGCGCTACGAAAGGTCTGGATATAAAGAGGGGGTTTGAGCCCGAGTTCACAAGAGAATCCTACCTCAAGATGTGGGAGGAACTTCTCTAGCGAAGCAGAGGGGACGGCACTTTCTGCTTCATCTAAGGAAGCAGGGGGGACGGCACTTTCTGCTTCATCTAACACAGTGAAGCAAAAGGGACTGGACTTTTTGCTTCACTGGTTTTTGAGTCTGAACATACAATACCAGTTGATGAATATGCACAATTGAACGCCCAGACTTGTACCAGAACTTCGGAAAGGACACCCCAACGAACGCAGTTAACTGCAGATACACTCCTAGCAGCAGGTCTTTTCGGAGTCGGCAAGTCTACCTTGCTTTGTCGTTGAGTGCAAGTCAGATCAAGAGCGAGCCACCCGATTGAAACGAAAACGGCGTAATCAAAAGTGCTTTTATGGGCCATGGGCCGTTTGGGCGTGGCCGAAGATGTTCTGGAAAAGAGCCTTATGAGAAACCAGGGATGGATATCGAGGGCAGAACGTCTGATAAGGACGCAACTTGGTTCTTTCGCAGAGGCTACTCGAACACCCCTTGGTACTTTTTCTCGACAAACTGCCCGATGAAAGACTACCTGTGCCACATTTTAGGAGAGAATGGATTTTTGTGATGAGGATTCCTTTAACCTTATTCTGATATATGGAGAAGGACTCTAGAATCAATACAGGGCAGAGCAGGTAGTGGATCTCGAGAGGGACTTGCCTCTATTGGTAGTAGAGGAGGCTCCTTTGACATAACTGTCGATGGCGTAGAAACGCCAGGTTCCATGAGTGTAACACTTACCACTCTAGCGAGTGCACGCAAACACCCAAGATCACCCAAACACTTGTTACCGACTCTCTACGTCGGTGCACATAGGTTATGATACGCAAGACAACACGAATTCTCTAAGTAACATTGCTATTTGCTTGAGTCATAGCGTTGTGGCTACTTCAGACGGGAGGGGGTCTGCAATGACAGCAATGCCTTGGATTCTACAAGCTAGCGGAGGTATCGCTTGCCTGGTCTTTTCGCTAATGTACGCACACAGAAAGATACAGGCAAACCACTACATCTTCTATATGTCTTTATCCACTCTACTAATTGTTATCGGGATGCTTATGCCATTGTGAAGCAGCGGGGACGGCACTTTCTGCTTCACTTGAAATACGAATCATGAAGTGCAATGGACAGAATTGAGTCTGGAAGGTGCAAAGCCGAGGACTAATATACTAGTGACACGGGAGCCCTGAATTGCAAATCCGAAGACAGATCGTGCAGTGAAAGTGCTACCATAAGTTAGGCATATTAAGGCATCCGGACCCGAAGCTCCAGACCTCGATTCCGACTCACCTGTAGGCATCTATCGTCCGATCCGAAATCGACCTGAACAGGTGCAATCATTCAGCTGACATAATGTGAGCAGGAAGGAACGCAGTTGATTGATGTAGAACCTATGTAGAGCGAATTGGTTTGTTATGCATTCCATATAGAAGATCACTACCAGGATTTGACATACAAGAACTGTAAGCGGATTGCACTGAATAAATAAGCATACGAAGAGTTGGCATTTTTTCAGCAGCGATGCTTTGTATGCATAGATGGAACACCGATGCGTTTTTTGGTCATTCTCTTTTGGCTATTCGGTCTGGGGGTGCGGACGTTTTCTTAGACTCCTTAAATTGCTGTTCCAAGATCTCTCCTGTATTGTAACTGGCTTTTCGTGCCTAACGATAACTTGATTCTTGTTTCATTGTACCAGGTAAGATATTTGTTAAGGCTAACGATAAAGTTATCTGTGCTGATATCTGTCCAAGTTCTGCCGTAAAACACTTCATTTTTCACCCTGCCAAAGAATCCCTCGCAAGCTGCGTTGTCGGGTGGACACCCTTTTCTAGACATGGAAGGAATGACTCCGGCTTCTGATATACGTTATATCCATCCGGGTCGTCGATATTGAGTACCTCGATCTGAATGTAAAATAGAGTACTCTTCATCTTTTAGGGTCTTTGTTGCCTGGTAAAGCATACTGTTTGCTAAATCGGCATCGGGGCTTGTGCCGATTGACCAACTTACAACTAAGCCTTAGAAACAATGTCGACGCCCGGGTCTTTTTTTAAGATTTCCATAGTTCCTATCAAAACATCCTTTTCAAGCCTTAACTTTCTAATCTCGCACTTTAGCCTTTCGATTTCCGCTAAAAGCTCTTCTTTCTCCTCAGGAAGTGGAACATTCTTTTCTTTAGACATGGATATTTCATCGTCCTTGCCGAGCAGAATGTTCTTCCAACTATACAATGCTTGGCGAGTCACGGCATGTTCTTTGGCAAGTCGATCTGCGTCATTGGCTCTAATGCGTTGAGCGACCAGCGCTTCGTGTCTCTGTTGGTAACTGCACTCTACACTCCCAACATGTGTTTTACGACTCTCTGGCGCTAACTCATCACACCAGGATCTAAGTGTCCCTCGGGACGAGGGGCATCCTAACGCTCTAATGGTCCTTGAGAGATTATGTCCGTGTTCAAGATAGTATTCTACAGCAGTTACCATTTGTTCTTGCGAGTATTTCTTACGTCGACAACCTAGGTTACCTGTTACTCCGGTTTCTTGCTCTTCTATATACGCCTTATACCAATTCCGCAGCGTTTTACGATCTGGATAACCTAACTCACGAATCACATCTGCTGCACACTTGTCATACTTTATATGCAACTCGATTCCCTTACATGCAAAGTAATGTTGCCTACCCGCATGGTTAATTGCCGTGGGTATGAACCGCTGCGGTGCCCTTACCTCTCTTTAGTCCTTTCATATGGTTCTGCTGCCAATTGTTCTTTAACCTGTGCCTTTAGCATTTGATTCAGAACCGCTTCAAGCAATTCGGCTAACCCCGGATCTTGAGATTTCCCTAAAAAAGCTCATGCAAATCTTCTGAATCTACGGTGATCTTGTATTGAGCCAATTCAACCCCCCTCCTTTTAGATTGTTTTGCTTAACATTATTCCAACCGAGGGTTTTGAATCTGGCTCCCTGTGTCTAGGAAACCCATCTTGCACGACTATATGGACTCAACCGAAGCATAACGTTCTACCTGCTTCAATTGATGCTCTTTATCGTCGTTTTTGACGAAACAAGAAACCAATCCAAATCTCACTTTCATCAGCTCCGTTATTTTACGAACTCTATTTTACACAATTATATGGACTCGACTTTTACCGCAGAAAAGAGGATATTAACGAATAGGTAGATCTACCTCTCCCAAAGGTGAGATATGAAGGATTTCTTCGCGAAAAAGAAGAAAGAGTCCAGTGTGGAGCTAATGAAGCTAGCTGCGTTATCAGACTTTGGGACAATTTGCTTGTAAAGGGTAGTAGAAATGTACAATTATCAGTGGGATAAAGACACAAGAGGATATATATTGACGCCTAGCATTACTGGCGTTGTTAAGGAAGTTCGGCCGGTATTTTATGAAGAACTAAAGCTCCTTGGTTTTGATGAGTATTGGAATTTTCCGAAAACTGACAATCCACTTCTGTGGTCTGAGGGGTCCCGACGTTATATACATGACGGCGAGTTGGTGGCCGAAGCTCATGGTGGAGGCTTTTACACAAAACCGACCTTGGATATAAAAAAATCGCCCTTAACTCTTACTCCGGTTGATGTTGAAGGTATGATAGAGAAGAATGCACTGTTAATGAAAGGTCTAGTACAGGACGCTTTGGAATTCATATATACGACGCATCAAATCTATAGCAAGAAACGTTATGACGTATGTTACGTAGCGTTTAGCGGCGGTAAGGATTCGCTTGTTGTGCTGGATCTTGTGCAAAGAGCCTTAGCAAAAGATGATTTTTATGTAGTATTTGGTGATACTGGAATGGAGATAAAAAGCACATATGAGTCAGTAGAAAGAGCGAAAACTCGATGGCGAGATCTACGATTTTATACTGCGCGCAGTCGTTATAGTCCAGAAGAAACGTGGGAAGAGTTTGGGCCGCCAAGCCGGATTCACCGGTGGTGTTGTAGTGTTCATAAATCAGCCCCTTCTCTGTTGCTTTTGAGAGAACTGAATGGCGAGGGTCTTGTTAGAGCGCTTGTGTTCGACGGGATAAGGGCAGAAGAGAGTGACCAACGTTCTAAATATTCGCGGGTCATGGTGGGTGGTAAGCACAATATTCAGGTAAATGCTAGTCCTTTGCTTACATGGAGCTCGGCTGAAGTATTTTTGTACCTATTTGAGAGGGATTTGCTTCTAAATGATGCGTATCGATATGGCTTAGTCCGGGTGGGCTGTGCCGTTTGTCCCGTGTCGTCGCGATGGTGGGATTATGTAGCTAATGAAGTGTATAAAGACGACTTAAAAGTCTATTTGGATAAAATAGCACGATATACTGAGGATACAGGTATACCCGATTCTCAAAGGGAGAAATACATAGAAGAAGGTGGCTGGAAGGGAAGAGCTGGAGGTCGAGGACTTGCCAATAGCGCGGCACGTGTTATAGAACAGGCGGATTCTTCCTCCCTAACCTTTTTCATAAGAGAAGTAAGAAGTGAGTGGCTAGAGTGGGCCAAAGCTATGGGTGATATCATGCCTATTGGTGGCGGTCATTTTTATCAGAAAATTTTGGATAAAACCTATCGTTTTAGCATAGCAAAGCGCGATCTAGGAATAGAGGTACACTTTGATGATATACATGTCAACGTGGACAGAAAGGCTGTGGGTCTGATAAGGAACGTAGCCAGCAAGACGGCATATTGCATAGGCTGCCAGGTATGCATGGTGGAATGTCCAAGTGCTGCGCTTCATATAGATGATAGCGGTGTACATATAGACGAATCAAGATGTATGCAGTGTTTCAAATGCCTGGAAATGTATAAGGGATGTCTCGTGGCAAAATCGCTAAACATAACTACCGGGGGTAACAAGATGGTATCTAGAGGGAGCAGTTTAAACAAATATCAACATTTTGGATTAAGACAAAATTGGTTAAGCGCGTATTTTGATATGAAGGATGATTTATGGACAAGCGAGAAATTAGGCAACAGACAAATCGAAGCGTTAAAAGTGTGGCTTAGGGATGCCGAAATAACTGATAAGAACAAGATAACGCCGTTAGGTGAGAATCTCGCTGAGTTTGGCGCTGACAGTTTGTTAACATGGTCTGTGATTTGGAATAATCTAGTATACAATTCTACAATAGTACGCTGGTATGCGCTCAGTGTACCCTGGAAAAACGAATATACTAAGGATGAACTTATAGACATGTTAGGCGATGACTATTCAGTTTCTACGCGATCAAATGCATTGACCTCACTTTTTGAGCTATTGCGGCATAGCCCGTTAGGTGACGAACTCTCTCTAGGCAAGCTCGAGATGTCGGGCAAGAACAAGAGAATAAAAAGTGTCTACAAGATGGGTTGGGAGCATCCCAATCCAATCAGCATTTTACATGCACTTTACCGCTATGCAGAAAATGAGGACGGACGCTACGACTTTACGTTATCGCAGCTCGAACAATCCAACACAAGTACGAAGGGGGTTAGCCCCATTGCACTTTTCGGTGTAGATAGCAGTGAGGTGCGCAAGATACTACAAGGCCTTGCTACCGAGCATCCTGACCATATAGACGTGGAATTTACGAGGGGATTAGATAACATATTTCTAAGAAAAGAGCGCCATTCTTTGGATGTTCTGCGATTGAATAGAACATGAGGAGGTATAAGCTGTATGGCGTTATATTACAAGGATTACCTTGAAATTAATCAGGATTATGTGCCGGTTTTCAGCGACGAAATAGACAAGCTAGAGCCTAAAAGGTGGAAGTACTTTGTACCTCACCAATCCTTGAAAGAGGTATTGACTGCTCTCATAAAAGCTACGGAAGGTGCTAATGCTGCCGACCGGAAACCTATCTGGCTTACCGGTTCGTACGGAACTGGTAAAACATTTGGTGCATTTGTAATAAAACATATGTTGGAAGATGACATAGACAGCGTAAAAGAGTATTTTGACCAATATCCCTTGACAAAGCCGCTGTTTGAGCGCCTCCACGCTATAAGAAACAAAGGCAATATACTGGTAGTCTATCGTTCAGGTTCGGCGAGTATTACTAGCAGCGATAGATTGCTGTTGGAAATTCAGCAGTCCGTACAAAGGGCGCTTGACGAGGGTGGCTACAATTATGCAGGTGGCAAAACTGCTTTTCAGTCCATATTGAGCAAGCTGACCGATCCTGAGACCACGTTTAACTTCGAAAAGGCTTTCCGAAAATACCGGTTAGAGTTTGGAGAATATTCTGACCCACAGCAGGTTATCGATGCGCTGCACAGCCTAGACAATGGTGATTTAGGCGAGCTGGTAGAGAGAGTAGCTAGGGTGATGGAAAAAGAGGGTTTTGCTTATTTGCAAAATGTTGAACATCTCAAGGCATGGATTGATGACGTCATAAAAGAGAATAATCTAAGGGCTATTTGGTTTGTATGGGATGAATTTACTGATTATTTCAGACAGAACAGAGAAGTTACAACGCTACAAGAAATGGCTCATGCTTCTGCGAAAATGCCATTTTATCTCTTCTTGATAACTCATCGCAATATCGATCAGTTTGCTATGGATGAGGATGCGCGAAGGGTACTGCGTGATCGTTTTACCAACATAAGATTTGAGATGTCTGATGTTACATCCTATCAGCTAATGGCAAATGTCATAAAGGTAAAAGAAGAAAAAAGACAAGAATGGGAAACAAAGCTCATAACGCTTTGGGGAGAAGTTGAAAGGTGTGTGAGAAAGCTTAGCCGTTTCGTTGATAGCACGGACGTGGTGAATGAGCACGATCTCAAAAAATTAGTGCCTATCCATCCTTTGTCCGCTTATCTTCTCTCAGCTATATCTAGGCGGCTTAGTTCCAACCAGCGTACCATGTTTCAGTTCCTTGAAGAAAGCCCTTCTGCAGAAGGTGACAGTACAAAGTACAACTTTGGATGGTTCATTCAAACGCATTCTCTTGAGGGATGGCACTGGCTGACGGCGGATATGTTGTGGGATTACTTTTTTAAAGATGTAGCTCAAGGTAATCCTGATTATCCTGAGGAGATACATCAGGTTATCAATTACTACAGTGCTAACTATGATAAAATTGATAAAATTCCCGATGATAGAGAGGATGAACTTAGAGTTTTTAAGGGCGCTATGCTGCTTGTAGCGTTAAGTAGAGTACTCGGAAGTGTTACTCTGTTAAAGCCGATTGAGTCGAATTTGGAGTTGATGTTTGAGGGGACTCATTTGCGTGGTCGTTTAGCTGATATCCTTGTTTCACTGCACGAGCGAAAACTCATCAATTTTAACCTTGTGTCGGGCGGTGAAAGAGAAGTAGTTATTCCTTTAATGTTCTTTGATGAGAAGAGGCTTAGCACTCTAAAGGAAAATTTAAGAGTATCAACCAGCTTTGAGAAAAGCGCGGAAAAGGATGGTATCTTGAGTGCCGCCTTGTTGAATGCTATTGCATTAGATGGGCCGCTTGCTACTAGGTTTGTTCTTATGACTACTTCTGCAAGAAATCTAAAGAGAAACCTTGATAATTTAGATCTTAAACTTGAACCTTATGAAATAGGGTTGCTATTCGTTATACCTAGTTCTGACGATGATGCTGTGCGTATTGAGCGAATTATTCAACAGGACTTTAGTAGGAGTAGCAGAATTGTCATAGCTGTGGTTGGACAGTCATTTACTGATACTGATCTGGATAACTGGCTCACTGCCAAAGCGCATGCGTATTATTGCAGAGAGTTAGGAGATGAAGCAAATCGTAAGTACTATGATGAAGAGGCCAACGGCTATGTGGAAAGGTGGATGTCAAAGGCCAAAATATCATCGCTAATCACTTATTTCATGGGCGAAAAAACGAAAGTTGATAGGCTTGATGAATTGGACAAATATCTTGAAAAGATAAGCCTTAAAGTTTACCCGTATGGCCCTGAAAATCTGGTAAAGCTTCCACACCTTTATAAAACAAGCCGGTTTGGTAAGACGACAGCGCTGGCGGGTATGGGACAGGGGTCATTACGTTCTCCCTATGGTAACATCCGAGATGCCTTGGCTAAAAGTGGTTTTTGGGATAGTGGCGATATGTTCGAGAAAAAGCCAGATCACGCTATTAGCAAAATGAAGAAGAGGGTGGACGAGATAATGGAATCCGATACATCGGTTTACCTAGCCGACGTGTGGGAAGAGTTAATGAACCCGCCATTTGGCCTAGCCCCATCGGGTGTAGCATGTTTTTTGTTTGGCTTTTTGATGAAGGATTACGTTAATGCTGGATATTATAAGGATGACGGTATAAATCCAATACCTTTGAGTGCTGAGGGCATGGCAGATGCTATAATTTCGGTTATGAAACCAAGCACGAATACGGCTGTCCAAATAGCTATTAGTAAGATGACGCCAGAACATAAGCGTTTTTGCGAGGTAATGTCGTCTACTTTTCGAATAAAAGGCGATATGCCCAGGAACATTAAACAGAATCTACGTTATCATCTGAATGAAATAGAGTATCCGCTGTGGACGCTCAAATACTATGTGCTTTATTCAGGTAAATACGATACAGATGAGAGGCTCAAAACCACATTGGAGAATCTTGTAGATAAACTGTGCCAATTCATATCTGCAGACGATAACGACGGTACGCTTCCTTTGGTTGATGAGATAGTTAATGTATTGGATTCTGACCCTGCTGCAATCATCCGTCTTGATGAGTTAGGAGATCCGTATGCGTTTAAAGAGGGTATGAGACTTTATCTTGAGAACGATCAAGTCAATATAATGGAACTTGCGAACAAGGTGAATTTAAGCACTGTTGGCCTAATTAACAGAATAAAGGGGATAATGGTATATGATGCCAATTGGCTGTGGGACGAGGAGAAATTAAATAATGAAGTAAAGCGTCTGGAAAATGAATTTAAGCTCATAAGTGCTTTAAACAGGTTTACGGGCAATCTCAGATCCAATTTGGATGAACTGACCGCCGATATTAGGAGTTGGCTGGATGGATTTAGGTTGCCGCGAGAAGTAATAGCCAAATGCTTAGATGATGCTGCTGCTGAGGCTTTTGGTTTGCTAATTAGTTTTGCGTCGTATTCCAATGAGTATTCTCCTGCCGATATGGCAGAATTGGCTTGCCTCGTAGAGAAATACGGTCCACACATCAAGGAGAGATTAAGCGATCCATATAACATATTCCGCGATTATGTGGTGAACCAGAAGACGGGTATAGACCTAACTGAAGAGGGTATACGTGAGATTTACAGCCAATTGCCCCCAGAGAGTTACCTGAGCGAAGAAGCATTTAGGCGGAAAGTTAATGATATGATCTATGAGTTGGAAACCGCGAGGCTCATGAGAGAATTGAAGGATTTATGGCGCAGCATAAGTGGTTGCACATCGCCGCGTCAATGGAGCCAAGAAACTAATATACCGATATTGTGTTTGCCAGGTATGGAAGAGCTGGCTTTGGTCAATGCTTTTGAGATTGTAAACGAAAGCAATGAATATAGTAAACACGCTATAGAAGAAGCTATTGGAGCTTTGGAACGTAATAGAAATGTGCTAAGCATTCTTGCTGATCAATCTGCGGCGGACATAGAGTTTATTCTAGCTATAGCCGGCGATTATTCTTACCTCGTCTTTTGCGGAGTAGGTATAGATTCGATAAAAGGCGCTTTAGAAGAACAGCTTGGGAATGATGTGTACTCATGGGGAAAAAGAAAGTCTGAGGCAAAAGAAATCGTCCTCAAATACTTGACTGAGTACTACAAGCAACAAATCTGTCAAAAGGTATTGAGAAGAATAGATGCTATGAGCCCAGAGAGCGTTAAAGATTATCTTAAGGAACTCATTGAGAATGAACCGCTTGTCGGTATCAGAATATTAACGTCGGGGAACGAGGGGTGATACAGATTAGGACGTTGGAACATGTAGACGGATTAAGACGGGTTATAGAAGAGGACAAGAAGAAATTATCTCGCTTTCCGGTCAGATTCATATTGGTTCAAGACCCTAATGATTGGGATAAACTGCTAATCATTTTGAAAGAACGAGCGGGGCATGTTTTTCGATTATCTGAATATTGTGTTGATAGTGACAGCATGCCAGATCTTAACCGCTTTAAGCGTGATATCCAAAGAATGGAACAAGGTGATATGTTGATAGTACCTCTAAGCGAATACTTGCGGTTGTTCGGAGATAAGCACGGCTTGTTGAAGCAGTTAGCCGGCTATTCTAAATCCGATGGAGTGATTGGAGGTACTAGGGACCGCATATACGTACCATTGTACAATGTTGAAATGATATTCTACAACGAAATGCGCAACGTATCTAGATTCGGTGTTCAGGGTGAGGGCCCAGAATGTTTTGAAATGAAGAAAAGAGATGATGATTATGCGATTCGGTTGAATATTATGAGTAACGGTTTGCATGGTTCACCGATGGCCTCATCAAAAGTAGAAGGCCTTAAGCAGTTTTTTCAGCTCTGGGAAAAGAAGGCACCGACAGATTTATGCCTTGTCACTCAATTTTCTGATTATATTTGCGAATCTGTAGGTGCCTATGGCATAAACGTATATCGAAATACGTTCCAGTTACTTGAAGGAAAGCTAATTGGATATGACATCTTACAAGAAGAGTGGGGAAACGACGATCAATGGGGCTGGCTGCATTCGTTAATAAGGGAACGGGAAACTATCGATGACGTAATGACTAGGGAATTCAATGTGGTGAAGTTGGACTTGTACGATATCCTAATGGATTGGAACGAATATGATGAGGAGCATAAGTGGCTTGCTTGGCTCGCGTGCAAAACGAAGAGACCATACGGCTACATTAAGTATGCTGTGGACCGAGAAGGCGCGAGTTTTGATACCTTTGTCAATGATATGATTTTCACCATGATAGATCTGGTAAAAATGAGCCATCTTAAAGAGGAAGAGACTAGAGATATTATCAAACAAAGAAAGCAACTGCTTGAGCGAATGGGCATGACTAGCCTATCTCAGGAGTTCTGGGATAAACTGGACGAGCTACCTAACGACATTTCCAGGCTAAAGTGCCTAACTGGAATTCTAGATGAAGAAAAATGCATGATTGTTGAAACAGTAGGTAAACTTATTAGCGGTGGCCAAAACGATGAGTGGGCTGATGTTCTATCTATCATCTACCCGGAGCTATACCACTATCTAAATAACGTGGATTACGGCAATGAACTAGCTACAGCGTATTTTGTGAAATACAAGAGGGCTAAAGTATGTGACGAAGTAACAGATGACATGCGTTGTGTAGCTCGAGAGATAAAAGATAGGGGGCTGCTGTGGCAGTATACAACTCGATATGAATTTCTCGGAAGTTTTGCTGAGTCAGATCTGATTTATTGGGCAGATGGCGTGGGAGCAGAATGGTTAGGGCTGATAGAGGGTATGTTGAAACATAAATTCCATAGTATGGATATAAAATATGATTACGAGTACAAGGTGGCCCGTGCGAACTTGCCTACCACGACGGAGTTTAACAAGGATTGGCAAGACATGGGCACTACTTACAAAGAATACAAGAATTATGATATTCTCGCGCATAGCTATAATTGTAAGTATCCAAAATACCTCGTAGACGAATTTCAGCACATCAGTGATTTTGTGAGAAACGCCGTTTCGTTGCTTGGGGCTCATGACGTTGTGATAATAACGGCCGATCATGGAACCAGCCGACTAGCTGCCATTGACAAGAACCCTAGCATAGATGCACCCATGGGGCTAGTTAGAAAGCACGGTCGCTATTGTGAAAACGATGGGTCTTTGTGTATCGAAGATTATCCAAGCTGCATCGAAGATAGCAGCAAGATCATATTTGCAGATTACAACAGATTCAAGTCGAGTGGAAATGTATCCGGGGAAATACACGGTGGGGCAACGCTTGAGGAAGCGCTTGTACCTGTTATAGTGCTGAGGAAAGGTGCAATCAAAAAGGACATAAGACTTAGCCTGGTTTCGTCTACTATACGACTAAATGTTCAAGGCGAAGCAAAACTAGCCGTTAGAGTGGAAGGAGATCTAGAAAAGCTTACCATGTTAGTTGAAAACGAGAGTCTCATATTTGAAAACAAAGGAGACGGTACTTGGGAAGCTACTGTAAAGGGGATGACAAGTGGCAATTACACAGCTACGCTACTGGGGGACGGTAAGAATCTTGGGAACGTGGAATTTACGCTGACAAAAGGGCTAACTGAAAATGATCTTGGTTTGCGAGGTTACTAAATATGGAAGAGAAACTAAGGGAATATTTTGGCGATGCCGTAGTGTATAAAACCCCTGAGCAGAGCAGTTTTTTCTCTGCCATGAGCCTGCCGTCCTTTCTTAGAGATTGGCTGGTCATGAAATTTTCCGATGAAGAGGGCAATGTGGATGTAGGTGAGATGAGTAGTTATGTAGATGCTTATGTGCCAAGAAAAGAGCAATGGGAACAGCTGAAGTTTACGATGACACATGAGCGGCGAACGGCAAAGTTTCTTTCCAAGATACGGGTTGAAATAGATATAGAGACAGGTGATGCGCTATTCAGTTTGCCCGACTTTGGCTTTCCTCGTAGGAAAAGAGAAGCAGTTGTCGAAAGGAATGTTCTAAATCAGCATAAAGAAGAGTTGCTGGCATCGGGGGAAGTATGGGGGGTAGTAGAACTCGCATATTTTGTAGACGATAATAACAAGGGCAACAGAGTTCATATGGTAGGTTTTGCACCTTTTAGACCTTACAACGTGGATTTATCGTATTATCAAGAAGCACGTACCTTTTTTTCCATCGATGAATGGTTGGATGTGTTGTTGGGTGCCATCGATTACAATCCGACAGGGTTTCTAAATGATTTACAGAAAACTACTATGCTCACTAGGCTCTTACCATTCGTCGAAAAGAGAACTAATCTAATAGAATTAGCACCTAAAGGTACTGGTAAATCATATATGTTTTCTCAGATAAGCAAATACGGTTGGTTGGTAAGTGGCGGTAGCATAACTCGAGCACGTTTATTCTACGATATGAATAGAAAGACAAACGGACTAGTATCTTATTACGACTATGTGGCGCTAGATGAGATTCAGAGCATAACTTTTTCAGAGCCGATGGAAATTCAAGGTGCGTTGAAAGGTTATCTCGAAAGCGGTGAATTCAGGGTTGGCGACCACCAAGGGGTAGGGAGCGCCGGTTTTGTGCTTTTGGGGAATATATATACTGAATTTATGGATGCCAATCGAAATATGTTTCACCACTTGCCCGGCATTTTTCATGAATCGGCACTGTTAGATCGATTTCACGGTTTCATTAAGGGTTGGGATATACCGCGGATGAAAGAAAGCATGAAGGCAAACGGTTGGGCTCTCAATAGCGAGTATTTTTCGGAAATAATGCATCTCATGCGTGATGACATAGTCTACCGTGGAGTAATTGATGAAGTGCTGGATGTTCCAAAAGACGCCGATCATAGAGATACTGAAGCCATAAAGAGATTGTGTACCGGGTTTTTGAAGCTGTTTTTTCCGAATGTTAGCTGCCCAGATGACATAGATGCGTACGATTTTAATAAGTACTGTCTTGAACCGGCGATGGGAATGCGGCAAATTATCAAAACGCAGATGGGTATCATTGATTCTGGAGAATTTGCAGGCAAACGCATACCTGATATCAGATACAAGTATATATAGGGTGAGGCCCATGTGGAAAGAAGAACGCTGCAAATTTTGCGGAGATTTGATAGCAGACAAGGAAATAATAGCTCTTAACAGAAAAATGCTGGGGCGAGACACTAAGGGAAAGCTGTGCTTGTCCTGCCTCGCGGACTATCTTTCATGTACCAAGGAAGATTTGCTGATCAAGATAGAAGAATTTAAGGAACAAGGTTGCAGATTATTTAAGTAACAGCGAAAGCACGCAAGATAACCAGGATTCTTGATAAATCCATGTAAGTAGGGAATCTTTGTACACCAATACAGGTTTAACCGGTTAACCCTGTTATACAAAACCTCGTAGTATGGAGGAAACTTAGCCTCAGGTTTCCCCGGTAAGTTAGGTATGTTCACATTGAGAGCAGTTAAGCAGTAGAACTAGGATAAAGAACGGCTTTAGGCTGAATCAACGGTAAAATAGATTGTTGGAAATTGACGCCCCTCAGAGGTTCTGGTAACAGATGTGATTTTCACCAGTCGTACATGGGGTACGGTTTGCCCTTTTTGGTTCACGTGCGAATCCGGGTTTGTCTACTGAATATTGCGGGTCAGTTTACTTATGGCAACAAGTGCCTTGGGAGGTCGTTTGTATGGATTGAGAACATTGAGGACATCTGAGATTGATTGAGCGGAAAGAACTACCGTGTCTTCGAGAAACTGCTTTCAAGTGATATAGTGGCGATTTGGATTAATCTGTCACAAAACGGAGCTCAAAGGATTTCTGCTTCGACCGTGGCTGTTCTCGGATCTTAAAGAAGTCAACCATGCTAGGACGGCCGCAGAGAGTTTCTTGCAACAGGTTTTCCTCCAGTAAGGAAGTATCTCCCATGATTAAGTAGGTACGAAGTGTTAGCAGAGGAGCAAACTAAGAGATACGGGCGCATTGATATGCCAGCTCTCAAAGCCCAGCACACTGGGCGGATGAGGGAAGTTGTCATTTACGAGGGCACGCTACGGAAGATGCTTGGCTGAGCACACTTTGTGCTTAGTGTACTGCCGTGGAGCATATGTCCTTGAGGTAGTACAGTTGAGAAATTGCCAGATGCACCGGTGATTATGTGAGCGGCCATAGGTTTTGTCTGCCCAATTGGGGAATATCTTTGCGCAAATCCTGCCCGTTTGCATCACAGTAAGATCTCCTGGAAGGTTCAGCGAGTCAAAAACCACACCTAACTGGCTTTTAATTGTTTTGGGATCTTCCTTTATATCTTTCCCGAAGATTTTAATCTCTCCGCCTTGAGGATGGGCGAGACCCAAGATCAGCCTTATCGTGGTAGTTTTTCCTGCGCCATTTTCGCCGATGAAACCTACTATTGATCCTCTGGGAATACTTAGGTTCAAAGGGCCCAGATCAAATCCGGGGTAAGATTTCCGTAAATTCATTATTTCGATGACGTTATCACTCATCCGACTTCCTCCTCTAAAATGTGCAAGGTTTCGATAACTTCTTCTAGGGATATACCTGACATCGCAGCAAGAGCCAAAGCTGCTTTTAAATGTTCCTCAATTTGGCGCAAATGCTCTTCTCTTAACATTTCGCTGCTTTGAGGAGATACATAGCTACCCTTACCTTGGATGGAAACTACAAAGCCCTCTTTTTCCAGTTCGTCGTAGGCGCGCTTTGTAGTAATGACACTGATCATGAGTTCTTTGGCAAGGTGCCTCACTGAAGGAAGCTGTTCTCCAGGCTGAAGTTTCCCGCTGATTATTTGGGATTTGATCTGGTCCTTTATTTGCGCATAGATGGGTTTACCTGTAGATCCTTGGATAATAATGTCCAACTTATGGCCTCCTCAGATTCGATCAAGATAAAGGTGTGCGCCACACTGTTACAACTGTATATATACAACCATAACAAATGATAACAGTCAAGAGGGAGTTGGCTTTCTCCGTTGCTAAAGTATGGGTAGAATCAGAATTGAGTTAGGGCAAGTGCGCACCATATTTGAAACTTGCCATGGATATTGCAAGAGCAGTCAACGCCCCGTTGGAAACGCTATCACCTCTCCTTATTTTCTTTAACCTGTTAGTAGGTTTCTGGAGCAGGAAGCTCTTGGGGAATCTGCATGGTTCAACCCAATTGCCATACAAATTTAGCCGGTCGCGTTCAAATAATGTAATTCGGGAATTAATATTATTAAGATATGTATTGACAATCATAATGTTATGCTTTATCTTAACAGTGAAACAAGAGAGTCGGCGCATTTAATCCGTAATATCGGCGAGAGGCAAGGAACCAGCACCTTTCTGGAAGATGAGAACAAGGTTCGAAGGCTTCTTTTGCAGAAAGATCGTCCTAGGAACCCAGTGTAGCGCGCTTGGGCGGCAAGACTTCGTCACCAATAATAGGGGGTAGATTTGTGTCGAAAGAAGAGAAGATTCTAATTATTGAGATGGTGAGAGACGGCAGAATTACCTCGGAAGAAGGTGTTGAGTTACTCAATGCGCTAGAGCGATCTGCAGCGCCTATTGAAACGCCAGTGAGATCCAGTCACGACGCTTTCCATGAATCTGAAGATGAAGAGGGCTCGCTAGAAGAAAAGGCAGAACAGATAGGTGAGATGATTGAGAAAAGGGCAGAAGATTTTGCCCAGAGCATAACCAACATGTTTTCAGGTGGTACCTTTCAAAGGCCCAAATTCACGTTCTCAGACGAAATAAGCGGCCAGTTTTCGGAACAGGGAGAAGTTGAGGTTACGCTCTGCTCACTAGATGGCGCTATTGAGGTAGGAACCTGGGAGAAACCCGAGTACCATCTAGAGGTTGTAAAAAAGGTAAATGCAAAGACGGAGGAAGAGGCTAAGAAGATCCTCGAAGGCTGCCTCGACTTCAGACAAGACGGTCTGTCACTTGCTGCGACAACAAAGCCAGGTAGCGAATTTCGAAGTAGAAGCGTAACAGTCGATTTCATACTCACTTTGCCCGCAGATAGAAAGGCCCGTTTGGATCTCCATTCAGGAGACGGCAGTATAGTTGTCCAGGGTGTGTCAGGATCTTCGTGCAAAGCTGCTACAGGAGACGGTAGTTTGAAGTTGGAAGACTGTAGTTTTGACGCTCTGGAGGTAGGTACCGGAGATGGCAGTATCGCCATGGAGGGCCTTTCAGTCGGCAGGTGTATAGCTAAGACCGGAGATGGCAGCATCAAGTTGCTCAATAGCCGAGCAGGCATAGCAGATGTGAAAACTGGCGACGGTAGCATTGCGCTCGGAGGCACTCTAGGCAATGTGACGGCGGAAACAATGGATGGGAGCATAACCGCCGAACTTACAGGGATAGGGGACTGGGTTCTCAAGACGAAAGACGGACCTATTGCAGTGAAAATCCACAAGCACGAGCACGATTCTTACGAAGTAGACCTATTCAGTGGGGATGGGCGCGTGCATGTAGAAGGAATGGAAGAAGCGAACGTCTCCCTGGATGAAAGAAAGACATCTTGTGGGGTTAGACGATACAAGGCTAGAAGCAGAGGATTTGAAGAAGCGGATTCGCGAGGCCATCTAGAAGCCTCAACCGGTTCGGGTAGCGTGTCAGTTGGATTTGTCCGAGAGTGACATGAGGTCCGTTACGCACAAAGAGATGGGCTGAGACGTATTCTTACAAGGCGTAGAGCTGTTGGTTGGCTGTTACGCCTGTTTTGTTTCATGTGGCAGAAGGGGGCAGCCTGCTGTACTTCTCCCTATATCTACTCCACTATCTCGATTTCCAGATAGTCTGGGTACTCTTTTTCTTCCCCTGAATACTTGAGCAGGGACCAATTACCTTCTTGCCTCACTTCCTCAAATCCCATTAGTTTGTAAGTCACGTACATGAGGCGGTTTCTACCAGTCGAAATGAAGTCAGCCAGAAGATCCAAACCTTCAGCCTGGGCGGTCTTTGCCATATGTACCAAGAGAGCCGAGCCGATCCCTCGGTCCATCACTCGGCATGACATAAGCAGCAGTTTGATGGTGAGGGCTTGTTCCGATCTTTCAGCGAGGGCCAAACCAATCTTGCCATAGTCACCGAACTTGTCTGTTAGATCTGCAATCAGAAACACGTGGTTTTCTGAGTTGATGAAGCTAAGGAGTTCCTCGTAATCGTATGTTGCTCCAGTAGAATTGAGTTGGTTCGTGCGGAGGGTCAGTTCTTCAACTCGCTCAAGGTCGCCTTCTTTTACTCGTGATAGAGTGAGTTTCATGTTGAGACTTCTTAGAAAGGCCTCCGAATTGCCCCCAAACTGCTCCTCTACCTCGCGGCGCTTAAGGTCATCTTGGTACATTTTCCTCCTAAGTTTTGAATCGGGTGTAATGAATCTTGGTGTGAACTCGGGAAGGTCAGGCAGGCTTAAGTATTCCGATGCGTCATATACCCTGACCTCAGGGTGATGGAAAACTACTTCCGCGCGCTCGGCAGGCTGGTCGTCGATGAATGCGAACGTATCCAGCCCAATATTGAGAACCCGTGCCAGCTCAGCTATTGACTCGGATTTCGGACCCCATCCAATCTGAGGCACCAGAAAGTATTCTGCAAGGCCGGAACTAGAAAGTGCTTCAAGGGCATCCTCAGGATCGTTTTTGCTAGCTATTGAAAGCAAGATCCCCCGGTTGTCCAATTCATGTATTACGTCTACTACGCCTTCGCGAAGTCTAACATCGTCACCTTCAAGCAAGGTGCCGTCCCACAAAGTATTATCAAGATCCCACACCAGGCATTTTATGGTCTTTTTGTCTCCCATGTTGCTACCTGGTTTCAGCCCACCTATGCGGCATAAAAACAGTTGAGGCGGTGGAGTCTATTGTGAGCTAGCGGATCATTACCACCACACCTCTGGACTCGGTAGCCCCCCCGAAAATCTAGCCGCTAGCCAATGCCCTATGAGGTCTGTGGCGAAGAATGAAGAAACAATAACATGCTTGCCAAAATCCCATACCGGCCTCGTGCTCCAGCATCAATTCATCGAAGGTTATTAGGTATAGCGATGAGAGATCAGAAAGATATGTGAAGAAGTTGAAAGAACCTATCTTCAGAAGAGAGACCATTTGACCAGTTCTTCTGCATCCCATTTGAGGCTGTCTCCCTCAAAGCTGGCTCTGCCGAACACTCTTGCGCGGTCAGACGAAGTATCAAGTTTTCCATTAGCACGGCCAGACAACATTCCAGCTGATAGCAGAGAATATACCTGGTCTTTTGAGACATGCAATGATACCTCAAAATGCACAAAAGAGAACCGGCGCAACACGTTTCCGTATAGTCATTTCGTGCCGCGCCGGTCAACATCCCCTACCATTTACTCATAGAGGCGAGTTCACGCATCCCACCTAGTCTTCTTCAGCAATCCGGTAGATTATCACAGCGGCTTCTCTTCTAGTAGCGTTTCTTTCAGGTCGGAAAGTATTGTCTGGATACCCTGCTATTACGCCCCAATCTACCATTATTTTTACGTAACCCCTATATGTTAGCGGGATATCATCGTCGTCGTCAAAGCCCAATTCTACTCCAGCATTTTCGACTGCCTCATCTTCGAGACCTAATGTGCGGACAGCCATGACGCACATTTCTAGCCTCGTTATGGGGATGTCAGGGCCGAACCCCTCCGGATATTCATCTGGTGTAAGGATGCCCATTTCACGTGCTCTGTATACATATGCGTAAGCCCAATGTTTGGCGGAAACATCGGCGAACGCGTCTTTTCCTTCACCTGATTCCGGCTGAATGTCGGCGGCCCTCATCAGCATTGCCAGAAACTCTGCTCTAGTCAGAGTACCACTGGGATCAAACTGATCCTCGGTTTTACCTTCGAGGATGCCTTTTCTGTAAAGATGGAGAATATGCGGGTCTCCCCAAAGCTCTTTTCCGGTCACGTCTTTGAACGGGCTGCGGCCCTCCATCTTAGGTTCAGGATTGTGTTTACCTCTATCTGCTCTAAGACCTGATATGCAGAACCTTGTTGCAAAGGATCCTGCCGAGGTTTCAATTGTAGCGATGTAGACCCCAGGCTTAACTTGCTTGCCGTCGAAATCCTTTTGATTCCATTCCCAAGTTGTCTCTTCTCCAGGAGCGAGTCTTAGTATCACCATAGTGGATACAGGCTCAAATACCTTTATACCATTGGGCCTTGTAATCTCAAGCGGGGCTCCTCGGGACAAAGTTACCGTGTAATCGGTATCGTTTTTGAGAACAAGGACAACCTTTTCAGCTTGATTGAACACTTTCTTGGTAGTTGTAAATGTGACTTCACCGGCAGGTTCTACCACGGTTATGGATATGAAATTGCTGCGGTCGTTGTCTTTTTCCGCTACTAGAAAATACCTACCGGCGTCGGAAATATCAGCATCGAGTTCGCCTTTTTTGTCCGTAACTCCGAGTTTCTCCTGGATTGGTTTTGGACGATTGTAGTCTTGTCCTAGACTGATGCAAAACTGTTGGTACCTGGACATGAGATAGACTGTTGCGCCCTGAACGGGGCTATCATCTTTCACATTAGTGACTTTGATGGTAAATTCTTGGCCTGGCCTAAGTTCGTTAGGTGCTGTAATCTCCATTGTTAGGGCGGCTCTCAGCTGAAACTTGTGTTGGGCTGCACTAGCCACCGATGGAAGAATTAAGGATAAGCATAGTGCGAGAGACGCTGCTACAAGATAGAACCTTCTCACAGAAAAACACCTCCATTACAGTCTGAGTGTATTCAAGTGTGACCGACTAATCATCTTTAGATAGCCTTCTTTTGATACCATAATACACACGACTTGCCGAATCTTGCAATGCCGTCTCCGAATCTAACATGTGCTCCGACGATCTCTTCTTACTGCCGAGCGACGTGATCCGGATGCCTTACAAATATGTATGACGCCGAAATGGCAGCTCTTGTTCCATGAACGACTCCAGCGATCTATGCCTGCACAGCAGGCCAGATCCTTGCTAGAGATCGTTGGCTCTGGCCGAAAGAGGCCCGTCTGGTAGGCCACTTTCATTTTTTGGAGAAGAGCTGATCGCGAGGGACAATTACCGTATTGGCCACCCTGCGGGCAGGTAAGTTTGTGACTTCTATGGAATTCAAGAGCTGAGATACATATACGTACTACACGAGTTTATTGCAACACACATTAAACCAGAGGGACTCAATGCCAAAGCGCGGCGTTAGGTCAAAGGCCAGCGACGCTTTGTGCGGCAGACTAGATCCCGGCACTTTTCATGAAAGGAGGTGGTCTAATGTCTTTGCCTAACGAAAGCCTCAACTGTTGGCTCTCAATTATCCAGAAAGGCCGAGTTACTTCTACGTACAAAATGGCACTTGGGTTTGCCATAGCGCGACTAGTCGAAAAGGGGAAGAGGCAAGTTTCAATGGGAGAGCTTGCAAAACTCTTCTTTGAGATCTACCTTGACCGGCTGGAATATGGCTTGCCCCAGACATCCAATCCCGATGAGCCCACTGTTGTCGAACAGGTTATCAGCAAATTCGAGAAAGGCTACATTACCATGCAACAAGCAATATTCGCCATCGAAAAAGACGGGTTCAGGTACGTTTTGGATGCTTTTCATCGATTGCCCGAAGGGGAGTCGCCAGTCAAGTTTTACCAGCGGACTGGATCAGGCATAACGCTAACAGACGCAGCCTATCAAGTGTTTTTGTCACCAGAGAAGGACCTTGTCATGCGGGAGATGGATGCGAGGTGGAGCGAGATAGAGGAAACCTATGCTCGCAAGAGGTTAGGAAGCAACGTGCTTGCATGGGTGGCGAGCAACAAAGCTGCTGCTGACACAGACAGTTTTTTGTGGTGCAGAGCCAACGCCTCAGAAGGCTCCATTACTGACACTGGGAGAGGTGTGGGAGATTTTGCGTACGGAGTAACCAGCGACCTTTTGGCGGGGTACAAAGTGTCATTAGGCTTTGAGCATCCATTGTACATAGGTATCCCCAAGAACCCAGATGTGAAGGCTATTCCACTTGGAAATGAAAGCGATGTGGCTGAAGGTCCCGGCCCTCAGCGGCATTTTGGTTACTTGCCCAAGAATAGATTCGCCCTAGGGCTTTCCGAAACTGCATGGGTGTTTCAAAAAGTAAAAGCAGGAACAGGCCAGAAGGTTAGCCCCACTTTTGAGTGGCGACGGTTTGTAGAGTCAAAAGGCAATCTCTTCATTTGGGAAGCCGCAGTAGTTGGCGAAAGAAATATACAGCGACGAGTCAGCAATGCAGAACTGGCCGCTCGTTCTTTCCTTACACTTTATCCTCGTCTGCCTGCGCCTGAGATATCGAAAGACAGCACTCCCTTTTCGATGGCAGCAGCTGCATTGATGTGGGCCGGTTTTCAGGTCAATAGAGAGGTTCTTAGTTCGCCCTGTGTGGTGGTGAAAGCAAGCTAGATTAGGAGGGATCATATTGGAAGAAACGCTGCGTGGAGTGGGAAACCTACTCGAAGAATCCACGATCATGGGTCTGCAAGAAATGATGACCTCGGGTAGACTAACATCTAGGGATCTGGTAAGAGCATACATGTCTCGCATCGCTCTTTTCGACAAAAGCGGGCCTATGATCAACTCGGTCCTAGAGATGAACCCGGAAGCTCTTTTTGTCGCTCAAGGCCTTGACTTAGAAAGGAGCCAGAAAGGACCTCGGGGTCCTCTTCATGGCATCCCCGTTTTGGTCAAAGACAATATCGATACCGACGACATGATGCACACAAGCGCAGGCTCTTTGGCTCTTGAGAATTCTTACGCGCCTGACGATGCTTTCATTATCAAGAAGCTGCGAAAGGCAGGAGCAGTTGTTTTGGGAAAAGCCAATATGACTGAATGGGCGAACTTTATGAGCGACCACATGCCTAACGGATACAGTTCCCGCGGCGGGCAGGTGAGAAACCCATACGGCCCCGGGATACACGATGTTGGAGGCTCAAGCTCGGGCTCAGGCGCTGCCGTGGCGGCGAATCTTGTTTCTGTCGCCATAGGGACGGAGACTTCGGGTTCCATTCTGAATCCAGCATGCAACAACTCTGTGGTAGGCATAAAGCCTACTGTCGGACTGGTTAGCCGCACAGGAGTAATCCCAATCTCCCATGTCCAAGATACCCCTGGGCCCCTGGCAAGGACTGTCGAGGATGCGGCGATCCTTCTTAGCGTAATCGCAGGTCCGGATGAAGAAGATCCTGCTACTTGGTCGAACTCCGGCAGAGGCTCTTATGATTATACAGAGTTCTTGGATAAGGACGGACTCAAGGGGGCGCGTGTAGGCATTGCAAGAGCGTTCCTCGAGAAGCTTGATGAGGAGCACCGCTGCATTTTTTCCTGTGTGGAGCAAGCCTTGAAGGAAGCGGGAGCCTGCGTAGTAGATGTAGAGATGCCTCCTCCTCAGCCGTGGCAGTCACGCAGTTTAGTATATGAATTCAAACCCGGCATAAACAGATATTTGTCTCGATTATCGCCCGATGTGCCAGTCCATTCCCTGAAAGAACTCGTCGAGTTCAACAAGAGCCGACCGGCCAGAATGCTCAGGTACGGTCAGTCTGTGTTGATTGAGTCTGAACAGACAAGCGGCACATTGACCGAACCAGAGTACATTCGAGGTAGGTTCAAAGAGGAAGAAGAGTCTAGGCACAAGGGGATAGACAGAGCTTTGAGAGAAAGCGGGGTAGAGGCCCTCTTGTTTCCAGGTCTGATGAACGCTTCACTCTCGGCTAGGGCCGGATATCCGTCCATCTCGGTACCTGCAGGATACACAGCGACGGGTCGTCCTTTTGGCGTTACGTTCACCGCAGGAGCGTATTCAGAGCCCTCACTCGTGAGATTCGCCTATGCATTCGAACAAATCACAAAAGCCAGGAAAGCACCTAACTTGGGCAACCCTGAGGAATAGGTCTGTTTGAACAGATCAGATATTAAAACCGCAGGTTTTTATGAACCTGCCAAATGCTCTTTTGCCCTGACAGTCTCGCTTAAAGACGCCAGCATCCAGAAGGACCTCCAGGAATTTCTGGCCTACCTCTGATCTCAAGACTTCGCAGGCTTCGTCAGAAGCCAAATTGTTGCCGTACCGAGCAAGCAGCTCATCTATCCAGTGTCTGTGCTTGTATAGCATATGTTCTTCATTTGAGGATGTCTGGCCTTCTTCATTCTCGTCTAGATGGCCGTCATTCTCAGGGATCCAGCTTGGAATCGGCGTTTCGCCGCAAAGAATCCGCTCTATCCCTTGCAGTTCTCTGTCAAGCCGTCCTGGCAGGATCGCCATGCCCATGGCCTCGATCACCCCGATGTTTTCTTTCTTTATGTGGTGGAGATCTTCCCGCGGATGAAATATTCCGCAAGGATGGGCAGGGGTAGTTCTGTTGTTTCTCAGGATTAGGTTTAGGACGAAATTTCCGTTAGGCTCTCTTCTCAAAGTAGCAGTGACGGCGTTGTGCGGTATCCTAACTGCATCTATGCCATCTCCACAGGTTTCTGCGACTTTGGTGCTAGCGGGATCGAGATGGCTGCACTTTTCTCTGGCCTCGGCCAGAGTATATGGGACTATATCTGCGCTTTCATCTTCGTATTCTCTCCACGTGTCGATTATGGCGGAACCAAGTTGGGTTAGATCTTTTCTGTCGCGTCCTTCTAGCCTTATGACGGACATGGGCCATTTCGCAGTTCCTGCTCTTACCTCGGGGAAGTCAGGATGGGTGAAAGTGTATTCGAAAGGTGCCAAGTCCAGAGGGAAAACTTCGCGGCCGCCTTGATAGTGGTCGTGATTTAGGATAGACCCTCCTACGATGGGGAGTCCCGCATTTGATCCTAGAAAATAGTGGGGAAAGTTTTCTATGAAGTCAAACATGCGTACCAAGGCTCCGCGGTCAACTACAAGAGGCCTATGTTCTTGGCTTAACAAGATGCAGTGCTCTCTATAGTAGACGTAGGGAGAGTATTGGAAATACCATTGCTCACCTCCCAAAACCAAAGGAATCACCCGCAGATTCTGTCTAGCCGGGTGGTCTATCCTACCCGCGTATCCTACGTTTTCCACGCACAGCTCGCATTTTGGGTAGTTGCCTGGCCCAGCCTGAGCTGCTTCCGCTATATCTCGCGGGTCTTTTTCAGGCTTCGACAGATTTACGGTTATTATGAAACTACCAAATTCCGTCGGAACAACCCACTTGCAGTTCTTCTGGATCCTGTCAGTTCTAATGTAGTTTGACGCCTGGCATAGAGCGTAGAAATAGTCTGTCGCTTTCCTCATTCCGTCCTCTGCATCTTTTTCGCCATTTCGGATCTCCCAGAAACGCTGGATTACTTCGGACTCTCTAGGGGTTAGCATCCCCATGACCCGCGTGTCAAAAAGGTCCCTATATGTGGTGGTATTGCGAGGGATCAACCCCGTTTGGGCTGCATACTGTGTAATATTGTCCAAGATTTGTGCTAGCACAAGTTCTGTTTCAGCTGTGTCATGGCTTTTTTCCTCTTCTCCTAGGTCTACTTTTAGGAGATCTGAAAGTGCATTTCTTTTCTGGATGTAATCTGATTCCTGTATGAGGCCGGTCTTTACCGCATACTCAAGCAGATCGTCTATGGATGCGATGATATTTGAAGTTTGCATTCTTGAACTGTCTCCTTGCCTGCATATCTCAGCAGCCTGGCTATGCAATTTCTATGCACGGCAGGCCGCGCAAAAAAGGCGCAAACCCTCTTTGGTCTTTCATTATGTATCTTGCAAGTAAATAATAGCAGAAGGAGACCGTTACAAGTAGGAAGTAGGGTATCTTCTTGGCAATACAAAGACGCAATCTAGCGGATTGCCATGGATATGGGCTTGTTCCTTCCCCTTTCATGGTGACAATATCACTGTCCGATCACAAAATTCATTCTCACCTGTTGCATACAACAACCACTTTTGGTAACATACGACTTACAATCCGAAATTCAAACGGTAGGTATTGTATGGGGAAGGGTACCTTAGGGTTCCGTTTCCGTGAGTCCCAGAAAGTCGTTATTTCGATGGACTGGACTGCGCTGGAAGTCTGGACCGAGCGGTACTGGCTTTGTTGAACACAAAGTACACCGTGGGCGAAAAATACCCGAGCGGCAGGTTCCTTGCACTCAATTAGTGCAGGATTGTCGCCCGGGTTTTGTTTTATCTAGCCCAGGGCTGCCTACCTAAAAGGGGGGTGATAACAGTGGGGATTACCAGGACATCAGTACGCCCTGTGGTTCTTGCGGGCGTTGGATCTCCGGACAGAGAGGGAAGGAGAAGGGAAACCTTATACATGTAGATTTCGGTTTCTGGTCATTAGTGTCACTGCCCGAAACCTCCCTTCTTAGCCCCTGCGAGATCGTATCCAGGGTACCCTCGTCCATTATCTTCTCGTTGGGCTCCTCTGATCATCTGGTCTGAGTGAGCCGCACACAAACTGAGCCGAGATCGGTGCCTAATAGCAATAGAGAAGGTTCTGTATCCACACAGTCTAGAGCATAAAAAGTGTTGGAGACACTGCCGAGGATTTCTGACGACATTTGGCGCGTTGCGACGGCAGTCTCAGAAACTAGAGATGTGGTGTGTGGAAATGCACATCTGTCTACAGTTATGCACCAGTCCCGCGAACGAGGCAGGTCTAGATGCCCTTTTGAAGGCGTCCTTAGATATCTGTTATCCAAAAAGGGAGGTAATAGTGAATATGGTATTCACGGATTATAGATCCAAAAAAACATGCGAATGTTCACACAGACAGTCTAGGTTCAAGAAATCACTCAAGGTAACCAATCTGCAGATTGTAGCTGTGTTATCCCTAATTGCGGCCATACTCCTATCTGGTTGCTCCAATTCAGGCGAGCCCGGCACATCTTCGAATCCAGGTGGATCCGAAGGCTCTGATAAGGTAATCAAAATCGGCATGGTAGGTCCCTTGACTGGAGATTATGCCACCTATGGACAGAGCGTGAAAAACGGAGTTGAGATCGCTGTTGATGAAATCAACAAAAGTGGTGGAGTGAACGGATTTGACATTCAACTAGTCGCTGAGGACAGCAAAGGTGACTCAGCCGAAGCTGCCAATGCGGTCCAGAAGCTTATTGACCAGGACAAAGTCACTGCAATAGTAGGAGCGGTCTTAAGCGGTGAAACAGCTACAGTTGCTCCTATCGCACAAGATGCCGGAGTAGTCATGATTACACCTTCTTCTACCGCACCTGGATTAGCAGATATTGGCGAATACATCTTCCGAAACGTAATCACCGACGATGTTCAAGCTCGGCAGATGGCCGAATATGCAGTTAAGGAACTAGGCCTCGAGAATTTGGCAGTAATCTACGCAAACAATGACTACGGAGTTGCACTAAAAGACAATTTCACTGCAAAAGCCAAAGAACTGGGCGCTACTGTCGTAGCGGTTGAGTCGTACCTAGACGGTGACCAGGATTTTCGCGCCCAACTCACCAAAATTGGTGGTAAAGCAGACGGCTTGTACATTGGAGGATACTATGCCGAGGCAGCCAAGATTTCCCAGCAGGCCAAGAGGCAGGGAATGCAAGTGCAGATCCTAGGCGGCGACGGGTTTTATTCCACAAAACTCGTGGAACTAGGCGGTGATGCTGTTGAAGGTGCTTTGTTCACCGCTGGCTTCTACTCTGGCGATACCTCAGAGAATGTGCAGTCATTCGTATCAAGTTTCACTGAGAGGTTTGACTATGAACCTGATATGTTCGCCGCAAATGCGTACGACAGTATGAAAATAGTTGCCCAAGCACTGGCTGAATCAGGCAATGATAGGGCAGCCCTTAGAAAAGAAATGGCTGCCATTAAGGACTATCCGGGTATTACTGGCAATACGTCTTTTGCAGAAAATGGTGAGGCGCGAAAAGACGTTATCATTTTGAAAGTGCAAAAGGGCGAGTTCCAGAGGGCAAAGTAGCATTATGACTGACGGGGAAGGTTAAGAGGTACAGACTGCACACGCTTTTTGGCACTCAGGAGGGGAACTCGAAAACCTTCCCCTAGTTGCGAGATCAACTGGAGCATCACTATTGATGCCAATTCTTGCGGAGGTGGTATTTTTGGCGCAACAGATTGTAAATGGCCTCACTCTAGGCAGCACTTACGCTCTAATTGCCCTTGGATACACTATGGTCTATGGAGTTTTGCGGCTGATAAACTTCGCTCACGGCGAGGTTTACATGGTAGGGGCATTTGTCGGCTTACTGATGTGTCAGGCATATGGGCTGCCTTTCCCTTTGGTATTGGCTACCGCTATGGCTGGCTCTGCGGTTTGCGGTGTAGTTATTGAAAAGATTGCTTACAGGCCCCTTAGAGAAGCGCCCCGCTTAGCCGTTCTTATAAGCGCTATCGGGATGTCCATATTCCTGCGGAACCTGGCGCTTGTTGTCATGGGGCCTCAGACAAGGGCTTTTCCTGTTCCATTCAAGGTCACACAGTTCAACGTGGGCAGCCTCTACATAAACTCGTTTGACATATTGATGCTTGTTACCTGTGTGGCTCTTATGATTGGGCTTCACTTTCTTGTCCACAGGACCAAAATTGGACGAGCCATGAGGGCTGTTGCTCAGGACAAAGACACAGCACGCCTCATGGGCATCAATGTCAACCAGGTTACACGTTTCACCTTTGCAGTAGGGTCGGCCCTTGCCGGGGCTGCAGGGGTTTTGGTTGGCATGAACTTCAACGCAGTGGATCCATCAATGGGCATGATGCCTGGGCTAAAAGGTTTTGTGGCTGCTGTGTTAGGTGGTATCGGAAGTATTCCAGGCGCAGTAGCGGGGGGCGTCCTGCTTGGAATGGCAGAGGTTATGGGCGTTGCTCTTTTACGATCTGAGTGGAGGGACGCGATTGCTTTTGGGATTCTCGCTTTGGTCCTTCTCCTAAAGCCATCAGGGATATTCGGCGAAAACCTCGAGGAGAAGGTGTGAACAGTGCTTAGCGCGTATTACTATCAACTACTTGTGATCGCATGCATAAACGCGATCATGGCAGTAAGCCTGAACTTGGTGACCGGATGCGCAGGACAATTATCGCTAGGACATGCTGCGTTTATGGGTATTGGCGCTTATACGGCCGCGATTCTTACATCGTCTTACAACGTTTCTTTTGTGTTCGCTCTAATCGCAGGGAGCGTGTCTGCGGCTTTCTTCGGTCTCATTGTAGGGCTTCCTACGCTGAGGCTCAAAGGTGACTACCTCGCCATAGCTACGTTGGGGTTCGGAGAGATCATACGAGTGAGCGTCCTAAACATGGGAATAACAGGAGGCGCTTTTGGGCTCAGAGGTATACCTAAAGAAACGAACCTCGCCGTGGCGGTTTCGGCTGCAATCCTTATTTGCCTTGCCTCGAAGCGGTTGACCAAATCACGGTTTGGGCGGGCGCTTGCCGCTATTCGCGAGGACGAAGTTGCAGCCGAGGCCATGGGCGTAGACACTACTCGCTACAAAGTTCTTGCCTTTGTGATAGCGGCATCGTGGGCGGGAGTAGCCGGGGGGCTTTTCGCCCATTGGTTCAGGTATCTCAATCCGTCCTCATTTTCTTTCATGAAGTCAATAGAGATTCTCAGCATGGTGGTTCTAGGAGGGATTGGGAGCCTTGAAGGCTCAGTTCTAGGCGCTTTCGTCTTGACTTTTGCACCAGAGTTTCTTCGTGGAGTCTCAGACTTTGTCTCTCAATATAGAATGCTTTTCTATGGAGCCCTTCTAGTAATCATGATGCTAGTTCGGCCCCAAGGGCTAGTTGGAAGAGAAGTCTCAGTGAAACGGTCATATATGCCGAAACTCTGCAAATCTCCCAAGAAAGAAGCGGGCGTGACGCTCGACACAAAGGGCAGTACTGGAGGAAGAACGGTTCGAAGGAGGACTACCAAAGGAGAGGGCGATCAGCATGCCAATGCTTGAGATAATCAAGGCCACCAAGTCTTTTGGCGGCGTAACAGCTGTACGAGAAGTCGACCTGGAAATTAACTCAGGCGAGATAAAAGGACTCATAGGTCCTAACGGCGCGGGCAAAACCACCTTGTTCAATATGGTGACCGGTATGTGCCGCCCCAGTTCTGGCCAGGTTCTTTTTAATGGGAAAGATTTGACTGCACTGAAGCCCCACGAGATCACTGAGAAAGGTATGGCTCGCACTTTTCAGAACATCAAGATCTTCGGTCACATGACTCTGCTTGAAAATGTGATGATAGGCAGGCATTTTCGTATGAGGGGAGGAGCTTTGTCCGCGTTGGTCGGGTCATCCTATGCCAAGCAACAAGAGCAAGAAAACAGAGAGAGGTGCGCGAGGCTCTTAGATTTTGTAGGGCTAGACGCAGATCCCGATAGCAGTGCGTCTAGCCTTTCCTACGGTCAGCAGCGAAGACTTGAGATAGCCAGGGCCATGGCTACTGAGCCTGAACTCCTGCTTCTTGATGAACCTGCTGCGGGTATGAATCCTCAAGAGACAAAAGACCTTATCAACCTAATCTTGCGGATTAGGGACGCAGGCATAACAATTTTCCTTATTGAGCACGACATGAGAGTGGTGATGGGTACCGCGGACAGCGTGGCAGTTTTGGACAACGGCGCAAAAATCGCAGAGGGGGCACCGAATGAAGTCCAGCAGGATGCCAGGGTTATTAAGGCCTACTTAGGAGATGATTCGGAGATTAGTAACCCCGTGCCAGGTCAAAGAAGTGGTGGATGCTCAGTCAGTGGCCCAGTACTATCGCTTAGGAGCGTGGAAACCCGCTATGGGTCCATCAGGGCGCTTAAAGGCATATCCATGGACATAGCATCCGGAGAAATTGTAGCTTTGATTGGCGCCAACGGAGCTGGGAAAACTACTGCGCTAAAAACGATTTCGGGGCTTCTGCCTTTATCCCAAGGGGATATTTCGTTTGAAGGCCAGAGCATAGCCCATGTGCCGCCTGATGCGATTGTGAAAATGGGTATCTCTCACGTGCCCGAGGGACGCAAGGTATTTCCACAAATGTCGGTTATGGAGAATCTCGAGCTTGGCGCGTTTATTCGGCCGGGGGGACGGCTCGGCAAGCAGGGGATCCGAGAAGATCTGGACTGGGTTTTCTCCCTTTTCCCTCGCTTGGAAGGTCGCAAGAAGCAACTTGCCAGTACCTTGAGCGGGGGTGAACAGCAGATGCTGGCCATTGGCCGCGCCCTTATGTCTAGGCCGAGACTTTTGCTTCTTGACGAGCCTTCTATGGGTCTTGCGCCGCTGGTCGTGAAGGACATTTTCAGCATAGTAAGAGATCTTAACCGAAACGGCACAACAATCCTACTTGTGGAGCAAAATGCCAACTTGGCCCTTAACACTGCGTCGCGGGCTTATGTTATGGAGACTGGAAATGTAGTATGTTGTGGAAGTTCCGCAGACCTTCTCCAGAATGGGAAGCTACGTGAGGCATATCTTGGAGAGTAAGGAACTAATGTGTCTTTTACCGCTGCTTGAGAATGAAAAGGGTGTGTGGATTTCCGAACGTACGGTTTGACTATCTGTTACTCTGTATGTGAGCTGAACCGAGAAAGTACTCTGGATTAGGGGTGTGAAAGTGGCACACGCAAAAGGTAATCAATACGAGGGATTCTTTGCAGAGTTCTATGATATCCTCCATGCAGGTTTGAAAGATACTGATGCGTGGATTGAATTCGGGCGTTGCTTTGGTCCTGACATCTTAGAGTTGGGGATAGGAACAGGTCGGATAGCAATTCCCCTGGCACTGGCCGGATTCAATGTCACAGGGCTGGATCTTTCCGACGACATGATAAAGAGGTGCCAGATAAAACTGTCATATGAAGAAGAATGCACAAGGGAAAGGGTATCTATAGTCAAGGCTGATATGAGTTCTTTTGATCTCAAGAAGAAATTTGATCTAATAACCGCTCCGTGCAATGTGATCAACCACCTTTGGGAGCCGGGAGAGCTGCTTCAGACACTTTCTTGCGTAAGGAATCATTTGAAAGATTCGGGCACTTTTATCCTCGACAACAGCATTCCAGATATTGCCTATATGGTAAGCGTAAATGATACCGTTCAAGCCTTTGAATTCGAGCACCCCCTTACGGGAAACAAGATTGTGGACAGGATTAAAAGTGTCTATGACTTTGTAAATCAATTAGAATACGACAGGATTGAACTAGAAGAATATGATGACGCAGGAGAACTGCTGAGGTACGTTTTGTGTGAAGATACCTTGACGTACTTCTTTCCTAGGGAACTGAGGTTCATACTGGAGGCTTCGGGTTTTGTGATTTTGGAGCAGCGAGGTTCGCTGCTTGAGGGTTCTCCCATTGGTCCCCAATCTACTGAAATGGTCTTTGTGTGCAAGAAGGCCGTCTAGAAAACATGGTGTGTTGTCCGGAAACGCCCGATTCGCCAAAGCAAGCCCTGGCATCTCCGGACAACAGTTTATGTTCTGAATCTCTCTAGTCAACCTTTGAAACTTTCTACTACCTCATCTATGAGAGAACCGACGTACTCTACTGCAGTGCGTATAGGATCAGGTTTGGTCATATCGATCCCTGCCATCTCTGCGAGCCCTATCGGATCTTTCGAGCCTCCGGCTTTAAGAGCTTCGAGCCAACGGTCTATTGCAGGCTTGCCCTCTTGACGAATTGCTCTGGCCACAGCCGTACCTATAGTCAGTCCCGCTGAATAGGTGTACGGATAAAGCCCCATGTAGTAGTGGGGCTGTCGCATCCAGGTGAGTCTAGCCCCGTCGTCGATTACAAGTTCGTCTCCCCAGAAGTCTTTCAGTATATCTCCTTGGATTTTGCTGAGTATGGAAGCGGTTATAGGTTGCCCCTGTTCCGCAAGGGTGTATACTCGCCTTTGAAGCTCGCCTTCGATTAGGTGCCTCACGAAATTATGGTGGTATGTCGAAAGGAGCTGCATTATTATCCAACGCCGCATCCTAGCATCGGTAGTCTGAGACATCATGTAGTCGGCAACCAAGAGCTCATTTATGGTTGAAGGCGCCTCAACGAAGAACATAGGAGTGCTAGCATTTGCCAGCCTTTGGTAGCGGAACGTGAGTTCGCCGTTGCCTGCGTGTCCTAATTCGTGGGCCAACGTGAGAGCGTCGCGCATGTTATCGGTCCAAGTGGTCAATATGTAAGGGTGCGCGCCGGGTACGGTGTTGCAAAAAGCCCCTGTCGATTTTCCGATGTTATCAGCCAAGTCTATCCAGCGGTTTTTCAGTCCCGAATTGATGATCTCGATATATTCAGGCCCCAAGATGGAAAGACCTTTGGAGATAATATCTGATGCTTCTTCAAACGTTGTCTGCGGGTTGAAGTCTGGGTCAAGAGGTGCTTCTAGGTCGCAGTAAAGGATTTCATCGAGGCCAAGCACTTCTTTTCTGAGGTGAGCATAACGTCTCATGTGGGGAGCGAGCTCGGTCAGGATAGTGTCATGGAGGTTGTTGTACACTTCTATAGGCACTTCTTGTTGGTGGAGAAACATGTGGATAGCAGATGGATATCTCCTAAGATTTGCCAACACCACGTTTTTCCTGAACTCTGTGCCCAAGGTAGCACCATAGGTGTTCTGGTAATGCTTCAGACCTTCTGTAAACGAAGCATAAGAATTGCGGCGAAGAGCGGTATCAGGCGATATCTCGTATTTGTTCTCATAGAGGGCAAAGGACATTGCAAGATTATTGCCGTTTTTGTCAGTAACGGGCTCAAACGTGATGTCTGCTGCCTTCGAGATCTGATATACAGTAGAAG
>Ga0255346_1001219_pt1 | contig 37462 bp, 29 predicted proteins | sample wastewater_treat_FD_194410 | JGI IMG/M metagenome (GOLD analysis project Ga0255346, IMG submission 194410) | Wastewater microbial communities from Lulu Island WWTP, Vancouver, Canada - plant22 | ecosystem: Engineered > WWTP > Wastewater > Unclassified | place: Canada: Vancouver, British Columbia...
CATATAATCGTTAAAAGGCGAGTTGAAAGGCATATTCAGTTGATTGGGATTGAGATACGAATCGCTTGCAAAATTATATCGCGTAATATACAAATCGTATCCGCCGATGGAATTATGTCCGGTTGAAGCAAAATAAATCGTAACGCCGTCGGACATGACGAAAGGGTATGCCTGATCGCCGGCATCGTTTATCGATTCGGGAAGGCGCTTTTGGTTGCCAAAATGGTCAAGGAGTTTTTCCATCGTGTACAGATCGATATTTTTCAATGAATCCGTTAACGAAAAATAAACCTTATCCTTGCGTTCGTTCAGAAAAACGGGAAAATCATTTATGGGTGCGTTTTCGAAAAAATCCTGCATGGGCAACAGCGAACCGGAAGTTGCACTGAGATGATAAGCCGATAAAAAGACTTTTTTGGGAACAACCACACTATCGATGATTTGGACATCTTCGGTGCGCGATACCATTTTTCTCAACTTTTCCAAGAATGCTCTTTTCTCGGACAGTTTTGCCAGAGCTTCCTTGTCGCGTCGTTTCGCTTTCTCGTAAAGGGCAAATTCCTTTTCGGCATTGTCGAAGCGGTACATCAGCGTGAACAATTGTCCCAGATAAAGGTGAGCTTCGGGAATATTTTTTTTGGCAGCAAATGCAAGATATTTTTCGGCCTGCAGAATTTTTCCGGTTTCGTAAAGGCAAACTCCCAACCAATGATTGATTTGTGCGTTTTCGGGAGATGAAGCATATTCGGATTGAAAAACAGGCAGGGCTTCGGCATATCGTCCTTCGCCAAAAAAATTTTTGGCATCGTCCAACGTTTGTGCCTGTGCGACAAGTGCCGAAAAGGCAAAAAATAATAAAATCGAACGTAATTTCATAAGAATCAATTCCGATGTTCAAAGTTAGTATAAATGTTTATATGCCGACCGTTTTTACGACTTTTTTGTTCGGGAGAGTTGAGAAATCTGTAATTTATATCACTTCTTGCCGAACAATTGTTGACACTCTATCGGAATGAATGTGTGTCGATTGAAAATTATCATGTACTTTTGTAATCGAAATAAAACCATTCCAACAATGATACACGAAAAAATAGTCATCCTCGATTTCGGATCGCAAACTACACAACTTATCGGGCGACGAATCAGAGAATTAAACACATTTTGCGAGATCGTTCCCTACAATAAATTTCCCTTTGACGACGACAACGTGAAAGGTGTAATACTTTCGGGAAGCCCCTTTTCGGTGAATGACGAAAATGCATTTAAAACCGATCTTACGCGCCTTCGCAGTCATTATCCGGTGTTGGGAATTTGTTATGGTGCCCAACTTATTGCACAAACGTCGGGTGGAGAAGTCGGCAAAAGTGCCTCACGAGAATACGGACGAGCAAAACTTCATGTCAAGGATACTTCGGATGCATTGCTAGGAAATATTCGTGAACAGTCGCAGGTGTGGATGTCGCACGGCGACACTATTTTGAACATTCCCGAAACTTTCAGGGTGATTGCCTCCACTGGCGATATACACATAGCCGCATACAAAATTGAAGGCGAACCAACCTGGGGAGTTCAGTTTCATCCTGAAGTGTTTCACACCGAAGAGGGAACACGGATTCTCGATAATTTTCTTACTATCTGCGGTTGCCAAAAAGATTGGACGCCGGCTTCGTTCATCGAAACCACAGTTAACGATTTGAAACAACAGTTGGGTAACGACAAAGTGATTCTTGCGCTCTCAGGCGGAGTCGATTCGTCGGTGACGGCAGTGCTTCTCAACAAGGCTATCGGCAAAAATCTGACGTGTGTATTTGTCAATCACGGATTGCTGCGAAAAAACGAGTTCGAGACCGTTCTCGAAAACTACAAACATTTGGGATTGAATGTAATAGGAGTCGATGCCAAAGATCGTTTTTATAAAGCACTTGCGGGTGTTACCGATCCCGAACGGAAACGAAAGATCATCGGCAAGGGATTTATCGATGTTTTTGAGGAAGAAGCTCTTAAGTTGAAAGATATCAAGTGGCTGGCACAGGGAACGATTTATCCCGACATCATCGAATCGTTGTCCATTACCGGAACGACGATCAAAAGCCATCACAACGTGGGCGGACTGCCCGAAAAAATGCAGTTGAAACTTTGCGAACCCTTACGATTGCTTTTCAAGGACGAAGTACGTCGTATCGGGCTTGAACTTGGAATGCAGAAAAATCTGATTTATCGTCATCCCTTTCCGGGTCCCGGATTAGGAATTAGAATTTTAGGCGAAATCACGCCCGAAAAAGTTCGTGTTGCTCAGGATGCCGATGATATCTTCATCAGCAATCTGCAAATGGCAGGCCTCTATGATAAAGTGTGGCAAGCGGGAGCGATTCTGCTTCCTGTGCACTCTGTAGGCGTGATGGGCGATGAACGAACGTACGAAAACACCGTCGTTTTGCGAGCAGTAACCTCCACCGATGCCATGACTGCCGATTGGGCACATCTGCCCTACGAGTTTCTGGCGAAAGTTTCGAATGAAATTATCAACAAAGTGAAGGGGGTCAATCGCGTAGTATATGACATTTCGTCCAAACCACCCGCAACGATCGAGTGGGAATAGTCCTTCCAATAATTTCGACAGATTGTACTAAAAAATACTCCGATGAAAAAGTTTTTCTACTTCGTCATTTCTGCATTGCTCTTCGTTTCATGCAGTAACGGCCATAAGAGCGAAGGATACTCCATTCAAGGCACTGTGCCTGCCGACATTGTCGGCAAGATCTATTTGCAACGATTCGAAGACAAACAATATACGACGGTCGATTCTGCCGAAATTGTGAATGGTACTTTCACTTTCGCGGGCAGTGTGACTGAGCCAATGGTGTATGCCATCGTTCCATCGCAAAAATCTCAACGAGCACAGGTTTTTCTCGACAATCATCCCCTGCACATTACGCTCGATGAGGAATGGGAAGTTAAAGACTTAAAGGGATCGGAAAATTCCGAGCTTTTTCATCGACTTCTCCCACAAAGCAGGCAAGGCACACTTAACATTGACAGCCTTGTCCGGAATCATCCTTCGTCGCCGGTCGCAGCTTATTTCCTGACGCGCGAGTTGTATAAATACGATTACGAGGCGCTGAAAAAACTTCGCTCGCAATTTTCAGATTCGTTAAGCAATCATCCTTATATCAAGTCGATCGACCGCACGTTGGCATCACTCGAGAACGTTCAACCAGGTAAACCTGCACCCGATTTCACCCTTGCGTCCGCAAACGGTGATTCTATTTCTTTAAGCTCATTGCGTGGAAAATATGTCTTGGTAGATTTTTGGGCTTCCTGGTGTCCGGATTGTCGGAAATCCAATCCTCAACTGGTTGCGCTTTTCCAAAAGTATAAGGATAAAAATTTTACACTCTTGAGTGTTTCCATTGATGAGGACCCCGATCCCTGGAAAGCGGCTATCGAAAAAGACGGACTTGTGTGGTCGCAAGTGATCGATGTAAAAGGATGGCAAAGTGAAGTGGCCAAAACCTATGCCGTTCAATGGATACCGACGGGAATTTTGATCGATCCTCAAGGCATCATTCTTGCTCGCAGCACCGAGCCGGCCAGTCTGGAAAAGGATCTGGAGCGGATATTGAACCCTCGATAAGGTTATGATTGGCGATGTATGAATTAAAAAAAGGATTACTTTGTCTCGTCCTTCAGAAGGAACTATTACCCAGCCAAATAACTGTCAACTTTTTTAAGGCATGACACAAATCTCTGATTCGCAAACTTAATGTCATCATCACTCCTGCATGTTTTAAAGAAATTGAACCATTAAGACATGAAGAAAATTAAGAAATTTTTTCATGCACATCTTTCGATAAAAAATCGTCAACGAACTTATTGCTAAAATCATTGAGCATTATCCATCGAATGTTGCTTCGCGGCGCAAGTTCGGAAACTTGGGATAGTAAAAAAGAAATGAAGAAGTTAGAAATGGAGAGATGGAAATTACCAATTACCAATTACAATTTTGTTTATTCTTTTTTGCTGGCGCGGATATTCGTTTGTGTAACTGCAGTGGTCCTGCCTTTCAGGCAGTAATGGTAGGGACGTTTTTGTCCGCAGGTCATAACCTGCAGTTATGAAGGTTATTGCCTTTCAGGCAAAGGTTAGCCGGGGTGAATTGAAGGTTTTGACTGCGATGGATTTCTGTTTTCAAGGATGTTTTTTGGCTTGAAAAGCCGAATTTTCATAACCGCAGAATTCATTCTGCGGCATGAATCGTCGTCAGAAACCTGCCTGAAAGGCAGTACTTTTATTTGCCACGAAGACGCAAAGACGCGAAGTTGAATTTTCTTTTTTGCCGGCGCAGGCGTCTGTCTGTACACAAACAACACAAGTTGAGAAACTTGCGCCGGCAGGGAACAGCCGGATCCGGATTTCATCTGTAAATCGATAAATCATCAAATCTAAACTAAACTTTTCGCTTCTGGTTTATTCAATTCGGGATATGCAATGCGAGAATGATAGATAATTTTCAATTTTTCAACAAAAACATCCTTTGTCGTATCAATATCCTTGAAAGTGATGGGAGCTTTCTTAAAATAACCTTCAGCCACTTGAGTATCAATAATTCGATTTACGAGATTTTGCAAAGTTTCTTCCGAATATTCGGTTAAACTGCGTGAAGCAGCTTCTACGGCATCGGCCATCATCATGATCGCAGTTTCCTTTGTAAACGGATTTGGACCGGGATAACGAAAGGCTTCCTCATTGATTTCCTTATCGGGATTGGCATTCTTCCACGAAACATAAAAATAGCGGGGAATGCTGGTTCCGTGATGGGTCTCAATAAAGTCAATAATTTGCTGCGGAAGTCCATTTTGTTTTGCAATCTTCACCCCATCTTTCACATGATTAATCACGATGCGGGCACTTTCTTCGAAAGGCAAACCGGCATGAGGATTCATTCCCGGCGACTGGTTTTCGGTGAAAAAAGCGGGATTCATTATTTTCCCTATATCGTGATACAAAGCTCCGGTTCTGATCAACGATGCGTTTGCTCCAATTTTTGCAGCGGCGGCCGTAGCCAGATTCGAGACCTGCATGGAGTGCTGAAACGTTCCCGGTGTTTTTTCCGATAGCTCTTTCAGTAATGGTTTGTTGATATTTGCCAGCTCCACCATGCTTACCCCCGATATAAATCCGAAAGATTTTTCGAAAATATATACCAAAAGATAGGAGAACATGATGAAAATAAAATTAATGAGGAAGTAAACCAAAACTACCCAATTAACAGCCTCCAAGCTTCCTTGCGAATAAAGCGACAGCCCAACATACACCAAAATATACGTCAATAAAATAAAGAACGAGCTGCGAATAAGTTGTGACCTTTCGGAGAGTTCTTTAAGCATAAAAATCGAGACCATAGCCACCGATATTTCGATGACGATAAATTCGAAGGGGTAGGAAACCATCAGCGAACTCAGCAAAATGGTGATAATGCTTGCAAACAGTGCCGTTCGGGAATCGATAAAAGTCCTTATCAGAATGGTTACGATGGCATACGGAATAATATATACGTTGAATAGATTCAATCGAACCGAAAACGCAGTCAGTATCACAAAAAAAGTGATCAGCAACAGCATAAACATTACGTGCTGGCGATTTCGGTATTCCATCGGTCGGAAAAACAACAAATACAAATAAAACGATCCGATGAGCACCAACACGAGCATAAATTCTCCGAAAAGAGTCCAATAGCCGCGTGTTGCTCCTCCGCTTCTTTCTTCGGTTACTCGCTTGAGAGACGAAAGAATGGCATAGGTTTTGGCATCTACAATTTCGCCCCTGTCGATGATGCGTTGACCGGCCTGTACCATTCCGCTCGATGGCGAAACCTGCTGGATAAATTCGTTTCGAGCCTTTTCGGAGGTAGAAGCGTCGTATATAATGTTTTCCCGCAGATAATTATTTATGTTGGCCGACTTCAGTAGATTTTCCCTAAGTGAACCCGGTCTCTCGTTCAGGATTTTTTCGTACGCCGATCGGATGGTATGGAATGATTCTATGCTCCGCGAATTGGCCATATTGCCTTCTTTCAGTCGGAGGGATCGAGTTTGCGAAGCGGCAATCTTATCGTATTCTTCCGAATTCATGATGCCCTGCTTATACACTTCCAGCAATTTTTGTCGGATATAGGTTATATAGGGAGGATCCAAATTCCTTAGGTTGGCGTTCAGGTTGATGTCGGCATCAAATTCCGCCAGTGCATTTTTTTCTACGGACGTGTCGATGATATAGTAAGGTTCGTAATAAGCAAGAATGCTGTCTTGTTCGGCTTTATACTGTGCTTCCGATTTATAAATCGGGAAATCGAAAGGAGCAGTCAGCAATTCGTACTGCCAGGGACGGCCTTCGCTAAACGAATACTGAAACTTTCCCTGTCTCGGGAAACAGTATGTTATCAGCAGAATGGCGACAACAAAAATAAGTGGAATGAAATATCTCGTTTTCATCCGTATTTTCTTTTTGTCAGATAATTTGCTTTTTGCCATGACGAATGTGCGTATGAAGTATTAACAATGAAAAGGACGAATTGTTTGAATAACCGACATCGAATGACGGTGTCGTCACAAAAATGGATGTACCGGCGGTATGATGGGATTTGCAAATCCTTGCATCGATAGTTTTGCTTTGAGCCTTAGTGCCTTTGTGGCTATTCTTGCCACGAAGACGCAAAGACGCGAAGTTATCCGATTATCATTGTCAGCTATGGCTGAATTGGAGGCTGAAAAAGAGTGGAGAGTGAAGAGTGAAAAGTGGAGGTTGGAGGCCGGAGAAATGGAAATTACAAATTACCAATTACCAACTTCAATTCTGTTGGTTTTCTTTCGCCGACGCAGATATTCTCTATGCAACTGCAATAGTTCTGCCTTTCAGGCAGTATCCGGTTGTTGTGTCTTTGCCCGCAGGTCGATGACCTGTGGTTATGAATGTTTTTGCCTTTCAGGCAATGATGAGTTCGTGAATTGAAAACTTTTTTTGGCTTGAAAAGCGGAATTTTCATAACCGCAGAATTTATTCTGCGGCGTGAATCAGCAGCTATAACCCTGCCTGAAAGGCAGAACTTATCTTTCAAAGCAACTTTTTGATATGATGGGATGACAAATCCTTGCATCGAAGACCAATTTTTGTTTTTCCGTATTGCCAAAATGGAGATTTGGCAAATTTGGAGATCGAGATCTTTCAATCCTGCCTGTTTCGACGTATGCGAATCATGTTTGAATGGCCGTTTGGCTTCCAAATTAACATCATTCCGTAATTTGGAATTCTTTTTTGTCATGTCTTTTTCGCCTTTTTAGTCAACCTATTTCCGGAGATGATACGCGTTGACAGCCCCCAATTGATTTACAAATGGATATTGCCTATTTCCAATTCAATGTCGCCAAATTCTATCATTGCATTAAATAGTCGGATATGTGAGAAATTTTTCAAATCATCCAGGAGAATATTTCTTTCGATCATTTTCCCCTCTTCAATCAAATTAGCCCGATTGACTCCATAAATCAGAGGCATGGAGGGCGTAAACCACGAAACCCCGTCGAATAAGGCTATGTTGCAGATCGAAGTATCGGTTAACAACCCATTTTTCACCAGCAACACCTCATCAAAATTCCCCCTCATGGCAAAAGCCCTGTCAAAATCAGAGCGATCTGCTTTCTTGTAAGGCAATGATTCAATCTGAACCTGGACAATCCGCAACGAGTTGATTTCTCTTTTCAGATAAGGCCGATATTCGATTTTCCGAATTTTTGAATCGTACACCACTCTGCATTTGTATAGGCCGGTTTGTGGGGGATGAGAATCGTTGAGGGCCGATTGCAGATCCACGGGATTTGCCTCCGGATAAAATAAGTCGGAACAAATATTCATTCGTTTGTGATGAAACTCGAGACGATAGAAAACACCATCCAATAGTTTTATAGATTCAATAAATCGGCACATACACTTTTGCTAACATTTCCCTGTATTCCTTTAGGCAATCGCTGAACGAGGTAATTCCGCCTCCGCTTTTAAAGATCACATGTTCTCCTTTTTGTTCTATATAGCGTATCATTACAGCCGAATCCAGATTTCTGCCGTCGAATTGGCCAAAAATTCCGGTGTAAAAACCTCTCTCATATTCTTCCACTTCGCGAATTATTTCTATGGTTTTGCGTTTGGGTGCGCCTGAAATTGATCCTGCAGGAAGCATCGAAAAAATGATATCTCCCAGATGAGAACAATAATTTTCCGGTAGTTGTCCGATAATTTCCGAACTCGTTTGCAACAATTCGTTCCGGTGCGTATAAAGTCGGTCGATATATCTGTATTTTTTCACTTCCACTTTTTCGGCCACTTTGCTCAAATCGTTGCGCAAAAGATCCACGATGGTAGCATGTTCGGCCTGTTCTTTGAGATCGTTCAAAATCATTTCTTCGGCATTTGTTACCGAAGCATCAATCGTCCCCTTCATGGGATAGGTTGAAATTTTGCCCTCTTCTATTTTCACAAACGTTTCCGGAGAGAAAACGGTGAAAGAATCTTTTACCCATAGCTTATATTTCGAAACACTCAACTCGTATATGTCCTTCAGGTTTAAGTTGGTGTCAACAAATGTCGGCTGCGTCAAATTGAGCAAATATGAATTTCCTCGTCGGATGTTATCCATTACGAAATCAAATTTCGTTTGGTATGTTTCAAAATCAACCGGAGCAATTTCCCATTTGATATCCAAAGAACGATTGTGGGAGTTACTGCCTTTGGGACAATGCCCAGTCGACAGTTCAAACCGTATATAATCCTTGTTTAAATCGTTGCATTCGATCATATATCCATGTCGTCCCTCGAAGTCCACCAAAAAGAAAAAAGGAATATTCGAACTGCCGAGAAAATTCATTTGCCGAATCAATTCGGTTCGGCAGAGCAATGAATAAGGAAATTGCATATCGGTTTTTTGAAAGAATTGCAAGGAATATCCACGTTCTACTCCGGCACCGAGATACGCTCGATGGCTTTCCGTAAACGGCGCAAGGTCTCTTCCTTTCCCAACAGAACAGTGATGTCGAAAATGTGTGGTCCTTTGCCTTCGCCCACCAATGCAAGACGAAAAGCATTCATCACGTTGCCCGTGTGATACCGGTTGTCTTCGATCCACTTCATGATGATTCTTTCCTGATTTTCGGCTGAAAAATCCTCCATATTTTCAATCAAACGGATGAGCTCGCGCATCTGATCGGGCGTTTCGGCTTTCCAGCGTTTTTTGACCGTTTTTTCGTCATACTGTTCGGGTGCAACAAAAAAATAGGATGATTGCTCCCATAACTCCTTAACAAAGTTCACGCGATCTTTTACCAATGCAACCACTTTGCACACGTATTCCGGATTTGCTTCTATGCCTTTTCCTTTCAGAATCGGCATGAACATCGCAGTCAATTCTTCATCACGTGTTGCATGAATATATTTGTGATTGAACCATTTGGCCTTTTCGAAATCGAATTTTGCTCCGCTCTTGCTGCAACGGTCGAAAGAAAATGCTCGAACGAGTTCGTCCAACGAAAAAATTTCCTGTTCAGTTCCGGGATTCCAACCGAGCAATGCCAAAAAATTAATCACAGCGGCCGGCAAGTAGCCGCTTTCGCGATACCCGGAAGATATTTCTCCCGTTTTCGGATCTCTCCATTCGAGTGGAAAGACGGGAAATCCCAAACGATCGCCGTCGCGCTTGCTCAGTTTGCCATTGCCCTCGGGTTTGAGCAGGAGGGGCAAGTGTGCAAATTGCGGCATCGTATTTTCCCATCCGAAACTTTTATAGAGCCACACGTGCAACGGTGCCGAAGGCAACCACTCCTCGCCCCGAATCACATGCGAAATTTCCATCAAATGATCATCCACGACATTCGCCAAATGATACGTTGGCAATTCATCGGCCGACTTGTAAATAACTTTATCGTCGAGAACCGACGAGTTGATAACCACTTCGCCGCGTATCAAATCGTTGACGGTGATCGGAATATCGGGTTCGATTTTTATGCGCACCACATATTGAGTGTGATTTTCGATCAGCGACTTCACCTCATCGGCAGAAAGCGTAAGCGAATTGCGCATTGTTTTGCGCGTTGAAGCATCATACTGAAAATTTGGAATTTCGTTTCGCTTTGCTTCTAACTCTTCGGGAGTGTCGAACGCAATATAGGCCGCACCCTTATCGAGAAGCTCATCCACATGATGCCGGTATATTTCTTTCCGTTCGGATTGTCTGTAAGGGCCAAATTTTCCTCCCTTTCGGGGACTTTCATCGAAAGATAATCCCAACCAGTCGAAAGTTTCCTGAATATATTCTTCTGCCCCGGTAACAAATCGTTGCGAATCGGTATCTTCGATGCGGAGAATAAAATCGCCATCCTGCTGTTTGGCAAACAGATAATTATACAAGGCAGTGCGCACTCCGCCAATGTGTAGCGGGCCTGTGGGACTTGGCGCAAAGCGAACTCTTACTTTCTGATTCATATTTTTCGGTTATGGGGTGCAAATTTACATGATAATTTGGAATTAAGAAGTGGAGAAGGGAGAAATGGGAATTACAAATTACAAATTGCAAATTACGAATTGCCAATTTTGAGTTCTGTCGGTTTATTTTCGCCGCCGCAGGTATTCGTTTGTGGACTTGTTGGCGAGACCCAATAGGTCTCGAATACTTGTTGGGTCTGAATTGTTAAATCGACTCCCATTCGTTCGAGTTTAGCGATAACGTAACGTGGGCTCAAAACGGGAAGCAGTTTATCAACTGCCGTTGTTTTCGTCAATCCTTTCGATAGCCGACTTGAGGATATAGTCTTCTTCTTCGGTGAAGTGAATGAGCCGGCTAATGTCCTTGAAATAAGGCGAAGACTTGTCGAGCTTGGGGCAGTTATTCGTTTTTTAATGACAAACCCGGCATCCCGAAAGGTGTCGATATAGCGATAAACAGAACGGGACGAAATACCCAGTTTGTCGGCAATTTCATCCACGGTCAATGAGTTGTTGGCTGTGAGCATTTTCATCAGTCGGAGCAAGCATTCGAGTTTGGGTTGATCCATAGTGTTTTGTTTGAAGATTGCCTAAATTTCATTCAATTTTTGATATTCGCTATTGGTAATACGGTCGTTTTCTTTCACATAAAGAATGGCTTTAATTTGCCTTTCGTTCAGTCCTAACTTGCTTACATCCTCTTTGTTGTAGATGTCTTTGCGGAAGACTGTCCGGAAATAGCAACCTTTGAAGGATGAATCGACTTTCCCAAAGGGATTTGAGATTGGGGTTAAAATAAGTCATTTCCTTTTCTTGCTACTTTTAGCGATTCTATCTAAATATTTTTGTTTACGTTTTCCAATAATTGCAATTTGTTCTTCCATTTTACTATAGAGTTCTTTTTGTTCTTTAAGGTCATCTTTCAATGCGTCATGCTCGGTTAAAAAATCCTCTATAGTCGAGGAGAATTTATATCCTTTTGATTTTACTTTTTCAACAAACTGATTGAAATCTTTAATTTCACTATCATTTTGCTTGTTTATATCTTCATCTAAAGAATATTCACTATCAGTTATAAGGTATTCATGAATAACATCATTTAAGTCATATTTTAACCTGATTGGATTTTTTCCTGTTAAATCCACTCCTGAATCAATCAACAACTTAATATTATCCCAACAATCAGTTGTTATATAGGCAAGATATGGATTCTCAAAAATATTTAAGAATTCTTTAGATTCAATTTCAAATGATCCTAACAGATCAAATAAACTAATTAAAATTTCAGGTTTAACAGAAACCGAAGTATTTAATCCTTCCTTTAAGCCACACCTCGCAGCTCTTAAGGAATTTGTCAGTAAATAATAGTTATGTGGCAGTATTGTTGTATTTGCATCTTGGTTTATTTGATTGAGATTATAGGTTGTAAGATACATCTTTGCATCATTCTTTGATATTTCTAAATTTTCTTCATCCGTTCTCCATCGTGCTTTAAAAGTGCCCTTTGTGATATCGTTAATAGACAGGGTTAACCTATTCAATAAATCATCATCTATAGGTTGAGTTGAAATCTCAGACAGATTCTTTATTAGAAATGTATTACGAAAATAATAATTAATAAAATCAATGAGAAATGAACGAGGTGAATCCTCGTCGATGTAATTTGACAAATACTTTTTAAATGAAGTATTATGGGGAATTGTATTATTTATAATACCTGTATAATAACCTTTCACAAATACATTGTGAATTTGTTCTGATACAATATTTTCATCTACAGAACCAAAAGTGTTTTTGACATAGTTATAATTTGACATAGCATCTCCGTGTTTCAAAACTTCTGTAATAACTTCTTCCGGAATTATCAACTTACAACCGTAAGATTTCAATTCTTCTATTAAGTGCACATAGGTTTTATATAAGTCACTTTCCTTAACAATACAATTAAGTAAAACATCTGTATCAATGATAAATGTTTTTTGAGCAAATGTGGTTTTTTGAAACTCTCTCAGAGAAGGGTCCAAATTAAGAATTTGTAATCCTATAAATGCTTTTGCCCATTTAAATAGTATTTCGGCTTGTTGTTCTGTTGGATTTTTAAGAGTATCACCAAGCGCATATACTAATAAATCACCAAGTTCATCGGACAATCCATTTGCTTTCGTGATTTTTATTAGGTCTTTATTTCTGTCGCTAATAATTGTAGAAATCTTATTATTATTCACAAAATCTAATCCATGCAAACGAAAATATGCACTTAATGATTCTTTTATATTTGCTTTGATTGTTGCTAAAGAAGCTGCATCAATTGGCTTAGAAGTTGTTTTTCTTACCTTTTCGATTATATCTTCAATTAGAGCTTCTGTTTCTTTGTTGATCCCTAAAACATTTCCTTCTATAACCTCGGTCGTTTTTGCAGTGGTAAAGATTTTCCCCTCATTTTCAGATATTAATCTATCTTTTTTCAATCTTTCAAGTGAAGACTTTATCTGGTCTTCCGGAATATCTCTTGAATATTGCTTTTTTAAGAACGACTTTATTTCTGATATCAATGCCTCTTTTTGATTTACAACTACAGACAATATTAACTTGTCAAACATATCTTTCCTAGTTGCCTTTGCTTGGGGATTGAATGTAAAAAGCAATGAGCATTTTAATAGAGACGACTGAAATGAATCTTTTGAGCCTCCATTAAAATATGTCTCAGTTTCTGTTAAATTTTCTAATTGAGGCTTGATATCAGGAAAGTATCTTTTAAATAATTTGTCATTGTCTTTTTGAAGTCGAGATATGATTGTAGTTCTTTCAATAATTTCGACAGAAAAATCATTACCATATTTTTTTCGAATATCAGCTTTTATATCACCCACATTATTGATTTGCACAGTTGTCACATAAACCAAATTATTAAATTTTATTCCATTAGACTTTAACTTCTCTATTGTGTTTACAATTTTTTGCTTAGGGCTTTTGTCTAATGAATATTGAAAGATAGTTCTTTCTGTACCATCATTAAAATATTTGTTTTCTTCCGCGTCAATACCATCATCTCCAATGCCACCAACAGCTATAATATTATTGTACCCATCGTCATTAAGAATAGTTGTTGCTAACTCTTCAAATTTTCTGAAATCTGTGTAATTGTCTAATGCAATATTTATTAGGTAGTTCATATTTAGAAACTTTATTAGGTGATTATTATATTCATTGTAATATTTATTTATAGCAACGCTTCACCATTTCCCTTTTTCTTTATAATATTCAATCCCTTTGAAAGCCGCTGTTTTAGCTTGCTCCGGCGTGTCAAAATATTTATTGCCCCAATTATCATCGATTTTGACAACGAATTTATGAGTGAGGCGATCTTCCATGATTAAAACATGGTGCCCATCAATATTAAGATATTGATTCCCTTTCGCACTTATTTTCCACTTTCGTTTGAAAAAATTGGTTCGTCGGTTTGTTTTATTTCTTAATTCTTTTTCTTTGAGTTTTGGGTTGATGTAATCTTCTGTCAGCTTTTCGGCGCATTGGCAACCTACTAATAACTCTTCACCATAATCGGGGTGCGAAACAACATGGACGTAACGAATTCTCTCTTTACCGCACATCATACAGATTTCGTATGAGGCTTCGTCTTCCGATTGTCCATCTTCCCGCACATCGTACACATATTCCAATGTCCATCCTTTATGCGGAATGTCCTGTTGTTTCCAAAGATTGCTCAAATTTCTAATTATCGAATTTTATTAACAAATGGCATCATCATTATACTTTTAGCTTATGTTTATAAGAATTGTCGTAATACGGCAAAGATAAACAAATATTCACAAATAAACCAGGTTCAAGAGAAAAAGATTTCATGATATAATCGTTGCAAGAATGTTTTCTTTTGACAACTTATGTCAAAAAGAAAAGCTAATGCTTTGATACGGGTGATCAGGCCATTTCCGTGTCCCAAAAGCGGAAATATAAATCACTGTGAAATTCAATACCCTCTTCAGTATTAGGTAAAATAGCATTTTCCACAGGTGAACTTCCCATTGTAATTATAAGAATAACGACTTTCTCGCATTGTGCTTTATTCATGCTGCACCTCTTTTCAATTTAGAGAATTCATTACTACCGGAAGATAAGGCATGTCGGGCGAAGAAATATTCGGTAAATGGTTTTTATAGCGAGTAATAATAATCTTTAATTTTCTTGGCCATTAATTTTCTTCTTTCCTTTAAAAAATCTTCGTAGTGACCGGCATCCATTTCAGCAATATTTTCCGGAATGCAATTTACCCTTAAATTCTCTTTTAAGATTTCGATATCGGTTATATTTCCTAATTTCGGCTCTTTGGTTTCGCACTGAATGAATACCGTCCGAAAGTATTCGCACGGTGGTTTTTCACCAACCGATATGTTTGTTTGGGTATCAAAATAGGTATAGTTTGCAATCTGATTATATTTTGTTTTATCGGTTATCCCGTTTTTCTGCAAGTATCCTTTGGGAAAAATATGATGAACATCCCCCATCGTGGTTATCAAATCTCTTACTTTGGTTCCGTTCATGAAAAGCGAATTGTCGTTGTCCCGCACCTGGGATGCCAAAAAAACATTGAAAAAGGGACTGTTTATGACGGAAGTTTCCAAATTTTGAACCAAGCCGATTTCCCAAAACACATCCGATAAGTTGGCTTCTTCAATTTCTTTGAAATATTCCACAAAGCCTTTTTCGGCTATTCTGGAGATATCCATATCCATCATGGTTTCAGAGGAGGTGATGTATCTGCTTGTCAGGGTAGAAAAAACATACCATTTTGTAACGTAACGTTTTATTTGGGTTTTATCGATTTGATTATTCTTATTGAGTATAAGATAAAGCGTATAGGCAAAATTCAATGTCATTTGAGAGTTAATCAGCGTACTTGAAACAAACCCGGCCGATTTAATGGCAAGAACAAAGTTGGAGAAAGAAAATTCGTTCATGAAATCCATAACTCCTTCCGACAGTTTCATAAAAGAATCTTCGGCAATTTCTTCCTTATAATCGCGTGTTTTAAAATCTCGACCGCTGAGTAAACTCACTAAGTCTTTCATTTTTGCCCTGCCGAATTTACACATGAATGAAACACGTAAAATATCGCCGTAACTTGGATCGTAGATGCCATCCCTGTCATCTTTCAGCCATTTGATTCGAGGAGCATATTTCGATTCCATAAAAACTTTGTCTTTGGTCATCTCCTGATACCACTCGGGGTGGACCGCCAAATGCGAAAAATAGTCGATTGCCTTTCGCAAAATATTGCCGCCAAATTTCTCATTGGCCGCAATCTTCGACATGGCAAAATCGGCCTGATTCAGTTTTGTTCCCTGACTGTTGATCCGAATGAATATTTCGGTTACTTCATCAATTGTCAGTTCTTTGTTCAGCGTAATAATGCCGATTTGTCTATTTTTTATTCCTATCAGCTCGTCCAAAATACCATGCAATTTATCGGGATCTGTTCCAGGATTGAGTTCGCAATACCTGTTGACAAAACTTCCCCTTTTGAAATCGGATTTAAACACCTCGGCAATATCTGCAATCCATTTTTTGTCTTTCAATACCGCATTATCCTGCACCTTAAAAACCTCTTCATCATTTACAGCCAAGGGGTTAAAGGAAATTTTAATTTTTTTCTTTTCGAAATTTGCGTCGATTATTTCCATTCCCAATATGGCTGTCATAAGAGCCGAGACACGCTGTTGTCCGTCGATCATTATTTTTTTGCCTTCTGACAGTGTCCCGTCTTTCAGTTTCAGGTTTGGATTCTGAGAAATAATGAGATACCCTGTTGGATATCCATTATAGAGAGAATCGATCAGATCCCGCACTTGTTTGGGTTTCCAAACAAAAGGTCGTTGAATATCGGGAATGGCTATTTCTCCCGATTTAACGTAGTTCAAAATCTGATCAATCGAAAGATTGGACGCATTATATTTTTCTGCCATGACATTATAAGATTATCGTCGAGTGTTAATGCAAATTGCAAATTAATAAATCATAGATTTAGCGGAACAGTTTTCCGCCGGAAATATCCCAAAACTTTTTAAAATAAGCCGTCAGTTTTTCGAGTACCTTTTCTCGTTTTTTTGTACGGTCTCCGGTCGGTGTAAAACGCGATACCGGAGGCAGTACTTTCCCGATAGCTGTGCCGGTAGTTTGGATAAAGCCATCGCGAAAAGCATTGTCGAGGAAGCGGTAAGTTTCATCCCTGCTGAGGCGCTCTTCGTCGATGATGCGGTCGAGCTCCTCTTTTTTCTTTGCCTCTACAAAGGCTTGCCAATCTTCGTCAACTTGCGTGGAAGGAGTCATCGAGTCGATAAACTGTTCGATGAGGTCTTTTTTGTTGCGCAACTCCATACTCGAATCCACTGCCTTGCGAATACTTACCACGATTTCTTTGTCCTTCATATTGCTTTCGTGATATTTGCGGATCAATTCCAAAATATAGTCGATATTGATTTCCACCTGTTTGACGAGTTCCATTTCGAAGACGATATCGTCGTTCACGTTTTCGGCTTCCCCTTTTTTCTTTTTCCGATACTCGTTGTAAAGATCGATGTACATACTTTGATAATCCTGCATATCGCGTTGGGAAAGAATCTCGTTTCCGGCAAATGCATCAAAGGTGGAAAGGATATTCTTCACCTTTAGAATGTTTCCGTAGAGTCGGATAAAATCTTTTTGGCTTTGTTCGCCAACAACAGGTTCTCCCGGCGGAAACTTCTCTTGCAGCTCGTTAACCAATGCAGCGTAACCGGGAAAATCCTTGTTTTTATCCTTATAGCCATAGTAATATTCATCGTAAGTTTTCAGCAACACCACACCGGCAGCATCTTTGTCGCCGAAAAGCGAAATGCTCTCGTTGGTTGCTTCCTCGAGATTGCGAAAACAAACAATATTGCCGAAAGTCTTCACCGAATTGAGGATGCGGTTGGTACGCGAAAAAGCCTGCATCAACCCGTGAAGGCGCAGGTTTTTGTCCACCCAAAGCGTATTGAGCGTAGTGGCATCGAAACCGGTGAGGAACATGTTGACGACGATGAGCAAATCGATTTCGCGATCTTTCAGCCGTTGCGACACATCTTTGTAATAATTCTGAAACTTGTCGCTCGAGGTGTCGAAATTGGTTTTGAACAACCGATTATAATCCTGAATGGCGGACTCCAGGAAATCGCGCGAACTTTGATCGAGCTTACTCGTATCTTCGGGGTTTTCTTCATCGATCAATCCCTCCACCTCCGGCTCATCCTCATTCACACCAAAACTATAAATGAGCGCCACTTTCAATTGCTTGTCGCTCGGCAAATCGGCCATTTGCTTTTTGAACTCGGCATAATACCTTTTCGCGGCATCGATGGATGCGGTAGCCAATATGGAATTGAAACCTGCCAGACGGCGCTCCCTAAGCCGATAATAAGTATTGCGTTTGGTTTTTTGGTCGAAATGTTCGAGTATATATTTTACAATGTTATTGATACGTTTCGGCGCCAGCAGAATCCGTTCCCTGTCGATGTCCCACACTTTGGCATCCGCAATATTTTCCTGTTCGCGCATGGTCCTGACATAATCGACGCGAAAAGGCAGCACATTTTTATCCCTTATCGCATCCACCACCGTATAGGTATGCAATCTTTCGCCGAAGACTTGGTCGGTAGTCATCAAATCGGGACGGATGGCATTACCGGCCAAATTTTTTGCCAAAATAGGGGTTCCGGTAAAACCGAAAAGGTGATATTTCTTGAAACTTTTGGTTATGGCCGCATGCATATCGCCAAACTGCGATCGATGACATTCATCGAAAATGATGACGCAATGCCGATTGAATGCCGGCAAATTCTTGTGTTTTTTGATCAGTATCGACAATTTTTGAATAGTGGTAATAATAATGCGTGCCGCAGGATCTTCCATCTGCTTTTTCAATATGGCCGTACTCGTATTGCTGTTGGCAGCCCCTTTTTCAAATCGGTCATACTCCTTCATCGTTTGATAGTCGAGATCTTTACGATCGACCACAAACAGCACTTTGTTGATATAGGGCAATTTGCTCGCCAATAAAGCCGTTTTAAACGAAGTCAACGTTTTGCCACTGCCGGTAGTATGCCAAATATATCCGCCTGCCCGAGGAGAACTAAAGATTTTGTAATTGTTTGCAACGTTTATCTTTCCCAGAATGCGCTCGGTAGCCACAATTTGGTAGGGGCGCATCACCAGCAGCAATCTGTCAGTAGTGAAAACACAATATTTGGTGAGCAGGTTGAGCAAGGTATGTTTGGCAAAAAAGGTAGAGGTAAAATCCATCAGGTCGGGAATAGGCCGGTTGGCAGCATCTGCCCACCACGACGTAAACTCGAAACTGTTGCTGCTGCGTTTCCCTTTAGCCGGTGCTCCGCTTGTTGCTTCTTTAATGTGCGTAAAACGGGTAGTGTTGCTGTAATATTTGGTATGCGTTCCGTTTGAAATAACGAAAAGCTGCACATACTCAAACAGTCCGGTACCTGCCCAAAACGATTCGCGGCTGTAACGTTCAATTTGATTGAAGGCTTCTTTCAGATCCACGCCGCGTTTCTTGAGCTCTACATGTACCAGCGGCAACCCGTTGACGAGGATGGTCACATCGTATCGGTGGCTTCGACTAAGCTCAGCCACCGAATTGCTACGCCCAAGTGCCGCATCGGTTTCCGGAGTGGGGACCAAAGGTGAGGTACTACTGTATTGATTGATCACCTGCAAGCGATTGTTGTGGATGTTGTCCTTGTCGATGAGATAAATGTTTTTCATCGTTCCGTCGTCGCATTGCAAAAGCTGAATGTAATCTTCCTGAATAATGGCCGTTTTATTCTCTATCCCGTAATTGCGGTTTGCGATTTTGCTGTTGAAAAACTGTTCCCATTCGGTATCCGAAAATCGATAATTATTCAACAACTCCAACTGTCTGCGCAAATTTGCAATCAAATCGTTTTCCGATTTTATGGGCAAATATTCGTACGCTTGAGCTTGCAACTGTTCGATAAAAGCCCTTTCGAGTTCGGCCTCTGTTTGGTACGTCGTTTCGGCGCGTAGGATAGGCTGATATTCGCTTACAACAGTCGATTCGGTATTTTCGGATAATAAGTCGTACATTATAGATACTGATTATTTTAACAATTTGCGATTTTCCATTCCTTCTTCCAACACTTTCATCTGTTTGATAGCAATTTGATTAAGTTTAATCAATCGTTTACTTTGCGGCATATTTTCATTAATAAAAACAGCATTCAGATTTTCCAAGTTTGAAAGGCATATGAGTTGATTAATAGTTGCATAATCTCTCATATTTCCTTTCAGTTCGGGATTAGCTTCACGCCACTGCTTGGCAGTAACGCCAAACAAAGCCATATTCAGGACATCGGCTTCATTGGCATACACCTGTGAGATTTGTTGGGGAGTAAGCTCGATAGGAATTAAATTCTGCTTGATGGCATCTGTGTGGATATGATAATTTATTTTAGACAACTCACGTTTGGCACTCCATCCGAGTTGCTTTTGTTCCTCTTCTTTCAAACGCTGAAATTCACGAACCAGATAAATTTTAAATTCAGGGCTAATCCACATGGCAAATTCAAAGGCGATATCCTTATGAGCATAAGTGCCTCCATATCGTCCTGCTTTTGAATACAAACCGATTGCACTCGTTCGTTCCACAAATTCTTTTACACTGATTTTGAAATTGTTGAGTCCGGATTTACTTTTAATTATGGCGAATTCGCCATAATTAAAAAGAGCGTTGTTAACGTGTTCCCAAATACCCAGGTATTCCAACGTATTTCGATTTCGCAGCCAATCGGTAACAAAAAAATCGCCGTCTTTTGCTTTTATCATATCTGTGATGCAAATGTATTCTGCATTATTTGCTTGAACAACAGTAATCTCGGTATCCTTTACGTTAATCTTTGCCATGATTTTCGATGCTTTTTTTGATCCCTATTCATTTACTTTTTTGAAGTTAAGCAACTTCCCACGATAATACTCGTATTGTTTACGGCGTGCTTCAATTTCGGCCGGTAATCCTTCGGATATATCATTCACCAATTTATCGAATTTATCCAATATGCCTACAATGCGTTCTTGCTCTGCAAGGGGTGGAATAGGAATTTTAGTTTTTGCAAGGTTATCATTATAAAGCCTTGAAATAGTTCCACCGTCTGTTTTCCATTCAACAATTTTGTAATAATGAAATAGAAACTTATTTGTGACTGCACTTTCATCATTACTTATCCAAACAATATTTGAATCTTGAAAATAGGCGGGCTTACCATCATAAATTACCGTTCTGCCAATTGTGCCAGAAGCTGATATTAAAACTTCTCCAACTTTTGGGAAATTGAAACGCCTCTTATAATCATTGTACAATTCAGTTGAAATATATGCATCTGCTTCTTTTCCAAATGTGCCAATTTTATAAAATGGTATATCTCCATCACTTTTTGTTTCGTGTTTCATTATACGTTTACACATACATATTTTCCCAACTTCCCCCAGTGTTTTCCATTCTACCTCTACGCCATTCATTAACCACTTACCGTTAACCTCTGTGGTACTAAGCAACCGGTTGCGGTAATATTCGTACTGTTTACGCCGTGCTTCTAATTCTGCTTCTAATTCTGCTTCTAATTCTGTAAATTTATCGAGAATATTTACAATTTCTTCCTGAACAGGAAGAGGGGGAATGGGGATGAGAAAAGTTGTTAACTCTTTTTTATTAAGGCCTGGTATTCCTGCTCCAAGTTTTGCATTCATAATCTTTTCTTGATTATTTTTCAAAACATAATAAACAAATTTATTCGATATAAATTCACTTGTTAGTTTGATAACAAAACAATGTGCTCCTGCCCAAAATTTTGTTTTCATAAAATTGACATAACCTGCAGAAGCTCCACCTTGACTAATCGTAATAGTATTTGCTTCAGTATTAAAGGAATTATAATAACCAGATTGACTTATACCTCCATTAATAACAGGAAATTTGCCAAATTCAGACATTGAAGTTTTATTTAACTGCATACCTGTATTAATAGAAGCTATTTCTCCCAATTCTTTAAACTCAACCCCGTTGGGGCAATATTGAGCGATCAGTTCATCGATTTTGTTCATGTTGTTGTGATGTTATTTTGGGTTCGACTACCTATGCTTAGACACCTCATTCGTTCCCTGAGCGGTGTCTTCGGCAAGCTCAGACACCGCGTCATTTTCATCCGTGATTGAGTTTGTTTTTTTATCGGTGATTGAGCCTGTCTTTTCTTCGGTGATTGAGCCTGTCTTTTCTTCGGTGATTGAGCCTGTCTTTTCTTCGGTGATTGAGCCTGTCTTTTCTTCGGTGATTGAGCCTGTCGAAATCACCGATTCCTTTTCTCCGCTGCCTGAGCTTGTCGTGTCGCCTGATCCTGTCGTGTCGCCTGATCCTGTCGCGCTGCCTGAGCTTGTCGCGCCGCCTGAGCTTGCCGAAGGCGAGCTTGTCTTTTTCCCGGTGTCTGAGACTGTATTTTTAACGGTGATTGAGCTTGCCGAAATCACCGAATTGCCCCGCCCAAGTGCCGCATCGGTTTCCGGAGTGGGGACGAAAGGCGAGATACTACTGTATTGATTGATCACCTGCAAGCGATTGTTGTGGATGTTGTCCTTGTCGATGAGATAAATGTTTTTCATCGTTCCGTCGTCGCATTGCAAAAGCTGAATGTAATCTTCCTGAATAATGGCCGTTTTATTCTCTATCCCGTAATTGCGGTTTGCGATTTTGCTGTTGAAAAACTGTTCCCATTCGGTATCCGAAAATCGATAATTATTCAACAACTCCAACTGTCTGCGCAAATTTGCAATCAAATCGTTTTCCGATTTTATGGGCAAATATTCGTACGCTTGAGCTTGCAACTGTTCGATAAAAGCCCTTTCGAGTTCGGCCTCTGTTTGGTACGTCGTTTCGGCGCGTAGGATAGGCTGATATTCGCTTACAACAGTCGATTCGGTATTTTCGGATAATAAGTCGTACATTATAGATACTGATTATTTTAACAATTTGCGATTTTCCATTCCTTCTTCCAACACTTTCATCTGTTTGATAGCAATTTGATTAATAGTTGCATAATCTCTCATATTTCCTTTCAGTTCGGGATTAGCTTCACGCCACTGCTTGGCAGTAACGCCAAACAAAGCCATCCGAGTTGCTTTTGTTCCTCTTCTTTTAAACGCTGAAATTCACGAACCAGATAAATTTTAAATTCAGGGCTAATCCACATGGCAAATTCAAAGGCGATATCCTTATGAGCATAAGTGCCTCCATATCGTCCTGCTTTTGAATACAAACCGATTGCACTCGTTCGTTCCACAAATTCTTTTACACTGATTTTGAAATTGTTGAGTCCGGATTTACTTTTAATTATGGCGAATTCGCCATAATTAAAAAGAGCGTTGTTAACGTGTTCCCAAATACCCAGGTATTCCAACGTATTTCGATTTCGCAGCCAATCGGTAACAAAAAAATCGCCGTCTTTTGCTTTTATCATATCTGTGATGCAAATGTATTCTGCATTATTTGCTTGAACAACAGTAATCTCGGTATCCTTTACCTGAATCTTTGCCATGATTTTCGATGTTTTTGATCCCTATTCATTTACTTTTTTGAAGTTGAGCAATTTCCCACGATAGTATTCGTATTGTTTACGCCGTGCTTCTAATTCTGCTTCTAATTCTGCTTCTAATTCTGTAAATTTATCGAGAATATTTACAATTTCTTCTTGAACAGGAATGGGTGGAATGGGAATTTGGATTTTTGCAACAATATTACTCATAAGTTTTGGGTTGCCCATTCCTGAACTAACAAAACTCTTCATTGTTATGCTCAAAACATAATAGGCAAATTTTGGTAAAATCTCAAAAGAGTTAGCTTTTAACAAACCACAAACATTTGTAATACTAAATTTTTCATTTCGATAGAAAATTGTACCTGCATTTGCTCCATCAGTAGTCCATGTTAAATATTCGCCATCATAGTCATATGTAGATATTTTCCCAATTTGGCCATTATTAGCTGTTTGGGAAGAATATACAGGATATTTACCTTTATTTTGGCTTAAATATTCCTTAGACATTACTCTACCACGTGAAATCTTAAATATATCTTCAAGCCTTTTGTATTCCACACCGTTGGGGCAATATTGTGCGATCAGTTCATCGATTTTACTCATTTTCTTTTCCTCCCTTCTCCATTTTTTTCTGAACAGCTTTGATGCTTTCGAGGTAGGCTTTTTCTACCGGAGACAACGTTTTGAGCCGGTACTTCCGAAATTCGTCTTTGGCTTTTTCTATAGCTTGCTGATGACTGACGCTTCCTGCATTGGATAACAGTTTTTCACCGGAAGCCGACAAAATGTTGTCCAACTGCTTGATGTAGTCAGCCATGTACATGGGACGATGTTTGATGGCTTGAATCTCTGCAAAATCGAAATAGGCAGAAACCAGGTTATTCAGTATCTTCAATTCTTCTTCATTCAAATAGTTTTTAGCCACTGTAATATCTTTTGAAGAAGGTTGCTCACCTGGGAAAACGGTTAAACCCATAAACGGCTTGTCGCTGTCGGCACGTTGATAAATGACTTCGGCGGCCGTATGCCCATGAGCTGCATAATGCAGTTTGTTTTGCACGATTTTGAAAAACTCTACAGATTCGGGGGCATGGGGATCGTAGTCCACACTGGTAGCATACAAATCGAGCACCTGCCGATACATCACCTTCTCCGAAGAACGAATGTCGCGAATACGATTGAGCAACTCGTACCAGTATCCACCTCCGCCCAATTGTTTGAGCCGCTCGTCATCCATGGTGAAGCCTTTTATCATGTATTCCTTGAGCCGTTCGGTAGCCCAGATGCGAAACTTGGTGGCAATGCGCGATTTGATGCGATAACCCAACGAGATAATCATATCGAGATTATAGAAGTTTGTCCAGTTTTCCTGTGTTTTTCCTTCTATTGCACCGTGCTTAGTGGTTGTTCGGAGTTTCCGAACAACCAGTTCTTCTCTTAATTCACCTTCTTCAAAAATATGCTTAATATGCTCACTTATATTTGATTTGCTCGATTGGTACAATTCGGCAAGTTGAGCTTGCGTAAGCCAAACATTGTCATTTTCGAGCCGAACTTCGATTTTGGTTTTGCCCTCCTCCGATTGGTAAATAATTATTTCTCCGCTTTGCGCTTTATTCATGCTGCACCTCCTTCCAAATCGGCCACAATTTCGTCGATGGCTTCGCGAAGTTTTTGCTGACGGATGACGATCTCGGCAATGCGGGCGTTCAGTTTTTCGATATCCACTTCTTCGGTCTCGTTATTCTGCTCCACGTAACTGCTCACGGCAATGTTGTACTCGTTTTCGGCAATGTCGCTGTTGGGAACCAGCCGAGCAAAGTGGTCAATGTCTTTGCGGTCGATAAAAGCATGGAGGATTCGTTCGCGGTTTTCTTCGGAAAGTTTATTTTTGTTGCCGCCACGTACAAATTCGGCCGAAGCGTCGATGAAGAGCACGGCATTGTCGGCCTTGCTTTTTTTGAGTACAATAACGCATGTGGCTATGGTAGTGCCGAAAAACAAATCGGGAGGCAGCTGAATGACCGCATCCACATAATTGTTGTCGATAAGGTATTTGCGAATTTTCTGCTCGGCACCTCCGCGGTAGAGCACGCCGGGAAATTCTACGATGGCTGCCGTACCCGTTGTGGACAACCAACTGAGCATGTGCATGGTGAAAGCCAAATCGGCTTTGCTCTTGGGTGCCAGTACGCCGGCGGGAGAAAAACGGGGGTCGTTGATCAGTACAGGGTTGCTGTCACCTTCCCACCGGATGGAATAAGGCGGATTGGAAACGATGGCATCAAATGGTTCGTCGTCCCAGTGTTTGGGATCGGTGAGGGTGTCGCCGTGGGCTATGTCGAATTTTTCGAATCCGATATCGTGCAAAAACATGTTGATGCGGCAAAGGTTGTAGGTGGTGAGGTTGATTTCCTGACCGAAAAAACCCAACCGAACGTTTTCCTTGCCGAGGACTTTGGCAAATTTGAGCAGAAGGGAGCCTGATCCGCAGGCAGGATCATACACCTTGTTGACTTCGGTTTTTCCCACCACGGCAATTCGGGTAAGCAGTTCGGAGACCTCCTGAGGGGTGAAAAATTCGCCTCCCGACTTGCCGGCATTGCTTGCATACATGGTCATCAGGTATTCATAAGCGTCGCCAAAAGTATCGATGGAATTGTCTTGATAATCGCCCAGTTGTAAATCGCCAACGGCATTAATGATCTTCACCAGCTTTTCGTTTCTCTTGGCAACCGTAGGTCCGAGTTTATTGCTGTTGACATCAATATCATCGAATAGGCCTTTAAAGTCTTTTTCGCTCGGCATACCTTTGGCAGAATTTTCAATGTTTTTGAAAACGCGGCTCAGCGTTTCGTTGAGGTTGTGATCGTTTTTGGCGTTACGGCGCACATTCTCAAAAAGGTCGGAGGGCAGTATGTAAAACCCCTTATCCTTCACGGTTTCGCTTCTCCCGAATTCGGCTTCCTCGTCGGAAATACTCGCATAATCGAAGTCGGGATTTCCCGCCCGCCGCTCTCCTTCGTTAATGAAGGACGTGAGGTTTTCGGATATGAAGCGGTAAAACAACATTCCCAGCACGTACGATTTGAAATCCCATCCATCGACGCTGCCTCTGAGGTCGTTGGCTATCTGCCATATCGTGCGGTGAAGCTCGTCGCGTTCTTGTTCTTTGGTCATTATAGTGAATTAATTTTTTAGTTTTTTAAAACCATATTTTCTTTCTCGCTTCTCAAATGCTTCTTTGCCCCCTTCCAGAATTTCGCAAACATGTTCTCTTATTCCTTGAGATTCAAGAGTTATAGCGATGTTTTTGTTGAGAGATTTGGTATCTTCTAAAGCCCCATTGATATATTGAAACTTAATGTTGTTTTTATTTAAACTGTTATTTCCGTTTTGATTGGCAACAATAACATTTTCGGCATCGGCGCTAACAACAACGTTTGGGTTGTGTGTTACAATGATTATTTGTCGCTCCTTTTTCTTCGTTTTAAGATATTGTACCAATTCATTATAGATGGCACGATTATCCAAACTATCTTCTGGCTGGTCAATTAGAATAGGACATTTTTTTGTACTAAAATCCAATAATAATTTTAGTATTACAAAAGCCTGCTTCCCTTCAGACATTTCAGAGAATGTGTCATTTTGATACGATAATTCGTAAGAAATATCAAACCAATTTTTTATAAGTAATTCATTTACTACATTTTCATTGGTATTATAGTTCTTGTAATCTATTTCTTTATTTAGTGCTTTGGATAGGAATACTTTGCATTGAGCAGAGGTATTTGTTTCATATTGATTTATAAATGTTTCCATGAAATCCTGCCTGTCATTTCCTCTTCTGTTTAACTTACTTTCTAAAAAATTCCTGAGATTTTGCTTTTGAAAGTTCATTTTAAGAGTAATTTTAATGCCATCAAATTCAACAGACAGATTATCAACGACATTTTGTGTATTAGATTTATAGGTTAAGTGGTCATCAATAATGCTTTGTAATGTATTATTTTTTTGCGTATTTAAATTGGTTATTTGTTTTTCAAGTTTGGTAATCTCTTGCAGTTTATTGTTTTCTTCCTTCAATTTACTCTGGACATCATTTAATTCTTTATTGTCATTATAATATTTCGTTACCCTAACAAATACATTGTTCTTCTTTATTTCATCTATTTTAGAATTGTGTTGTACTTTACCTTCATTAGTTGATTTTTCAAATTGCTCAACAATTTCCAACCATTCTTTTTCTGTTTTTATTGTTAAGTTTTTGAAGTATCGAATTAATTCATAATTATTTAGAGAATAAGACAGATTGTCAAATCCATTTTCAGCGGGATAAGAATTATTTATTGGTGTAGCTATTTTCATTCTTTCAAACAACTTCAAATCATTTTCTGCCTGTGAAATAATAAGTTCGCTATCTGATATATCCTTAAGTAATTTCTTATATGTTTCCAACTCTTCTTGGGAAGTTTGGCTATTTTTATTTAAATCACTGATTTTTGAGCTTAATCTGGTTATTTCCGTTTCGACCCCTTTTTTATCTCCTTTTTCTTTAAGTTGATCTTGTAAATTTTCAATGTCCGATTGATTTTGAAAGATTTCCAATATATTTTTGGCTATATTTTTTTTAAGCGTTTCATTTTGAATTTTGTATTCCTCCAGTATTTTATTTTCATCCCTATTACGGATAATATCCTGAATTAATTTATTGGTTTCTTCTTCATTTTTAGCAATTTCATACATATAATTTTGAGGGAAGAAATCAATATCTCTGCTTGCCGTCTCTTCGCCATCTTTCCATTTTACAGAAACACCAATTAAATGACTGTTTACAAATTCATCATTGGATTCAATTTTGCTATAAATCTTTTTAGCAATTGCCTTAAGTAAGGTTGATTTACCTGTTGAACGGCCACCAATAACTGTATTTAGATTTTCGTTAAAATAAATTTTTTCATTCCAAAAGTCATCTTCATTTAGAATTACAGAATCAATTACTTGGTAAACGCTTTTTTCTTCGGGTTTTGATTCCTGAATTTTCACTCGTTCCTCTGGTTCAAAAAGAATTTGCTTTAAACCTTCAAATGTAGTGTCTGACTTAATCCAACAATTTTGTTTTAAAGCATATTCGTTTATGTTATGATTATCAGAACATAAAATCATAGGCATTATAAAACCAATATTTTTAAAGATAATCTGTTTATAACTCTTTATGTCGTCAATTTTTCCAAGTTCTAAAATATCAATACAGTTTGATAAGATTCTTTGTTTTTGTTGCATTTTAACAACTAAATTGTTTGTTATATTTTCTAAAGTATTGGTTTTCGATCCTGCGTGAATAGTTGTTATTCCTCCTAATTCGTGAATGATATCACAAGTGTCAATTAAATCACAAACAATATTTTCCAAACCTCCTTTTTGGGCAATATCAGCAACTGTTATTCCTAATTTACCTTGTAAAGTAGTCCAAATACTTGAAATGTCTGAATTTTCAGGGAAAATACCGATAAAATGAATTGATTCTTTTCCTCCAAGTTCCGAACAAAATTCTATGCCTGCAAAAACAGTAATATTTTTTTCTTTGCCTAATCTTTGCAACTCCTGTATTTTTAATACATCTATTGTATGGTGATCGGTAATTGCTACTGCTGAAATATTGCTTTCGGCTAATTTGTCAACTAATTGTTGATTTGTAACTGATTTATTTTGGTAGTCGTATGACGCAGGTGTGTGAAAATGCAAATCCCACTTACGCCATTCAGAGCCTCTTGATAAACTTTCCATAAATTTATTTTTTTAGAGTTTGAGTCCACTTGTAAAAGTCATTTATTGAAAAAAACAACATTTGATTATCAGTTTATTACAACGTCAAATTCTTGGATTTTGAACATTTTTAAGTAGACTCAGAGTTTTATTTACTAATTTCAAAATTTTTCCTGCCACATCTTTTTATCATCTAACACTTCGGTTCCTTTGTCTGCCAGTCAAAATGCAAGCAATGAGTTTTCGTCATTCGAGCACAATTTGCACAAGTGCAATTACTTACTAAGGTATCGATATCCCATTTCACGATTCAATTTTACAACCTGTCGCATTGCACAGCCTTTCATCTCCGATTTTATAAGCGAACAGCATCCCTTGTTATGCTTTTTTACTTTCTATTTTCCGGAAATTATCAGAATAAGCAAAGATAAACAATTATTCACAAATAAAACAAGCGTAAAAGAAAAGATTTTCAACCAAAAAAGATAAAGAAAATATTCATTTTTGACAACTTGTGTCAGAAAGCAAAAGCAACTTAAAACAGCTGCTTTTTGAATGTGTCGAATTTTAGGGCTTTTTGTACTTGTCATGCGCATAATGAATTAGGAGACCTTGAAGGGTAAAGCGCTTTATCTGATTTTCGGCCGTCTTGGGAGGGATGCCCAATTTTTGAGCAACGCTGAGGTAGGTTTTCCGGTTGAACTCGGGGGGTAACGCGTCGAGAAATTGTCGGCGAAGCAATTCCGGTTCGTTGTCCGAAGCGGACTGCGGATTTTGTTGCGGAAGCGTTTGAAAGACTTTTGCGGTGTGCTGCAAAAGGACATTGACCATGGCAAGGGCGGTGCGGAAATCGGCATCATTACAGACCATTGTGGTCGAAATATTGCCGTCATCACAAATTCGCAAGGTGGTTAAAATCATGGCTATGCGATAGGTTATCAACCCTAAACGGCGAACCGAAGCGACGATATCGAGCCCGAAGAGGGCGGCGTATTGCTTCTGTATGCCATCGAAAAGGGCGTTGAATTCGTCCTGCCAGGGCTTGGGCGGTAACGAACAGAAAGAGATTGGGAGAAACGGTAACGCCACCATAAATTCCGTACACGTTGGGCAGACAAGCGGAAGTAACGACCAAAGAGCCCAGCAAAAAGCAGGTCGGCATCTTCACCGGAGTTTGCATAATTTGTTATCTGCCGGAGAAAATCGGGCAAAAGGGGATAGATTGTTTCGGGAAATGTGGGTAACACCTCTTTTTGCCCTTCTGATTCCTCCGAGGGGGAGAATTGTTTTGTCACTTTTGCCAAATCTCCATTTTGGCAATTTGGATATTTGGCAATATCGTCGGGATTGTGATTTAAACGACTTTTTTTGATTGTCTTGTTTTTTAATGGAGACATCAATGCCGGAGGACTTTGCCAAATGGTAAAGTGTTTTGACGGTTCTGCCGTGTCCGTGAGCTTTGACGCAAGGGATAAAACCGACTCAGTCGGTGGAAATACGAACGACCGTTCTCGCCCAAAGCGACGGCAAGGGCAAAGCCGAGGTCGCGCCAATTGGCTGGATTGAATTTTTGTTCATCATTTATTGAGTTTGAAAGTTGAAAGTAGTTGGGGCGTTGCCCCAAACCCCACATTATTTTTTGCCTTGGTGCAAAAAATAATGTATAATGTATAATTGAGAATTGCTAATTACAAAGAAGTTGAGTTCATAAATTGTGAGCTTGTAGCTGCTTGTTCGCTAAAAGACAAATAACTTTCCGTCAGCTGACGGCTCAAACATCTTGTCTTTTGCCTGACGGCACGCTCGCTGCGCAGATCAAGTGCCCCGATGATGTGATGAGGTTGGAGAAATGAATTATAATGGGGAAGGGGCAAAAGAGAGGAGACTCCGTAAAAACGGCTTTTGCCACGATTTGCGAAAGCAAAGAGGGCAAAAAGTAACTGACCGATTCGGAAAATGTAGGCGTTTGTTTGGAATCGAAATCCTCAATATCCTCAATATCCTCAGCTGAGGATATTGAGGATATTGAGGAAATGGCAGATTTTGGGACAGAGTCCCATTCGTTCAAGTTTAGCATCAGCGTAACTTGGACGCAAGACGACAGGCAGTTTGGAAACTTGTGTTATAACTTTGGAAGAAAAGAAGAAATGGGAAGTAAAAGAAGAAGTGGAGAAGTAAAGAAGTTAGAAATAAGAATTTCAAATTACGATTTGAAAGTAAAACTTTAGGACTTTATGAACTTTCTAACTTTACAAACTAAAATGATTATCATAACCCCTGCACTGCCTGACGGCAGCGCTTGTCCCCTTATCTTAAGGGGACTGTTCAGATGGTGTGATCCCATAATTGAGAATTAACAAGAAATAGAGAAATGGGAAGTAGAGAAATAAGAATTTCAATGAATTATCAAATCGGTAAATTTTTCAATCGCGAAATTATGCATTGTTCATTATTAATTATCCATTGATTCTTGGGGCGTTGCCCCAAACCCCACATTCTTTTTTGCCTTGATGCAAAAAAGTATGCAAAAAAGATCAAGACTGCATCTCCTCATCGACCCGATAGCTGCTTGTTCGCTAAAAGACAAATAACTCACCGCCTTGCGGCGGCTCAAACAGCTTGTCTTTTGCCTGACGGCACGCTCTCTGCACAGATCGGGTGCCCCGATGATGTGATGAGGTCAGGAAAATAAGGGAGAATGGATGAGTGTGAGAGAAAAAAAGAAGTTTGAAGTGAAGAAGTCAGAAGTGAGAGGAATATCATAACCCCTGCACTGCCTGACGGCAGCGCTTGTCCCCTTATCTTAAGGGGACTGTTTAGATGGTGTGATCCCATAATTGAGAATTAACAAGAAATAGAGAAATAAGAATTTTAAATTACGAATTTTCGTTTTGTTTGTTCGCTTTTCGCCGGCATGGATATTCGTTTGTGCAATTGCAGTAGTTCTGCCTTTCAGGCAGTAATGGTAGGGACGTCTTTGTCCGCAGGTCGTGACCTGCGGTTATGAAGGTTATTGCCTTTCAGGCAAAAGTGAGCCAATGAATTGAAGGCTTCGACTGCGATGGATATTTCTGTATTCGAGGGTGTTTTTGGCTTGAAAAGCCGAATTTTCATAACCGTAGAATTTATTCTGCGGCATGAATCGTTGTCAGAAACCTGCCTGGAAGGCAGAAGATTTATTCTCCACGAAGGCGCAAAGACGCGAAGTTGAATATTATACCCCCTGCATCATCCGGAATTCATCAGTAAATCGATAAATCATCTAATCGATCAGTGTTCTTTTTCGCTGGTGCAGATATTCATCTGTGCAATTGCAATGGTTCTGCCTTTCAGGCAGTAATGGTAGGGACGTTTTTGTCCGCAGGTCGTGACCTGCGGTTATGAAGGTTATTGCCTTTCAGGCAAAATGAGCCAATGAATTGAAGGCTTCCACTGCGATGAATATTTCTGTATTCGAGGGTGTTTTTGGCTTGAAAAGCCGAATTTTCATAACCGCAGAATTTATTCTGCGGCATGAATCGTAGTCAGAAACCTGCCCGGAAGGCAGTACTTTTCCATCGCCGGTGCAGATGTTCATCTGTGTTCTTATTGAAGAGACCTCGTATGTTTGCAGAATTAACACAAAGAGGGAAAAGTTCTTTGACATTCATCAAGCAAAAGAGATAATTTTGTATAAAAAACACAGGAAAAGAATGAATTATAAAAACAAGCGAGATTCGTTTCCCATATTAAACAGCAAGTCGATAATGCTGAGATTGGGCAGAAAACCGAATTTTTGTTCAAAAACCTGATAATATGGCTTAACCTCGAAATCGCGATCGAGTGCTTTCCAATCGCGCTTAGGATGAATCGTTTCGCGAAAATCCGATTTATTTTCATCTGACGGTTCCACGTACGATTTGGTGAAGCTTATCGGGGTTGAAAATTCGAGCAACCGACAGATTGTAGCGCGAAGTTGTTCGTTGAAATCGAGTAAAAAAGGAATTTTCTTTTCGTAAAACGGGGAAAAATAGTCGGCATAATAATCGAAAAACGGCGTAGATTTGTAAGCCGAAACAATAGCATTCCAATGAAGATGCCGCCAGTTACCATGATCGGCAATGCGAATATCTTTCATTTCGCATGCCAAATCGGATGGCTTCTCGATCGGAATGCTCAGCGGTAACGGGCCATTGGCACCGGCAATAATGCACCGGTTTCGATAGGATTGTTTCGTATAATGATCGTGTATTTCGATTTGTACAGTCGATGCCCGAAACAATTTGCTGTAGTATTCGACCGGGGCCAAATAAAGCGACGACAAAAGGATCGGTTTCTCATTTGTCGGAAATCCCAAATTATCGGAAGCCTTCATGAATAGGAAGAAACAGGGCGTTTATCGTCCCGCACTCTTAAACAAGCGGTTCCACCGAATTTTTCCACTGAACCATCCTTTATCCTTATCCAACGACAGCCAAATGAACATCGGTTGGCCCACAATATGATCTTCGGGAACAAATCCCCAAACACGGGAATCGGCCGAATTGTGCCGATTGTCACCCATCATAAAATAGTAGTTCATGCGAAAAGTATAGGAATCGGCCTGTTTTCCGTTGATATATACTTTACCGTCCCGATAGGCGAAATCGTTCCCCTCGTAGTTTTTGATACACCGTTCATAGGCAGCCACCTTGAAAGGAATATCGGCATCAAATTTCAATGTAGCACCTTTTTTCGGAATCCATAAGGGTCCATATGTATCACGTGTCCATCCTGTTTCGTAATCCACCGGATAATAATAAGCCGCGCCGGGTTGTTCCACTTCCTTGATCACCGTCAGAACGAAAGGCTTCGCCTTCATCTCTTCCACCATTCCGTCTGTCATTGGTATTTGCGCATAGAGTTTTCCAAAAGAACCGTTTTTCGTTTTAAGGCCCATTTTAACGGCACTTAAACTGTCCACATTGGTCAAGTCCTGATATTTCGGAACAGGCTGTCCATATTCGTTGACGGCCTCATAATCACTTTTGCTGATGCCTATTTGATCGAAGACCTCCGGTGAAATAACCGTACCATCGGTTTGGATAAAATAGTTATGTTGTGCGGTTTTTACGTGCGGAATAAGTTTCCCGTCCACATAGACGGCATCATTTTTGAGTTGAATGGTTTCGCCGGGCATGCCAATACAGCGTTTCACATAATTTTCGCGACGATCCACCGGTCGCCACACAATGTCGCCATAAGAACGTTTGTCGGCTCTGATTCCGGCACTTCCGTTGGCGTTGTATTTCGAAAGGGTATAAAAATCGACAGCCTGCATATTGAGTGCGACCGTATCTCCAGCCGGAAAATTAAAAACGACGATATCATTTCGTTTCACCTCACCCAATCCTTTCAGTCGATGATAAGGCCATTGGGGCTTTTCGAGATACGATTTTCCACCGATAACGGGCATGGTGTGTTGCGCCAGAGGAAATGACAGCGGCGTCATGGGTGCGCGTGGTCCGTAACTCAATTTGCTTACTGCAAGAAAATCGCCCACGAGCAACGATTTTTCGAGCGAGGACGAAGGAATCTGATAGTTCTGAAAGAAAAATGTGTTGATGAAATACACGGCTACCAATGCAAAAATGATGGCATCCACCCATTCCATTGTTTTGCGAACCACTTTATTCTGCGATTTCTTCCAAAAAGTCCATGGAATATATTTGGTAATATAAGCGTCGAAGAAAAAAGGAACAAGAATCAAAACCCATGCACTTGCAGCCCAGAGGGCGAAGAGCAAAATAAGAACAAGCCATACGGAGAACCAAACCCATTGGCGGCGTGTGGCATTTGAAATACGTTGTTTGAGTGTCATTATTATATTGTTGTGCGATTGAATGTCGATGCCAAAAGGCCGTTCGAACAATTTTTATATTTTACGGTGAAAACCTCTTGTAGGATTTTTATAAATCGCCTAACATGTCTTTCATTCCCAAAAAGCCCTTTTTCCCTTGGACAAATTCGGCAGCAAGTACTGCGCCCAATGCAAATCCCTTGCGATTTTTGGCTTCATGAGTAATTCGGATACTGTCGGCTTCAGATTCGTAGATGATGCTATGCGTTCCTGGAACTTCGCCTTCGCGAATAGCCTTTATCTCCAATTCGTTGTCGGAATGTGCTTCGTTGAGCACCCAACTCTCTTTGCGATCGATATTGGCAAGAATGCCTTCGGCAAGCGTAATGGCCGTTCCGCTGGGAGCATCGAGCTTGTGAATGTGGTGAATTTCCTCCATGCGGACATCATATTCGGCGAAGCGATTCATGACTTTGGCAAGATAGTTGTTGAGAGCGAAGAAGATATTAACGCCCAAACTGAAATTGGAAGCATAGAAAAAAGTTTTTCCGTTCTTTTCGCATTCTTCCTTCACTTCGTCGAGATGTTCGAGCCAGCCTGTGGTGCCCGAAACAACGGGGACATTGGCGGCAAATGCGCGTCGATAATTATTCAAAGCGCTTGCAGGCGATGTGAATTCTATAGCCACATCGGAGCTTTTAAATTCGGGCGAATCGAATTTATATTCCTCATTGAGGTCAATCGTGCAAACTATTTCATGCCCGCGGTCGAGAGCAATCTTTTCGATCTCGTGCCCCATTTTCCCGTATCCTATAAGCGCAATTTTCATACAGTTGTTTCGATTTTTTTATTGAAGAACAAAATTATAAAAAAACGATGGTATGTCCTAATGTGTCGCCCAAAATAATATTTGTTGAATGACTTTAAAGAAATTCTCTTTCAGAGCCAACCTTCATTTTTGTACCAGGCAATGGTTTTTTCAACCCCTTCTTTCAATCGGAAATCGGGCACAAAGTTCAACTCGCGCTGCAAGGGCGTTATATCGCAGGTCCAATTGCGTTGTTTCATGATTCGATATTTGTCGGTGTTGAAAGTGGTGGCTCGGCCTTGCATCGAAGCAATTTTTTCGCTTACATAGGCTGCCGGCTTCACCAACCACAAAGGCACTTTCAATCGAATGACCACTTTTTTGTGAAGCGCTTCTTTTACAATCCGATTAAATTCGCTATCGGTATAAACATCGCCATCGGCCACAAAATACTCCCTCCGACGAATGCCTTTATCCATGCAGGTGAATATCACTTTCACCAGATCTTCGGAATAAATGAATGTCAGCAATTGTTTTTTGAATCCGGCCCCCACATCGATTCCCTTTTTTACGGCACGCATCAGAATGAGATAATCCTTGTCGCGAGGTCCGTAAACGCCGGTCGGACGAAGAATCACATACGGAAAATCGGGAATACTTTTCAGATAATTTTCGGCCATCAGTTTGCTTTTTCCGTAGGCCGTATCGGGTGATGGAAGTTGGTCGAAAGAGATAGGTCGATATTGTTTTTCGTCGCCGGCACCCCAGGCGCTCAAACTGCTCATCAACACAAAAAGTTGGGGAACACTGCCGCTTTCGATCAGTGCATCGATAAGATTCTTGGTCTGGCCAAAATTTACTCGTTCGAAATCTTCTTTGCGAACCGCCTTGGTGATGCCGGCTATATGAGCGATGTAATCGAATTTGCCGTGTTCGGCGGTGAATGCACGCAGTTGTGCCACTAAATGATCCTTATCCGAATAATTCAGATCGATAAAATTCAGTCGGCTATCCTGCAGAAACTTGCGACTGCTTCCGGAACGGATGCCCGCCCATGTTTCGTAACCCAATTCCAACGCCTTATCGACAGCCGTACTACCGATAAACCCGCTTGCCCCCGTAATCAATATTTTTTTTTGCATGCCATGCTTTGATGTGTGCACAAAAATAATGAATTAGCACAAGACAAGAAAACCGTTGCGATTGATTCTGCCGTTTTTTTATGTTTTGATTCGATTCGTAAATTAAAAATTATTCACTGATTGGTTTGATTTGTTGATTTGATGACTTGATGATGAGGAAATTGGCGATGGGTGAGTTGTTCCCCACTCGTTCAAGTTTGGTGATAGCGTTACTTGGACGCAGAACAACAGGCAGTTTGTAAACTGCCGTTGTTTCCGGCACAAGTTCGGAAACTTGAGCTATTAGAGAAGAAGTGAAGAAGTCGGAAGTGAAGAAGTCGGAAGTGGAGAAGTGGAGAAGTCGGAAGTGGAGAAGTCGGAAGTGAAGAAGTCGGAAGTGGAGGAATATCATAACCCCTGTGCTGCCTGACGGCAGCACTTGTCCCCTTATCTTAAGGGGACTGTTTAGATGGTGTAATCCCATAATTACTCCCCTCTTAAGATAAGAGGGGTACCGCCGAAGGCAGGGGTGTTATGATGTAATTGATAATTGACAATTGACAATTTAAGAAAGAAGTAAAAGAAGTTGGAAGTAGAGAAATAAGAATTTTAAATTACGAATTTTCGTTTTGTTTGTTCTTTTTTCGCCGGTGTGGATATTCATTTGTACAGCGGCAGTGGTTCTGCCTTTCAGGCAGAGAGATTGCAGGGACGTCTTCGTCCGCAGGTCGGTGACCTGCGGTTATGAAGGTTATTGCCTTTCAGGCAAAAGTGA
>Ga0255346_1001221_pt1 | contig 37379 bp, 30 predicted proteins | sample wastewater_treat_FD_194410 | JGI IMG/M metagenome (GOLD analysis project Ga0255346, IMG submission 194410) | Wastewater microbial communities from Lulu Island WWTP, Vancouver, Canada - plant22 | ecosystem: Engineered > WWTP > Wastewater > Unclassified | place: Canada: Vancouver, British Columbia...
CTTCAGCAACAGCATCTGCACTTCCTGCTGCTCCAAATGCATCAATATACTTCTCCGCCCAATATTGCATCTCATCAACAATTCTATCTATGATTGGCTGAGGCTCATTTAAAATCATTTCATAAAAAGGCAGATTTAGTTTTTTGTAATCTCCGCTCTTCCGACTCATGCCAAGCTCATCTCCGGCAGCGACTATTTTCTCCCAAAGTCCTACAGTGATGCCTCTGTCTGATTCTTTTATATAAGCTCCACCATCTGTGATGGCATTGCCTGTATCGGGGTCCATCTTTACACCGTAGTAAATATTTTGGAATAGAGTGGCAACATTGCCTTTACGTATTCCATATTTTCTGAATGTTGAGCATTTATCAAGAGGAGTCCCCGAGATTCCATGCTGTGCGATAGTAACGCCATACGGCTCAATTGCATCTGCTATTTCTTTGGTTCTCCTGAGGTCTATGCCTTCCATCTGCCCAACTGTCGGATCGTATGTGCCGTGAAGACTTCCGTTAGAAATAGCCAAATAGTCCGGAAATACACCCCATGCGTTTAGACCTCCTATAAAATAAGAGGCTTCTTCCACGGTAGAAAGTTCTCCTGGCCCTTTGATTTCTCCAACTTCAACTTCAAGCCCCAATTCCGAGGGAAGCCAACCCGCAAGCGAACGAGTAGCAACAAAGTTGTCATAGTCTTCTAAATGAGAAGCATCTATAGCCACGGAAGTGAATCCATTCATAAGTATTTTGTTTAGATGCCCAACACCTTTAAGTACGTCTTCTTGATTCTTTATGGCATAGTGATCAACATGAAGTCCAAATACGGCTCCATGGCCCATTTCTTGTGAATACTGAAGTGCATATTCTGGGATATTGTCAAAGTTCGCTCCGCAATAGGTGGATTCTGATTTAGCCAATTCAATAAGTACTGCTGCATTTTTCTTTTTTGCCGCTTTAAGAACGGCTTTAATTACAAGAGGGTGTCTTGCGTTTGCTGCCAAAACAATCGAGTCTACTTCTTTGTTTGCAGCAATGATATCCCTACCGCTTACAAGTCCTATACCCTCGCTGCCAAAACGTGCCTGCACATTGAGAGGACGTTTTTTGAGTAATTCTTTGTACGCTTTGCTATTGACATCCATTGTTATCTCCTCCTGGAGTAAGTATTTAATAGGCCTTACTGTTTCAATTGTAGCCCTTTGCCATAAATAATTAAAGAGAAAAAAACAAGCTAATTTTTTAAAAATGCAGTTCTTCGCCCGGCTTTAATATTTTGACTTCTGTAAGTTCGTTCCCTACTAATTCCTGAAATTCTTCCGGATTAGCTTCTATTTTGGGGAAGGTGTCGTAATGCATTGGAATTGCAATACAAGGTTCTATAAAATTTACTGCACGTGCCGCGTCTTGAATATCCATAGTGTAGTAGCCTCCTATGGGCAGCATGGCAATGTCTATCCCCTCTTCTTTTAACAATTGCATTTCCATAGTCAATCCGGTGTCTCCGGCGTGATATATTTTCTTACCTCCGGCTTCAACCACAAAACCACAAGCTACTCCTCCGTACTTTGTCTCACCATCTTCTATTATCGGACAACCATGCCACGCCGGAGTGAGTTTTACACGTCCGAAATAAAATTTTGCTCGTCCGCCTATGTGCATAGCCTCAACCTTTATTCCTTTGGATTCGAGATAACAGCCGAGTTCATTACAGGTAAAGACCGTTGCGTTTGTTTTTTTCGCTATGTTTATAGTATCTCCGACGTGGTCCCCATGTCCATGGGTAAGGAAGATTGCCGTAAGTTCGGTAAAATCGTTAGGATCTGCCAACGCCATTGGGTTGCCTGTAAGGAAAGGATCAAACAGAGCTTTTAATCCTTCTGTCTCCATATAAAACGCACTATGCCCTAAATAACGTAATATGCCCATCAGATGCCCTCCCATCCTTTTATTTTGCAATATGTTTATATAAACATTATACACAAAACATTCGAGCAACACTATTAACGGGGCAAAGAGTATCATTCTTTGCCCCGTTAATAATGAATCTATAAAATATATTTTTTGTTTTTAGTTATTCAAGCGGATCCAATGTTTTTATGTTCAGCTCTTGCAGCTGTTTAGCATCCACGGTTGAGGGCGCTTCGGTCATTGGACATTGTCCTTTATGATTTTTTGGAAAAGCAATTACTTCTCTGATTGATTTGCTTCCTGTCATAAGCATTACTATTCTATCCATTCCCAAAGCAATTCCTCCATGTGGAGGAGTTCCATAACTTAAACCGTTAAGTAAAAAACCGAATCGTTCTTGTGCCTGTTCAGGGGTAAAGTTCAAAGCCTGAAATATGGTGCTTTGCAATTCAGGGTTGTGAATCCTAATGGACCCTCCGCCAAGCTCAGTTCCGTTTAAAACAACATCATAGGCACGTGAACGTACTTTAGCCGGATTGGTAGATAAATATTCAAGATCTTCATTTTTAGGAGAAGTAAAGGGGTGATGAACTGACGTATATCGCTCTTCTTCCTCATCCCACTCAAATAGGGGAAAATCTGTTACCCAAAGGAATCTGAAACCCTCTTTAATAAGGTTTCGATCTTTGGCTAAATCCAACCTAATTTGACCGAGCATTTCGCATGTTTTCTGCCAATTCTCACCGGCCATTATAAATAATGCATCTCCATCTTCCATTTGAGAAAGTTCTTTTAATTTGGTAAGCTGTTCTTCATTTAGAAATTTCACCAGCGGTCCCTTGAGCTCTTTTTCTTTTATTTGGAAATTAGCCATCCCTTTTGCACCAAGTTCTTTTGCTCTATTTTCCCAATCAGCAAAATCTTTTCGAGATAGCTCTGCTCCACCTTTTAGTAGAAGTCCTTTTATAGTGCCACCACTTGCAACAAGGGCAGAAAATGGGTTTTCTCCTTCAGAGAAAACTTCTTCAAGCCCTACCATTGCCATATCTATTCGTAAATCAGGTCTGTCTGTTCCATAGAGGTCCATGGCATCTTTCCATGTCATTCGTGGAAAGGGAGTTTTTTCGTCAATGTTTACTACTTTTTTAAACAGCTGTGACAGATAATTTTCTGTTAGTTCCATTACGTCATCTTCCGTTATAAAACTCATTTCCAAGTCTAGCTGTGTAAATTCCGGTTGACGGTCAGCACGCAAATCTTCATCTCGGAAACATTTGACAATCTGCATATATTTATCACAGCCTGCAACCATAAGCAGCTGTTTAAACAGCTGAGGCGACTGAGGCAACGCATAAAAACAGCCAGGATTCAAGCGGCTAGCTACAAGATAGTCTCTTGCTCCTTCAGGAGTGGATTTTGTTAACATTGGAGTTTCAACTTCAATGAATCCGTGCTCTGAAAAATAGTTGCGTGTGAAAATTGTAGTTGCATTCCTAATAGATAGGTTCCTTTGCATGTATTCTCGCCTTAAATCCAAATAGCGATATTTTAGACGAGTTTCTTCGTTGACCGAATCTGAGGTATCTATTTCGAACGGAATCTGTCTTGATGGAGAGAGAAGCATGAAATCATCCACAATCAATTCCACTTGTCCTGTTTTAAGCTCAGGATTTTCTGTGCCTTCCGGACGTTTCTGAATCTTCCCCTTTACAGCCAATACATACTCACTGCGAAGCGAGCCGGCTCTTTTATGTGCTTCTGCATTAAGCTCCGGATTAAAGACAACTTGCGTTACTCCTGTTTTATCCCAAAGCTCAATAAAAATAATACCGCCTAGGTCTCGCCTGTTGCGAAGCCAACCGTTAAGTATTATGTCTTTGCCTATATCCTCAAAAGTTGCTTCGCCACAGAAAAAATTTCTCTTCCATGAAACGTCGTAATGCCTATCCATTGAAATACCCTCTTTACTATTAATTTATCTTCTTAATTTTTATGAATTCTGTTACATTATTTATAATATTTATCTAAGTTTATCTAAAAGTTGTTGGTGCGTAAGTTCTTCTTGTTCTCCGGTAACTAAATTTTTCACTGTTATGAGATTCTTTTCAATCTCCTCACTACCGATAATACATGCATATTGAGAGATATTGCCCGCACTCTTCATCTGACTCTTTAAGCTTCTGTTCATATAGTCCATATCCGCGGATATCCCGTTCATACGAAGTGTTTTTAGTAAATCAACTGCACAAAGGCGGGCTGTTTCTTCAAGAGCAACGATATAGGCTTTGATTGAAGGCTCTTTCCCGAAGCTACATCCCTGCGCTTCCATGGTCAAAACAACACGTTCAAGGCCGGCTGCAAAACCAACGCTGGGAACATGCGGCCCTCCGATAGTTTCAGAAAGATTATCATAGCGGCCTCCGCCACAAACAGCATTTTGAGCACCAAGGTCTCCAGAGAGTATTTCAAAGGCTGTCTTTGTATAGTAATCCAAACCTCTTACAAGCCTCTTGTCATGTTTAACTACAGCACCTATGCACTGCAATCCTGCTTTTAGCTTTATAAAATGTTCATTGCACTCACTGCACAAACTGTCCATTATTGACGGTGCATCTTCAGTGAGCTCTTTGCAAGTTGGTTTTTTACAATCTAATATGCGAAGGGGATTTCGATCAAAACGCCCTTTGCATGAGTCGCAAAGTTTATCGTATTTAGGTTTCAAAAAATCTTGCAGCGCCACCCTATAATCAGGTCGACATTTTGAACAGCCAACCGAGTTTATAACGACCTGAAGGTTTGACAGCCCTAAACGACGAAACAGCTCCATAGAAAAATTGATAATTTCGACATCAACAAATGCATCTTCTGCACCAATAGCTTCCACATCTAACTGTACAAACTGACGATATCGACCTTTTTGAGGGCGTTCATAGCGAAACATGGGACCTGTCCCCCAGAGCTTTACAGGCTGGATTTCGTTGCGCATGTCATTCTCCAGATAAGAACGTATCATAGAAGCAGTCATTTCCGGTCTTAAAGATAGGCTTCTTCCGCCTCTGTCTTCAAAGGTGTACATTTCTTTTTCAACTATATCCGTAGTCGCACCTACTCCGCGAGAAAAAAGCTCTGTGTATTCAAATATGGGAAGATGGATTTCACTATATCCAAAATCGTCGGCCACTTTACGGCAGATTGCCGATACATATGCCCATTTCCATGACTCATTGCCAAGGATATCTCTTGTTCCACGGGGAGCTTTTATAGCTTCCAATGAAAATCCCTCCCTACTACATTTTTTATCTAAACAAGTATCATACTTCATTGTGTGCACTACTTACAAGTTAAATAAAGCATAATGTTGCATTATAATACATTTACAAGTTACATTTTACACTCATACAATTTTATCTTAAAAAGGAGACAAATCATGAGCCGTGCTTTTATAAAAGAAGACGATGGGGAGCGGAACGAAGCCGTCTCCAAAATTTTATATAGAGAAAACAAAATAGAGTGGCTACAAATACAAGAGAGAAAACTTGACACTCTGCTTAATGACCCAAAGTCTAAAAAAATAAAACCGGAAACTCTAAAACGTTGGATAAAAGATACCACAAAAGATATAGAAAAAACAAAAAAGGAGCTTGGATATATCTAGTCGCTCTCGTTGATATGTCTTGATTTATAATTTATTTTTACATACCTTTCATTAATCGTGCCGTCAACCTGGTCCAGCGTTTGCGAGTGCTGTCGTTTTTTACTGCAATTCCCAAGGCTTTTTTTGTACCAACTATTATTACAAGTTTCTTCCCTCTGGTTATAGCCGTATATAAAAGATTTCTTTGTAACATTACATAGTGCTGCGTAAGAATAGGAATTACCACAGCAGGATATTCAGAACCTTGCGACTTATGAATTGAGATGGCATAGGCATGGATTAATTCATCTAATTCATGGAAATCATATGAGACAAGACCATTATCCATTTTGACTATTAGCTTTTGCTCATCTGCATTAATTCTGTATATCGCTCCAATATCTCCGTTGTATACGTCTTTCTCATAATTATTTCGCACTTGCATAACCTTGTCTCCCTCTTGGAAGACTCTCCCCATCCTCTGTAGTTTTACACCATCTGTTCTGTTTAGTGTTCTTTGTAGTTCTGTATTAAGCCGGACAGTCCCAATAGGACCCTTGTGCATAGGAGTCAGCACTTGGATATCTTCCAGAGGGTTGAATTGGAACCGCTCAGGAATTCTTTCGGTTACTAGTGTTTTTATAACTTCTAAGGCTTTATCGGGATCGCTCTGCTCAATGAAATAGAAATCTTTAAGACCGCTCTCATAATGTTTGTCAAATAGAGGCATTTCTCCAGCATTGATTTTATGAGCGTTGACTACAATATTACTTTGCTCGGCTTGTCTAAATATCTCACTTAACATAACAGTAGGACATATTCCGGAATCAATTATATCTTTTAAGATATTGCCGGCTCCAACAGATGGAAGCTGATTCACGTCCCCGACGAATATCAGTGATGCACCATCTGGTACGGCTTTAAGAAGGTGATACAGAAGTATTTGATCTATCATTGAAGCTTCGTCTACAATAAGAAGGTCACATTCCAACGGATTGGAATCGTTGCGCATAAACCCACCCGAATCTCCTTCAGTGCCTACATATTCTAACATTCTGTGTATTGTTTTTGCTTCGTGCCCGGTCGCTTCTGTCATACGCTTGGCTGCTCTTCCGGTGGGAGCGGCAAGCATAACTCTGTAACCTCTTGCTTCACGTATTTTCAATATGGCACGTATAAGAGTCGTTTTCCCTGTACCCGGTCCGCCAGTCAGAACCATGATTTGAGAGTTTACGGCAATTTTTAATGCTTCTATTTGTTGTCCCGCAAACTCAATGTTTAGCTCCTCTTGAACCCAAGGGATAGCCACTTCCGTGTTGACATACTGTCCGTTAAAAGGTGAGGATATAAGTTCCTGAAGTTTTTTAGCAGAATGAGACTCTGCATAATGAAATGCGGGAAGATATACAGCTCCCTGCTCTTTCCCCTCAGAATTTTCAAACCATTCTATTATTATTTCTTGAGCTAACCTTGCTTCTTCTATGCCTAATTCTATTAAATCGGTATTAACTCCGAGAATTTCTGAGGCTTTTTCTGTTAGCTCTTCTAAAGGAACATACACATACCCATCTCCGACAAATTTTGTCATTAAATGTAAGACTCCTGCCCTTATACGCAGCGGCGAGTCTTTTGGGAACCCCATGTTTGATGCAATTTTATCTGCGGTATAAAAACCTATTCCAAAAATATCTATGGCAAGTCTATACGGATTTTCTTTTAAAACTAGTAGTGACGCTGGTCCGTATTGTCTAAAAACCTTGGCAGCATAACCACTTCCAATACCGTATTTTTGAAGGAAAAGTATAAGCTCTCTTATTTCTCTTTGTTCACTCCAAGAGGACACAATTGAGGCTATTTTTTTTTCTCCTATACCTTCAACCTCAATGAGTCTTTCTGGATTATTATCAAGAATTTCTAATGTATCTTTGCCAAACTTAGCCACGATTCTTTCTGCGAAAGCTGGCCCTATCCCTCTTATTAGACCGGAGCTTAGGTATTTTTCTAGACCCGTTTCTGTCGTCGGTGCTACAGTCTCACAGCTATCGATTTTAAATTGCATTCCGAATTTGGGATGCTCTTGCCACTCCCCATTCATGAGAATCTCTTCTCCTGCCGTTGGAGAGTGCAAATAACCAACAGCAGTAACAGGGTTAGGGTATCCACGCACAGCAAGACGAAGCACGGTGTAACCATTCTCCGAATTGTTGTAAACAACTCTATCAATCAGCCCTGTGAGTTTTCTTCCCTTTGATGAAGTGATGTTAATGTTGTTCTTATTCATGTTACTTTATGTAAGCTATTCTCCCATCTACTACCGTAAGTCCTATTTGTATATCTAAAAGTTCCTCATAGGATGCTTTCATCGGATTTTCAGTAAAAGCAATAATGTCTGCCATCTTGCCTACCGATAGAGTTCCTCTTGAAAGTTCTTCCATACAAACCTTAGCTCCACTTACGGTATAAACTGAAAATGCCTCATCTCTGCTTAATCTCTGAGATGGTATCCACCCATATTGGGGTTGTTTGTTTTCATCTTGCCTAAAAAGAAGTATCCTAATTGCCTGACATGGATCTATATTACAGAATCCATCAGAACCTGAACCTACTGTAATACCGTTAAGGATCATTGATTTCCAACTATCGCACATTCTGGATCTTTCAGCTCCCAAACGAAGTAGCAAGCTATTCATATCTTTAGACAAAAGAAAAGGAGTTATATCTATCATAAGGTTTAACTCCTTAATTCTTTTATACGCTTTTTCTGCACCGACTCTGCAGGATTCAATTCTATGTCCAAATCTTTGATCTTTTTTCTTTTCTATCGCATTTAAACAACGTTCAATAGCTGCATCTCCAGTTGCTTGGAAAATTAGCTGTATAACTTCTTTGTGGGCATTTTTTACTATTTCATCCAATTCTTCCTGAGTGATATTGCATAAACCAAAATATCCACTTTTATCCGAATATTCCTCTATCAATGCTGCGCTTCTGTCGCATAACATACCATCTATTTTTATTTTTATCGGAGGCGTTGTTTGAAAGGTATCCCTATATTCTTTAAAGCTTTTTGAATTTATAAGCTCATGCAGCTCTTCAAGATTTGATATGGCAAGTTGAGGTGTAATTCTCGGGGCTATCTTTGGTGAATCTGCCACTGACTTGTAAAAGTCTAAAATCTTAAAATTATTTTTTAAGGCTGATGTATCGTCCGTTTGAACAGAGGTAATTCCGAATTTTAGGACCTCTTTAATTCCTTTATCATAATAATATTTTATATTTTCCTCTGAAAATTCTTTTTCATCTCCCATGCCTCTTCTCCCAATTTCAAGAAGACGAATATGGGTATCAGTAAAGCCGGGCATAAGAAATTTTCCTCTCATATCAAGGACTACCGTCTTTGTATCACAGAGAGAAAGTACGTCTTTATCGTCGCCAAGAGCTTTTATAATGCCACCTCTTGCATAAAGGGCTGATTTTTTCTCCTGTGAATCCATAGAGAAAATTTCACCGTTTATAAAAGCGATAGAATCACTTCTGGCGACATTAGACATTTCAGCTAATCTTTATAAACCCATTAATAAAGATATCAGAGTTCTTGTTCCAAATCCTGAAGCACCCTCTACGTAGTAGTCCCACGGTTTTTTAATAAAATCTGCACCAGCTATATCAAGATGAGCCCATGGAATGTCATCTCCTACAAATGCTTCAAGGAACATAGCTGCTGTTATGGCCCCTCCGTAGCGTTCTCCACTATTAGAAAGATCTGCAAAAGAAGACTTAATTGATTTACGCAAATTTTTATCATTCATAGGCATTTTCCAGAAATTCTCTCCGGAAATCTTAGATGCTTCGAGTATTTTCTCTCCTAATTCATCATTATTAGTGAAGAGTCCGCAGGTACTTGAGCCAAGAGCAACAGCACAGGCTCCGGTTAATGTTGCAATGTCTATAATTTTATTTGGTTTTAATTCAGTTGCATAGGACAAAGCATCTGCAAGGGTTAAACGTCCTTCAGCGTCAGTGTTGTTTATTTCGATGGTCTTTCCGTTACGTGCTGTAAGAATATCATCCGGCCTATACGAGCTCCCGCTTGGCATATTTTCTGCAGCGGCTATAAGCACTGTGGTTTTTATTGGAAGTTTCAGTTCGGCCGCTGCTTTTATTGCACCCAACACAGCACAAGCTCCACTTTTGTCGCCCTTCATAGTCAGCATGTAATCTCCTGGCTTTATGTTAAGACCTCCACTATCAAACGTCACACCTTTGCCAACGAGAACAACATGCTCCTTACTGTATTTTTCTGGTGTGTAAGTAAGTCGAATAAATCGTGGAAGGTTTGATGAGCCCATCGCAACAGAATAAAAAGCATCCATCTTCTCATTGCGTATGCGCTCCTCGTTCCATATCTCACATTCAAGGGACAGCTCATCCGCCAACGATAGTGCTTTTGCAGCTAATACTTGAGGATTGATTATATTTCCAGGCTCGTTGGCTATATCTCTTGCGTAAGACTGTGCTCCTGCAAGAATTGTCCCCTCTTTTATACCCTCATCATTGCCATTAATAATCGTTACCACTTTTGGTTCTGCAAATTTATCTTCGTCATTTTTTGCCAGATATTTGCTGAATCTGTACAATCCTAAAACGGCACCTTCCGCGGCAGCTCTGGAACGTAATTTATTACTCGCCTCAGGTACGTGTAGTGCTACTGCCGTACATTCTTTCTTGGCAGCATTTCTTACAGCGTTGAATGCTCCCGTGCGCACTTCGTCTTCACGAATAGAGTCCACCTTTCCCAATCCGTGCAAATAGACATATTTAACACCGTTAGAGGCAATGGGCAAAAGAAGAGATGCCCCCTCCTTACCGGAAAAAGACTCACTTATTACATATTTTCGACAAAAATCTCTCGCTTCACCACGAAGTGGATCAAGTGTAATATTTTCAGGTTCTCCCTCAGTCACAAGAATGCCTATTATTTCCACCGTTTCAGTGGAGAAAGCTGTTTCCGATTTTTTTATCAGCATAAAAATACCCCCTATAAATCTAAAAACTTTACTAAAGACCTGTCAATCATAACACTGTTTTCTCTTTATGTAGATTATGTTCGTGCCATATGTTTTGCCTATTTATATATAAACTTGCAGACAATATTTTATTCTATGTTGAAAACAGAATTTCCGAATACGTCCCAAAATATTTGTGGCAAATAAAAAATGATGACCGAGGGAATACAATCTCAGCCATCATTTTAATTGTAATAATAATTAGAGCTTTAAGTCTAAACCGGAAGCTTTCTGCTGTAGCATCAATCTTGCAACGTCAGCAATATGTGCTCCTGCTTCTACAGGGTTGGTGCCTCCATGATAAATATTAGAAATGACAGACCTTATGGTTTCCGGAGCGCCAATATATCCCTTATACGTCATGTACGCACTAAGAGACTCACTTGATGCAAGTCCGGGACGCTCACCGAGAAAGTTAACTGTTACTTCAGCTCCCAATGCTTCAGTCACTGCATCCATGACTCCAACTCTTCCATGTTTAATAAAAAAGGGAGTTCCCACAACTATATTATTTGACTTAAGTCCTTGCATCACTGACGGGAGAAGATCCTCAATGTTGGATTCTACCGCTGTGTTAGAAAGACCATCCGAAAAGAAAATCTGAACTTGAGGATTTCTCTTGCATTTACTCTGCATTTCAGCAACTGTTTCAGGAGAAAGCTGCCGTCCCAAATCTGGTCTTGTCAGAAATTCGTCCTTTGAAGCACATACAGTTGTAAAGGTTTCTAGCCCAAGTCTGTCCAGTAATTCTTGGGAAATGTCACTAAACACGGCATCCATGGCAGCCGCATGATCTGCTCTAAACCTCAAAAGTGTTTCTGTGCGGTAACGGGGTCCTGCTCTCCAAACACCAAGACGTGCAGAGGTTGTTCTCATAATTTCTAAAAACTCTTCGGGATGTGCCGGTCTAGGTGTAGACAAAATTTCTCTAAAATTAATTTTAGACAGATCCCTTACTTCTTCTGCAGATGTGGTTTGAGAATTGGAAATAGCATTTGCAACCGAAACACTTTGTGTGGACGAAGGAACTCTTCCAGAGGTGTTTTCCGATATCACTTCAGAAACTATTTCTCTTACTAATTCAACCAATTTATTGTCATTCATGTCGAAATGCCTCCTTATTTCAAGAAAATGGAGCCGTCTCCGGCCTTTTCTGTCAGAATTCCCTTTTCATCCATAAGTCCCTGTTTCATTAACCACTTATGAAATTCAGGAGCAGGCTTTTTACCGGTCAGCTCTCTTAAGGTCGCGTCGTCATGGAAACTGGTATCCTTGTAAGCCAACATTATATCGTCTCCAACTGGCACACCCATATAAAAGTTGGCTCCAGCTATGGCTAATAAGGTTGTGCTCATTTCCTGGTCATCCTGAGTGATGGAAGTGTGGTTAGTAAAACATGGTGCCATTCCCATAGGCAGGCCCATCAATTTTGCCATAAAATGATCTTCGAGGTTTGCTCTAAGTAGTTCTTGTCCATCATATATAGTTTCAGGACCAATAAATCCTGAAACATTATTGACCATAAATGGATTGAAATATCTTGCGAAACCATATGTACGTGCTTCCAATGTCATCTCATCCACACCACAGTCTGCATCTATAGAAACCTCTGATCCCTGTCCTGTTTCAAAGTATAAGAAGTTGGGGCCATTGGCAATCGATTTTTGACGTGCCAAAGCATATGCATCTTCCACAAGACTTTTGCTTACTCCAAAGTTTTTAGTTGCAGCTTCTGTACCAGCTATAGATTGAAAAAGCATGGAGAGCGGTGCCCCCTGCTCCAATGCGGCCATTTGTGTCGTCAGATGCGAAAGTACAGTTATTTGAGTTGGGATTTCAAAATCCGTCATAAACTTATAAACAGCATCGGCTATGCGCCGAGTACCTTCTATATTATCCTCCACCGGATTTATGCCGAAACATGCGTCTCCTGAACCGTAAGAAACTCCTTCCATGAGCCCCAATACAATTCCTTTTGGATCGTCTGTTGTGCTGTTTGTCTGAAGTCTATAAGATAAAGTTCCGGGGATTCCTATCGTGGTATTACAATGGGTAGTAACAATAACTTTCTTTGCAGCGTAAACCAAGTCCATAGCTGACATTAATTTAGCAACGGCCGCAGCCACTTCTCCGGGAAATGCCCTATGATGTTTTCGTAACATATCAGTCGTTGTTTTATGATCAAGAATCCAATCTCTCAGCTCACCTATTGTCCAGTTCTTTATTGACTCGTAAGTAGGAGTGCTAATCGAATCAATATTTAATCTGGTTACTTCATCTGTTTCGTAAGGTACGGTGGGATTTTCGGTAAGATCTTGTACCGTCATCTCAGAGAGAACAATCTTTGCTGCTACTCTCTCTGTTACAGTCTCTGCAGCTATTCCTTGTAACCGGTCTCCTGCTTTAGGTTCGTTAGCTTTTGCAAGGACATCCTTTATATCGCTAAAAACAAAGCTTCGACCATTTAAGGTTGTCTTTAGTTTCATCTCTTCCCCTCCTGTAGCACTTGGTTGTATTCTTTAAAGTAAAAAATTTACTTTTGCAGCAAAGAATAACAGAAATTAGCTTTCATTATACAGAATTAAATCTAATAAATAAATGTGTTGAGTAACCTACAATAATATTAGTTTTTATTTTATAAAAAAAGCTCTAAATCCAAAGATTTAGAGCTTTTTATGAATCACGTTTATTCTGTTTTTTCTATAGGTAAGGAATCATCTCCGGCCCAAGCTTGATATCCTTCATCATATGTCTGCGACTTGGTATATCCCGGAACATATCGAAGAACCATATTGACGAAAGAAGCACGAACTCCGGCCGTATCATAAAGAACTATTTCCATATCAGGAGTTATCCCAGCACTGCTCATAATTTCTGCTATTTCTTCAGGGCTTTTAAAAGTGTGATCGGAATTTACAAATTTAGACATTTCTATGTGGATGGCACCCGGTATACGCCCCGCTCTTTTTTCTCCGAAGGGACGAATCCTCCCCTCGTATTCGCCAATCGTGCGAACGTCTACTATTGCAAGTCCCGGTTTCCCTATATTATTTTTTATCCACTCTGTGTCGACCAAATAGTTCTTTTCATAAGCTGAAATAGTAAAAGGAAGAGGTTTATTTGCGTGTTTAGTTCTGGATATTTCTTTGCCCGCCTGTTTCCATGATGTAAAACCGCCATCCAAAATTTTTGCATTTTTGATACCGGCCATTCTAAAAATCCACAATGCCCAACCGCTCTGCCCCCAGCCTCCGGCATCACAATAAACCACTACAGGTTTTTTACCATCTATTCCTAAAGCTCCTATTCTTTTTGCCATTGTTGCAGGAGCATAAATAGTTCCATATTTAAGAGTTCCTGTTGGCACGTTGACATTTGCAAAATATGTCCACGTTGCATTTACTGCACCAGGGATGTGTCCTCCTGCATAAAGGCTTTCCGGCCTTGCGTCTACGATTACAACCTTAGTGCGGTTTTGAGCCAACCATTCTGATGAAACAAGCAACGATTCGGCCGTTTCAGGGTGTCCCTCTGCCATCGGCGTCGGCTTGATAGCTCCCCCTGTTCCCTGAACAACTTCATTCATAGGTTCAGCTGCCGTGTTTTCATTTTCAAGTGGTTTAGCCACATCTGTTGCATCTTTTGTTTGCGTAGATACAGGTGTTTCTTGTGCTGCGAAAGATACTGTCGCAAAGATAACAAACACAAATAATAAAAGAGCGACCCCTACCTTTTTTCTCATAAAATCATTCCTTTCAGTTGGCCTGTATGGCGGTTGTATTATAAATTTTGCATTATAGTAGCAGATTTAAATAAAATAGCTATCTGTGAAATTGCCGTAAATTGCTAATTAAAATAGTGTATTCCAAGTGGAAGCTATCCAATTTGCTGCACGTTTTGCCTCGTTAAACTCTTCTAATATAGCACTATCTTCTTCATTAGAAGAGGATTTTCCATGCCTTCTTCGCCTCCAATCGTTGAATTCCACAACATAGTTCTGACGAATTAAATGTCTAAATAAAACTTCATATCGAGTGTAACCTAAAAGGAATTTTTGATTGACTGCTCCTAAGTTAACCATAAAAGCAATAGTTTTTTTTATGAAATTTTTTATATTTTTTTTCCAATCCATTCTCAATATAACGACTCTCTTGCCTGCGGTTAGTGCTCCTAAAATAAGATTGAGCTTATTTTCCGTACAAAAGATCTCATCTGAATGAGATATAAACAAAGGTAAGGGAGCCTTCTTTTCATCACTCTCTCTAAAATAGCCTTTTATTGAATCAGCTCTAGACATAAGCAGCCTCAGTGTTTCATCCGCCTCTCTTGTTATGTTTCCTGTTACCGATATATACAGATTTATTCCCTCTATTTCTGCAACTCTCATTAAGTATCCTATATTTTTCTTTATCCAATCAGGTTTAACTATATGATTTTTATCATTCCCGCCTATGATAATAGTCCACTTCTCTCCCGGATCCAGAGGATACTCTTCCAACAAGTTGACAGCCTCATCTTTTAACTTTTTTTTGGTTAGTGTGTTCGGAACGCCGAGTGTTGCTAGTATATTTGTTTTCTTAAGAGGGAATTCGTACTCGGGTATGATTGCAAAATCAAAAGGGTCAGTTCCTAACATCTTGGAGGTTGATATAGTTGCACAGACACACCGCCACATGTAGCCTAAAGACAAATTATATGGAGAACAATCACTGCCTGCAGAGATTATAAGAACTTCTCTTGTCCCTTCATAAAAATTTCTCTCGGCAAACCATTGTCCCACTTTTCTAACCATGACATCTGCAGAGGCAATAGCCAACCAATTCCTGGCATCTTTTCTATTGCCGTTTACGAGTGTGTGTGAAGCACGATATACTTTTAATTTCACTACACCAGAGAGTTCGGGAATTCTTGTTTCAAGAATTTCGGCACCTGTTAACTTTGCAATCCACATGGCAACACCACGACTCTGGTCGTCATGTTCTGCAATGCCGTCACTCAAAAGTATGATTGTTTTGATCTTTGGAGTATTATTCATTTATTTAAAAAATCTACGTCCTGTTCTAATATTTTCCTCACTTTTTCTAGATCTTCGATAGTATTCACGTTGGGTCCTAGAGGGGGATATTTTGTAGGAATTACTGCCATTGAATAGCCATGTTCAAGAATACGAAGTTGCTCTAAAGACTCAGCTATCATTAGAGGAGTTGGTGCAAGAGTAACCATTTTTAATAAAAAATCTTTTTTAAAAGCATATATTCCCAGGTGCTCCCATACTGGGCAGTTATTACTGTTTATTTCATAAGGTATGAGTGAACGACTAAAATATAAAGCCTTACCATCCAAAGCTCTCACTACTTTTACTATATTGGGGTTATTATAGTCTTCTTTATTTTTTATAGGCACGCAAACTGTGGCAGAGTCTATGTTTTCATAAGAGGCTATCCCCTCTGCCAGCTCTTTTAACATCCTAGGGTCAAGCATAGGCTCATCACCCTGTATATTAACTACATAATCTGCATCCTCATTTGCGACCACTTCGGCAACGCGGCTTGTCCCATCCGGATGATCGGTACGAGTTAACATAACATCTCCACCAAATTTTTTCACAGTATCGTATATTCTTTCATCATCAGTGGCGACGACAACTTTCTGAAAAACTCCAGATTCCACTGATCTCCTATAAACTTGCTCCACCATGGTCCTCCCGCATATATCAATAAGTGGCTTCCCTGGGAGCCGTGAGGATGCAAACCTCGACGGAATGACAGCTATTATTTTATTTGGGTTGGTTAAAGTTTTTTTGTCCACTCTCTAAATTTCCTCAACATTTCTTTTCGGTCAAGCGGTTTTACATTTTTCACTATCCACTCTCTCATGTTTTTGCCCTCTTCTGTTTCTTGTTTGTAACTCATAAAACTTAAATTTATGCCCAGGGCGTCCGCTACTTTTAAGGCAAATACAGGCCAAATTATACCAATGTCACCTATAACCGGGATACTGCCTTCATGGCGCGCGAAGGCTGACATTTCCATGCGGAAGGGAATTTTGGATATTTTTGTTTTAGGAAGACCTTTGGCAATTGCTTCTTGTATTGCAGCGCCGTTTCTTTGTAAATCTTGAGCTTTACGTAGATTTTCATCAAGGTCGAAACGTATTAACGACTTATTTTCAAGGCTAAAGGTAGGTTGCCCTTGCCACCAAGACCAAATTCCATGCCCCGTATAGGTCTCGAAGGGACCATCATGAATTTCTTGAGTTAAAGCAACGGCTGATTCTAGGATAATATCGGAAGACTCCATCATTTTAGCTATTTTCCTGGAACGTTCGGCTATGGAAATACTGTCTGCTACTGAAATGCCTGTGTATCCGCCACCCACTAATTGTGGAATTGTAACCAAAACGGGGATCCCTTTCTCTGCACCTTTGCCTAACAACGTTTTTTTATCACATCCCCAACCTGCAACAGTCTCAAAAGGAAGACCAGTCTGAAGGGAAATCGAGAGAATCTCTCTTGCAATCATTTCCCCTCTCAGCCCCATAGGGTATGCCATGTTTCCTGCTGCTTTTATAACCATATGCCCAGCTGCAGCTTCGCCTTTATTTAGCAGCTCATCATCCAAAATCATCTCTTCACGGAGAGTTTCCAGCTCTTCTTCCTTTAGTTGTGTAAACTCAAAGACATTTCCTCTGGGCATATTTTTTTCATCAAAGCCAAACTGAGAAGCATCGCACATTTTCACTCTGTCAAGACAGCCACCCATCTCATGGCTGACTACAGCAGAACTTGTTGTTACTCCATCAATAATCCCTTTGTCCATGAGTTCCGCTATTAAGGTTGTAACACCCTCATGTAGATTAGGGCCGCTACCGACAACGACTGACACTTTACCATTCTGTTTTTTTACATTAATAACTCGTTTTATTGCTTCATCAAGCGCCTCTTTCGAGCGGTCACATAGCTCTTCATAAAAACTATTAATTAGTTCTCTGTTTGGTTGCATTAATATCACCCCGTTTAAAATTGCCTTTCAGTATGCAAATAATTTAGTCTTTATATTTGGATATTATCTCCCACGTTCTTCTAGCTGCAGCAGATTTTTTTTCAAAATACTGCTCGCTAATATTTTTATATTTCTCTTTTTGAGGGTTGGCCGCTATTTCTTTCCAAATTCTGCCTAATTCCTTGCCACTTGATACTTGTGTTGCTATTCCCATCTCTATCAGCTCTTCCGATGCCTCTGCAAAATCTTCCATATGAGGACCATACTGAACAGGCACACCCCAAGAAACGGGTTCTAATATATTTTGACCACCTTTGTCTATAAAACTACCTCCGACAAAAGCTGATATAGATAGACTGTACAGATGATAGAGTACTCCTATCTCGTCGACCACCATTACATCCCAGTCGTCATTATTACTTGAATATTTCGTTGTTTTATAATGATTGCTAAAGATATCAAAAACCAAAGGGGCTTTATCAGGATGTCTTGGAACTATAAGAAGCTTGGCACTGGACATTTTATCTTTCAAGATTGCGAATGCTTCCAACAGATAATCATATTCACCTGGGTGTGTACTGCCCGCTATAAAAATAGGAGCGTTTAAAACGGGAGTAATCCTTTTAAAATCGGTGCATTCTACAGCTTTTTTACGGGACAGCAAGGAATCAATTTTTGTGTCCCCCAGGACGTGAAGTTTTGTGGAAGACAGCCCTAATTCCTCCAAAAGCTCTTTGTCCATATCTTCTCTCAAACATAACTCTGTAAATAAATTGTAAAATTCTTTGCCTATCTTTTTGCCTAAAAAGGTTGAAAGACGTTTCCAAGTTCTTTGTGAAATGCGGCCATTTGCCAAAAATGCGGGTATTTGTCTATCCTTTAATGCCCAAAGAATGTTGGGCCAAATCTCTGTTTCCATCGTGACAAAAGCCCAAGGGTTTATGCTATCCAAGGCAAAAGACACAAATTTTGATCTGTCCCAGGGGTAGTAAAGGTGTAAATCAAAAAGGCCATTTCCGATTAGATAAGCCATGGCTTTCCCTGTCTCTGTAGTAGTTGAAAGCAGTATTGGGCCTTCGTATCCGCCATCTCGTGCAGCTTTTATGATGGAGATGGCGGCCTGAACTTCTCCGACGGAAACTCCATGTATCCATAGGGGTTTTTTGCCCTTTAATTTGTCTAGCTTTTCTACTGACGGCAAACCCTTTCTTTCATTTAAACCTTCGCTATATTTATTCTTTAACTTAGGAAAGGAAAGAATGAATATACTGTTTATTAAGAAAGAGTAAAAGGTTCTCAGCAATATTAGGCAACTCCGGCTTTTAATATCTCATGTATGTGTACCATGCCTACAGGTTTCCCATTTTCCACAATGATAATTGCAGAGACTTCCCATTCTTCCACAATCCTTACCGCTTCTACTGCAAGCTTGTCGGGAGATATAACCCTTGGATTTTTCGTCATGGCATTTATGACAGGAGAATCAAGAGATGCTATGCCATTTTTTTCTATAAGTCTTCGCAAATCTCCGTCTGTAAATACTCCCACAAGATATCCATCGTCATCAACTATAGCTGTTGCTCCATACCCCTTGCTGGTTATGTCAAAAAGGGCGTCGCGAACAAGAACGCGATGATTTGTAATAGGCAGCTTATCACCCGATCCCATTAAATCACTAACTTTTAATAATAGTCGCTTACCCAATAATCCTCCGGGATGGAAAAGTGCAAAATCCTCTTTTTTTACATCAAGAAGAAATGTCGATATGGTTGCTATCGCGTCTCCAAGAGACATTTGAACCGTAGTGCTGCTTGTAGGTGCCAGCCCCAACGGTTCTGCTTCTTTCTCTACGTAACAATTTAAAAATATATCTGAATTTTTAGCCAAAGTAGAATTCTTATTCTCTGCTACAGCAATGATAGGCACACCCATATGTTTAAAAGTGGGCAATATATTTATTAATTCAGCCGTTTCACCGCTTTTGCTAATAAAAAGAACAACATCATCACGACAAACCACACCTAAATCCCCGTGAGCCGCTTCTGCAGCATGCAGAAAAATTGACGGTACTCCTAGAGAAGCAAGCGTAGCAGAGATTTTTCTACCTACAAGTCCAGATTTACCGACACCTGAAACAACAACCCTACCCTTACAAGAAGCCACAATACGAGCAATATCTACTATTTCGTCTCCTAATGTATCTGCACACGACATTAAAGCTTTGGCTTCATCTATAAGTACGGTTTTACCTATCTTTAGAAGCTCTTCAGAAGAATAATCTCTAAGGTCTCGTTCATGTGGCAATTTGATTTTTTCACCCATAAAATCTACTCCTCTACCCAGGAAAGAGAGCTAAACCCTATTTTCTCCTTCACGATTCTATCTATTTCTGCTACTTGACGAAGCACCTCTCTCATCTTGAAGAGGGGAATCATATTTGGACCGTCGCACTTCGCATTATCTGGATCATCGTGCACTTCCATAAAAAGGGAATCTACGCCTATAGCAATAGCTGCTCTAATGAGAGGAAGTATAAAGGATCTATCCCCATCGCTCTTGTCCCCTTTGCCTCCTGGCATCTGAACACTGTGTGTAGCATCAAACATAATGGGACAGCCGATAGATCTCATTACGGGCAGAGAACGAAAATCCACAGATAAATTGTGGTAGCCAAACATAGTTCCTCTTTCACAGAGAATTATATTTTTATTGCCGGCTTCGTGACATTTTGTAACAACAGAAGTCATGTCACCCGGAGCCATAAATTGAGCTTTTTTTATATTTAACGCTCTGCCCGTCCTACTTGCGGCGACAAGCAGGTCTGTTTGACGGGATAAAAAAGCGGGAATTTGAAGTACATCAACACATTCTGCTAATTTTTCTGCTTGCCATGGCTCATGTATGTCCGTTAAGACGGGGACATCTAAAAGCTTTCCTATTTCAGAAAGCCATGCGATTCCTTCTTCTATCCCAGGTCCTCTATAACTTTTTATTGAAGTTCTGTTTGCCTTGTCATATGAAGCTTTAAAAATATAATCAAAATTAAATTCCGAACAAAGCTTTTTCATCTCTCTGCCGATTTTTAAAGCTCCGTCAAAGCTTTCAAGAGCACATGGTCCTGCTACTACAACAAGTTTTTCTCCGCCTATTTCGATATCTCTTACCTTAACGCTATTTATCGTCTGCTTTTTCATCAGCAACATCTCCTGTTTTTAAAATATCGTTATCACCGTGATTCGATACTTTTTCTAAATATTCTCCATACTTTTCAAATACATAACAGCGATTGCTCCATCCCAGAACATCAGCACAATAATCTACAATTTTATCCAGAGCTCCTAGGGAGCCAAGATGGCGTATGCCTGCTTCGCTCATCTCTTTGTATAATTCGGGTGTGACAAGCACTTTTTCAGTCGCATCTGCCAAAGATTTGTAATCAGGCGGCACCAATATTTCTGCTTCTTTCAAAAGTTTTTTCTGTCTCAACTTACCTGTCTCTATTATAGAAATAACGGGGATGCCCAATCCTGCACATAATTGATTTGCAGTCCCTCCAAGTCCAATCAGAATATCTGCTCCCTTTGCAACAGTGGCTACAGGTCCGCTGTACATAAATACTTCTGTATTTCCACAAATTAAATAATTGCCGTCATCTGACAAATTCCATTCAGGCAAAGCGTTTTTTATTTTTTCGGCTGATATTGTGGGTGCAAGCACCATGGCGAATGAACATTCCAAACGCTTTGAAAGCTCCAAAGCTGCATCTAATATTAGCTTTACATCGTCATATGCTCTTTGCCTGCTGCCGGGCAAGAGCATTACTTTAAAACCTTTATCAGGCCAAACTGAAACAGTTGACGTTGCTTCCCCAATAAGATCCATCACAGGATTTCCTTCAAAGACTGCGTTAACCCCTACTTCTTTAAGAGACTCAGCTGTCTCTGTATCTCTGGTCCATACAATTCTGCTTCTTTTCCTAAGTAGCCATTCCTCTATGCTTAAATGACCGTGAAGATGAACAGATTTTGCTGTAGCAACCAATACAGGACGCATTCCCTGTCCCCAAAGCATATTAAGCATCAAATAAATGTCGCCAACACAGACGGGAGTTCTGTAAACATCTGTCATTTCATGGAGTCGTTCAAGTTGAGACCTGATCGCATTGCCCAACCCATGTCTTAAGTCATCAAGTAAATCTATAAAACTATATTTAATTACTCCTCCACTTGGCATATCTATAGAGGGAGATACGACCGGAATGCCAGCCTCTTCATACTGTTTGCCTGTTCCTACAAAAGAGAAAGCCCTCACATTGGCTGATGAAAACCGGTTTCTTATTTTTTTAGCGAGCTCCACTCCTATTGCATCTTCTCCATAGCCATTTGAAGCAACAATAAGTTGCGGCTTTAGCTTTTCATGCAGTCTTTTACAAAAACTTGCTTCGTTATCTAAAACAACTTCTATTCTTGGGATGTAAAGCGGCAAAGACATAGTTATTTTTTCAGGCAAATTAACCACATCTTTTTCAGTACAAACAAAACCGTCAACCCCAAGTTCCTTTGCGTCTCTTTCTAAATCAATCATATTTTCATTTGTAAAAATATGGTGATCCCTGAAAGATCTACGTGCCACAACGTTTACTCCCTTATCTATTAAAAAGCTATAAAATCCAGGAGCATTTCCTATCGCGGAAAAAGCTATATATTTCCCTTTTGGAACCTCGTCACAAGATAGTATTTCAACATCTTCGCCTGGACAAAATAACATCCAAGATTCTAGCTTTATCTTGGCTATGTATATCTTTTCTTTTTCAACTAAAGGTTCAAGCTGTTGCTTAATTTTATCCAGTTCTTCTTTCGTTGACTGATTAGCTTTAGTTAACACAACCATGTCCGCCCGCTTTAAGGAAGACATAGGCTCTCTCATCATTCCTGCGGGCAACACATTGCCATTACCGAAAGGACACGTTGAGTCTACCAGGACGATATCAACATCTCTGGCCATTTTTTTGTGCTGAAAGGTGTCGTCCGTAACAGCAACTTCAACTCCAAGAGAAGCCAATAATTCAACACCCTTAATCCTATTTTTTGATACAACTATTCTCACATTTGGCAGCCTCTTGGCCAACATAAGCGGCTCGTCTCCCGCTATTTCTCTTTTGAGGCTTTTTTCATCCTGCCCCACCCAAAGCGGATCTATGCTCTTCGTCTTGTAACCTCTACTTACAAGACCGGCATTGATGCCGGCTTTCATGAAAAGACGAACTACAAGCTCGGTCATGGGTGTTTTATTCGTTCCACCTAGGCTTATGTTGCCTATGCTTATTACTGGGAGAACTGGGTCTGTTACAGAAAATAATCCTCTTTTATACAGTCCTATCCTCAGACTCATCCATGCCATAGTCAGATACTGTAACGGGTAAAGAAGCCCCCATGGAGAGAACTTACTTTCTCCTCTGGCATATTTTAGATAGCTTCTTACAATATTAGACATCATTTTCTTCTTGATTCTCCGGACTGCAAGCATTAAATAGTTTAAAGTAATGGTTTTCTAAGGACATTAATTCTTCGTGGCTTCCTTCTTCCACAACCTTGCCACCGCTCAAAACTATTATTCTGTCAGCATTTCTTATTGTCGAAAGGCGGTGTGCAATTATAATCGAAGTTCTTCCTGCCATTGCATTCTCCATAGCATCTTGAACTTGCTGCTCTACAATTGCATCCAATGAAGATGTAGCTTCGTCCATTATTAGAATTCTTGGATCGCGTACTATTGCACGTGCGATTGCTACTCTTTGACGTTGCCCGCCGCTTAATGTTATTCCTCGTTCTCCCACTTCTGTGTCAAACTTATTATGCAATGTCTCAACAAAGTCATATATTCCAGCAATCTTAGTTGCTCTTACAAGATCGGAGTCTTTAACTCCTGGATAACCATATCCTATGTTGTAAGCCAAGGTTCCCTTCATTAAGACAGGGTCTTGTGGAACCACTCCTATTTTCCTTCTATATGTTTTAAGATCTAAATCTTTTATATCAATTTTATCAATATAGATGTGCCCTTTTTGTGAGTCATAAAAACGCATTATCAGGTCAGCCAAAGTTGACTTGCCCGCTCCCGTCGCGCCAACAATCGCGACCTTTTCTCCGGGGCAAATTGTGAAGTTTAATCCCTTTAAAACCCAGTCTTCTTCATACTTAAACCATACGTCTTTGAATGCGACACTACCTTCCATTGTAGAGAGCACTACAGGGTTTTCTATCATCTTCACTTCACTGTCTTCGTCCAATATCTCAAAAATTCTGTCTGCAGAAGCAACACCCTGTTGAATATTGCTTACTACTCTGCTAAGTATTCTTATAGGTTGGACGAGTAACCCAAGATAGGTAAGAAATGCGAGCAGTTCTCCCGCTGTAAGCTGTCCTTTGATGACATCCCTTCCGCCCATCCACAGTATTATGGAAAGAGCGAGGATTAATATTAACTCTACAACTCCTTCAAGTACTCCCCTAACCTGAGTCCCTTTCATAAGAGCTCTAAAGTGTTTTTTACTTTCCTCTTCAAAACGATCGAATTCATCTTCTTCAGTGGCAAAAGATCTAACTATGCGGATTGAAGAAACAGCCTCTTGGGCTATTGCTGCTACCATAGCAAGACGCTCTTGAATTACCGTACCAACCTTACGCAACCTTGTTGATGCATTGTCTATTACAAATACAGCCAAAGGTATTATCGTAAATGCGACAATAGTTAATTTCCAATTTATAAAAACAAGCAAGCAAATAATGCCTATGAAGGTTATACCTTGGACTACAAAGTCGACGATGACAGAAGCCAATATATTTTGTAGGGTGGACACATCGTTGGTAATTCGCGATAAAAACTCGCCTGAACGCCGGCTATATAAAGTGGCAAGAGATAGTCTTTGTGTGTGGTCGTACAGCTCAAGTCTTATATCTATAATAACTTTCTGCCCAACCCAGGTCATTAGGTACACGTGTCCGTAACCAAAAAGAACTTTAAGCAGGTAAAGTAAAACTATACCTAGCGCGATAAGATTTAGTACTCCCATTTGCTTTTGTATCAACACGTCATCCACAACATTTTTAATTAGCCAGGGAGGTGCAATGGCAAAAATAGCAGACATGACCATGCATAAAAGCGCCAATATTAAGCGCTTTTTATACGGAATGCAATATTCCAGAAGCCTAATATATGAACCCCATGCATGTTTATCAAATAGTTTTAGCATTATATGTTCTCCAAAATTTTATGCGCCCAAGATTCATAAACAGCAGACTTACCTAACTTTAATCTTGTTTCGGCCATTTTTTTATATGTTGTTTTTTTCACTTTTTCTTCCCCGTCTAACCAATCTAAAGTATATTTTAGTATGTTTTCTACCGTAGCTTTTTCTTGCAATAGTTCAGGAAATAATTCATAGCCGGCAAGTAGATTCGCCATAGCAAAAAACTTTGTTCTTACCATTGCTCTCACCACAAAAGCAGAAAAAGAATTAACCTTATAGGTGACAATCATGTAACAATTAAGAATAAGAGATTCCACCGTCGTGGTTCCACTTGCACCTATAATGCATTTTGCAACAGACATTAGGTGCCTCCCCGGCCCTTCATAATAGTCTCTATTGTTTAGTTTTAAGCGGTGAAGCAATTCCTCTTTACTGTGTTTATTCAATCCGGGAGCAACGGAAAAAACAGGAGTCCAGCCTCTCTTAGTTAGCTCATCAGCCACCTGCTCTAACAGAGGCATGTGTTTTTTTATTTCTCCCATTCTGCTGCCCGGTAGAATGGCTACCAATTTAGTATTATCAGCCAGCTTTCTCGGGATATCTTCTCTGTTAAAGTTTTTTTCATCAAATTCTTCCAATAGGGGCGCACCACTCCAATAGCTGGCACAGTTATTGGAAACCAAATAATCATGTTCAAATTCATAAAGCGGCAAACAGAGGTCTACATCTCTACGCAAAGCCTTTATTCTCCCGCTTCGCCAGGCCCAAACAGTTGGAGGTGATATATAGAATATCTTTCCTTTATATCCTTTTTTACGTAAATTAGAAATAAGTCTCATGTGAAAATCTGGGCTATCCGCAACTATTACAGCTTTAGGATTGAGATCCATAATTCTAGCTATTATTTCTTCTTTTAATTTAAAAATTTTGGGGATTGCATGGAGTATTTCTGTGAAGCCCATGAGTTGCAATTCCTCACCATTCCATTCTGTTCTTACACCTTGTTCTTGTGCTTCAGCTCCGCCCATTCCCCAAATGTCCGCAGAACAACCAACTTCTCTTAAAGTTTTTGCCAGAAGTGCGATGTAGTGATCTCCTGATGCCTCTCCGGCACTTATGAAAATTGACAAGGATCTACTCCAACCACTGCAATATTCGCTTTTTCGGCTTCTTCTTTAAATCTTTCCGGTTCCATTATTAATGTGGAACCAGCATGAAGAGCCAAACAGTTTAGTTTTACTTTAGACATATTTTCTATGGTTTTAGGTCCGACTGTTGGAATATCATAGCGCTCGTCCTGATCAAGACGCATCATTTTAACTACGGTGCCTCCCTTGCAGAGAGCTCCTGCTCTAAATAGAGCAGCGTCAGTCCCTTCCATAGCCTCTACTGCTATTACCGATTTTTTATGTACTATTACCGTTTGTCCAAAAGAAAGAGGAACTGTAACCCTACAAATAGAGAAGCCATAGTTTATATCATTGACTTCTTCTTTAGTGGGGTTGCGCCCTGCAATATGGCCGACGGTTGCTATCAGGTCGGGGATCAGCTTCTTGTAACTGAGCACTTCAAATCCAGATTTCTCAAAGAAATCTACGATTGCACCCAGTAGGGAATGGTCATCCCTAAAAATCAGGCTTGCTAGGAATTTTTGTGTGGTCAAATCAAAAAGCGAAGGTTTAAAAGCTAATGTTTTTGATACAGTACCTGCCATGATGATGCTTTTTATATTGCGTTTTCTCATGTCTTTTATTACAAATCCAAATTCAGGCCTCTGGAGATGTACTATGTCAAGAGAGCATTTCGAGAGATCTCCGATACTCTCTCTTAGAGAATAGACAATTGGAGGTGTCCCCATATCGGTTAACCTATCAGCTATCGCTATCGGAAGAACTCCTTCACCGGCAATAAGTGCCACTTGATTTTCCATAAAAATTCCTCCCTGTTTTCTATAGGGCAATATATAAACATTCTCACACAAAGGGTGTAATTGGTTGCAAAGAACTTTAAAAATACAAGAAAAGTATAACATATATTTCTGTAATAATTATGAGAAAATCTGCTATAGACCTAATGTTTCTAGGAAAATAACAATTTTAAATACTCTGTGTAATATATGCTGTAATATTTCGCATAAATTATATATAAATCCTCATTCCGATAAAATTTTACGGAAATAAATATCTCTTTTTCTAAAAAATATTTTTTCTAAGGATTCCTAAAAGTAGCCTCTCATATTTACTGTTATAATTTCTTGGATATAAGGGGGCTGTTTAATGTATTTTATTAAAAACACGATGAGTTGGTTTGAATCTTATGTCTCAACTTATAAAAACACCGAACATTATTCCGAGATGTATGACATCAAAATAGAACATAGCAAAAGAGTTTGTAAAAATGCCGCCATGTTGGGAGAAGCGATGGGTTGGGAAAGTGACAGAGAAGTTTGGTTGACACACGCTGTTGGTCTTTTACATGATATAGCTCGATTTTTACAGTATAAGGAATATAATACGTTCCTTGATAGCTTGAGCTTCGATCATGGAGATAGAGGAGAAGAGATTTTAGATAAAGAATTCAATTGGGATGGTATTTCCAAAGAAGATAAAAGCTTTGTGTTAGCAGCAGTGAAATATCACAATAAAAGAATTCTTCCCTCCGGGCTATCTGCTGAGACGATTAAATGGTGTTCTCTTGCCAGAGATGCGGATAAAATTGATATTTTTCGTATGATTCAAAAAAGGATAGAAAACGGAACCATTCTTAACATATTTCCTAAACATGAAAAAGTAGTCGGACTAAGTACAGATTTGGTGGAAGAAATTGAGAGAGAGGGATTGGGCTCCTACAACAACGCGCGTTCTTTACAAGATTACCGCCTAATACAGCTTACTTGGGGTGTAGACCTTAATTTTTCTGTTTCAGTAGATATTCTCCAAAAAGAAAATATTTTCGACAAAATTATCGAAGATTTAAAGGATTATGATATTGACTATTTAATTGAAAAACTTATGGAGAGAATATTACTCAAATAACTTTCAAAATAAAATATAGCGAACATAAAAACTTACCCACTCAGACTATTCTGTCGAGTGGGTAAGTTTTTGTTTTAAATTTTAATCTTTTTAGACTTTTTCAAACATGTCCTTGCCGACTCCGCATACCGGACAGAGCCAATCATCAGGGAGTGAATCAAATGATGTTCCGGGAGCGATTCCTGCGTCTGCATCTCCGACTGCCGGATCATATTCATAACCGCAAACTGTGCAAATATATTTGTCCATTTAATTTGTATCCTCCTTTGATTAGTAATCTAAACCGCTTTTAATTATATAACAATTTCAATTTTTTACGACTTAATGTTTTTAGAGTAAGTAGAATTGCTGATTTAGCTGATCGGTTAACCTCTGAGATCCCTTCTCTGTTATGAGGTAATCATCTTCTAGCCGCAAACCACCCCATCCTTCGATATAGATTCCCGGCTCAATTGTGACTACGTCTCCGGTTCTTAAAATATCGTTGATGCTTTTTCTTAGATATGGACTTTCATGTATTTCAAGACCAAGTCCATGGCCTAGACCATGTGTGAAATAAGCATCTAAATTATGAGCGGCCAAGACTTCCACAGCCTTGTTGTGAACTTCACTTCCGCTTGCATTGTTTTGAAGAAGGGCTGCCGAAGCTCTGTGTGCTTCCAAAAGTATTGAGTGATAGAAAGTAGCTCGCTCATCCGGCACACCTATTGAAAAATTTCTTGTAATATCACAAAAATATCCATTCCACCTAGCGCCAAAGTCTACTGTAACCCATTCATTCTTTTGAATTGTTTTCTCGCTTGCTCTCCCATGTGGAAGAGCACTACGTATTCCGGAAGCTACTATCATATCGAAACCAATTTCTCCGCCAAGCGTGGCAATTTTATAGTTGAGAAGTGATTGCAACTCTTTTTCAGACATTCCTTCCTTTACGTGATTCAGTGTTTCAAGAAAGGCAGTGGACGCTATTTGTCCAGCTTTTATAATACATCTTATTTCATATTCGTCTTTTTTCCTTCTCAACGCCTCAATCTGCTCTGAAGCATCCTGTATTTCTCTTTTAGAAGAAAGAAGTTTAAGCCAAATTGAGGCTGAGGTTCTCTTGGCCTCACAGTATATTTCTTTTATGTTGTGATTTACTAGTCTTTCAATGACTGCATCAACAAGACCTGATTTTTGTTCTAATACATCGTGAGGAGATTGCATTTTCCCCTGTTCTGTGTAGCGAGAATCCAATATCAGTTCCACATGGTCAGAGTAAATTAGCAATGCTCCTGAAGTACCACGAAAACCGCTCATGTAATATAAGTTTTCCCAATTTGAGTCTTCATCATTTATTATAACAAATACGCTATGTCTGTTATTTAAAAGTTTGGCCTGTATATTTTCTACTCTTTCCAATATTTTACTGTTCATCTATTTTCTCCATTTTTAGGAGACGCCACAGCTCTTCTTCAAATTCTGGCATCTCACTTTTTATTTTCTCTCCAATCGTACCAACAACTGTAAACTCTATCCCTGAGTCTCTTAGTGACTTTTGAGCCTCAGGCAAGTCTTTTTTAGCTACTACTACGATGAGACTACCGGAAGCAATCAAGTTAAGAGGATTAAATTTGAGTTTCTCTGAAGCTCGTCTTGTGAGAGGGTCTATTGGCAGAGAATTTTGGTCTATTAAAACTTCCAGACCGCATAAAAGAGATATTTCTTTTACGCCTCCCATAAAACCGCCTTCTGTGGGGTCGTGCATAAACTTAGCTACTTTCCGAACGGCTTTCGATTCGTTTAGAACTGAGATTTCATCTGACCAACTGCGCATTTTTTCTATCTCTTCTTCCGACATAAAAGATGAAAGAAGGTCTGGTCTGTCAGTGGCTATTATTGACATCCCTTCAATGGCAATATGTTTTGTTATTATAACTAGATCACCTGTTTGGATATCAGAGGCTCTTAGGACCCTATCTGCCGTCCCTATCATTGCAGCAGAAATAACAGGACGATCATACTCGCTGTTAAATTCCGTGTGTCCACCAGCAATGGCAATATTTTGTAAAAGACACTCATTATGTATCTCTCTCATTATTTGAGCTGCTCCCTCCTCACCCATTGAGGGAGGAAGTATCAGCGTAACTACGAGATATTCAGGATCTGCTCCCTTTGAAGCGATATCGTTTGAGTTTATCCGAACCAAAAGTTTACCGGCTCCAATACTTGCACCTACGATTGGATCTGATGAAAAAACAAGGTATTTCCCTTCCGGCCATTTTATCACCGCAGCATCCTCACCGACTGCCGGGCCTACTAGGAGTTCCGGCTTAAGCGCACCGGTATAAGTTAGTATGTTTTTTTTGAGAGATAGGGGGGAGAGTTTGCCCTCAGGCAATTTTTCTTCGTTCATATTTGATTCCTACTTTGTATTGAATACAAACATCCACAGTAATCTTGTCTGTATAAGTTTAACTGGAGGCTTCTTTCCACTGATTTTTTAAATCCGTTGTTTTTCCTCCAGATTTTCTCAACCCAAATCAATCCATTTTCTTGAGATATTCTTTTGCCTAGCTCATTTATTAACGCCACATCTTTATGCGGACTTATTGTTAGAGTTGTTGAAAGATATTTGTAATTATTTTGCTTCGCATAATCTGCAGCTGCATTAAGTTGAAGTTCAAAACATTTTATACAGCGTTTGCCACGCTCCGGTTCATCTTTTAGTTCTGCTGTTTCCTCCAACCATTCTTCCGGGGCATATGGTCTATATACTGTTGACTCGTCAAGAAATAGTGAAAGAGAGGCAAGAGATTCTACTCTTCTGTCAAATTCTTCTTTTGGATGAATATTGTCTCCATAAAAAAAACCGGTTGTTTCGTAGCCCTCTTCTTTGAGTTCGGGCCACGGAACAGTGGCATCGGGAGCACAACATATATGTAATAATAATCTTTTCTCTTCCAAACTACCTGACTCCGTTATTTTCTGTTTTTCTATGTTCTATTTCTTAAGCAGTTCTTTTACTGCTGATGCAATATCCGCTACGCTAAGTTCCATCTTGCTGATTACTTCTTCACTCGCACCTGAGAGAGCATAGCTTGAAACACCCATATTTTTAAGTTTAAAAGCCTTTCCAGAGCGAGCTGCTAACAGTGATACTATAGATCCTATTCCCGTATTTATATGATGATCTTCGCATGTGACAGTAGGCAGATTGCCTATCAGATTAAAGAGCTCTTCCGAGTCCATTCCCAACGGAGTCGCACAATGCAACACTTTTACTTTGATTCCCTGTTCCGCAAGGATTTCATGTGCTGCAACTGCACGGCCAGCAAAATGCCCCATTGATAGTATTACTGCATCTTCACCTTCTCTTATCGTGTCGATTGCACCATATTTAAAAGTGTAATCATCGCCGTAAAAAGGCGAGCCATCTTCTTTTTGAATAATCTTGAGCTTGCTTCTTCCCATAGCCATACAGATGTTACCTGGCTGAGATAGCATCCATCTTGTGGCTCTATCCGTCTGATTTGGGTCTGCAGGAACAATAACTTTCCAGCCAAAGGTGTTGCGAAGCAGTCCCAAATAGTCAATACATTGGTGTGTCATCCCATCTTCACCAACATCAAGCCCCACATGTGTAAGTACAACTTTAGAGTTTGTTCTATTTATATCGTTCAGTCTCTGCTGGTTATAGACTTCATCGACGCCAAATACTCCGAAAGCTGCCCAGAGAGAAACCACTCCTGCTGTTGATGCAGCACCTACTGCGGTAGCGGTAGAATGCTCCTGTATCCCTGTCTGTATAAAATTGTCACAGCAAAGTGCAGAAAATCCGTCAGTCTTTACCGACCCGGAGAGATCACAGTCAAAGACCAACATGGGCGTCCTGCCCGGCTCTTTGTAATTAAGTTTTCCTGCTTCCGCAAGAGCCTTGCCAAAGGCGCCTCTATTATCCAAACTATCTTCTTTAGTATAAGTTTTGGGAGTACCAGTCTCTAGTTTTATCTCAGGGAGTAATATTGTGCGACCTTTTGGCAACGCTCCCTTTCTCAATTCAAGGGCTTCTTCATATAATTCCATAGAACCGCCAAGCTCCTCTAAAGCTTGCTTGAGTTTTTCTCCTGTAGCGGCCTTTCCATGATAATCGGGGATGTTTTGCATAAATGAAACACCCTTGCCCATGACTGTTCTACAAAGAATCACTGCACACCCATTGTATGCGTCTGCCGCTTTCAAGGCTTCATATATTTTGCTATAAGAGTGTCCGTCACATTCTATTACGTGCCACCCATCCGCCTTCCAAAGTTCCGAAAGATTAAAGGGCATTACTTCATTTAGACGTCCACTAATCTGTATGTCATTCCAATCTACAATTGCCGTGAGATTATTTAGCTTCTCTTTAATCGCTATTCTACGAGCCTCAGCCACTTGTCCTTTGACTTGACCGCCATCTCCCATAACTACCCAAGTTTTAGCGTTTGATCCTCTGGCTCTGGCGGCTAGGGCAAATCCGACACCGGCGGAAAGGCCCTGCCCCAAATTGCCTGTCCCCCAATCAACTCCGGGAACATCTCTTTCAACGTGTCCCTGAAAGGGGCTGCCGGCTCGTCTAAAGTTGCTATACATTTCTTTAGGCTCAAAAAATCCGTATGAGGCTAAAGCCGAATAGTAGCCAGCAGATGTATGTCCGTGGCATATAACAATTCGATCTCTCTCTTGGTCGTTGCAGTTTTCAAGACTCATATTCGCAACTCCAAGCAGAGTCATATATATGTCAATAGATGAAAGCGCTCCGGCCGGATGCCCACTGTTAGCAACCGAAGTTGCCAGTACAGACCAAAGACGTGCTTTTCTTGCGGCGTTTTTTAGTTCTTCTATGCCTTCAGCGCTGATAGCATTCGCCTTAAACCCTTTGATTTCATCGACTACTTTCATTTTGCATAAAACCCCTTTCAATAATCAAACAAAAAAATACAGCTGTCATATGTATTAATTCTACTCTATAACAGTATCTTTTTGTAGACTTCTATTTCACGCTGTTTCTTTATTTACTTTTGTCTTATCTGATATATATGATAAAATTATGGCTTAGAAAATAGCTATAAAACAAGCGGTTCCTACTTTAAATTTGTATATTTTATAATTTTTTTGGGGGTATGATTTTGCAGGAATTAAATAATCAAATAATAACTTACGAAGATGAAGGAGACGAAATTTCTATATTAGATATTTTGCTCATTATTGCTGAGGGGAAAAAGATAATTCTTTCATTCCTATTTCTCTTCTTGCTCCTTGGATTGTCGTACGGAATTTTTATTCAAAAACCAGAATATGTCAGTAGACTTCAAATAGCACCAATTTCACAAAACAGCCCAAAAACTGGCGATTTCAATATTTACGCGGACGGCAATCTTATCTCAGGAATTATGCTCAGCGATTCCGTCTTGGATTCTGTTATCAAAAAAAATAATCTCTTGATTAAAGAGGACGGTTCCTTATATAGCAATACAACTGCCAGAAAAATGTTAAAAAATAGTATTGACACAAAAATGGAAGATAAAAGTGGCATAATTACTGTAGAAGTAAAAAATAAAAACCCTCAAAAAACTCTTGATATAGCTAAGTCACTTTACGAATATACTTTAGACATTATGAGTGAAATGGGAAAAACTATTTCTAACCAAAAAACTCTTATATTCTTTCTGAAATAGAAAAAAACATTGAAAAAATTAATGCTTACAGAGAACAGAATAGCACAGTGGATACAAACAAAGAAATTGAAGAACTGCTTAGAACTCTATCTCTTTTTTCTTTATATAAAGAGGGTACTTTATATAGAGAAGAAGCTCCATTGGTAATCCAGCTTGTTTCCGCACCCAAACTGCCAGACCAGCCTCTTCCCAGAGGGAGAGCAAAGACTGCTCTGCTTTCTGCATTCTTGGGACTCTTCCTCGGATTTGCATTTGTTTTCTTAAGATATTTTTGGCGCGTTTCTTCAAATGATGTTGAAAGCAAGGAGAAGATTAATAAGCTAAAGGCACTTCTCGGACTGAGAAATAAATAATAAAAATCATATTTACAGCTATCAGAGTAGGGGCTTCTCTGTTTTAAATAAAAGAGAAGCCCCTGCTCTGATAATTTGTTAGCCATAAAGTTAATATGATATATAATTAGCTTTTGATTTTAATTACACTCATATGAATATATAGAAATTGAATGGAGGAAGTACTTTGCGCATTGCTGTACTTGTGAAACAAGTACCGTCAGTAGAGACGGTTAAAATTGACGAAAATACAGGAACCATGATTCGAGATGGCGTCGAATCTGAACTTAATCCGCTTGACTTGCACGCTATTGAAGCTGCAGTAAGAATAAAAGAGAGCAGAGGCAAACATCCAACTGAGATAGTAGCTATTACAATGGGGCCTCCTCAGGCAAAAAAAACCGCAACTTATGCAATCGCAATGGGATGCGACAGAGGTGTGCTGCTTACTGACAGACGTTTCGGCGGAGCTGATACTTTGGCTACAGCAAGAACTCTGGCCAAGTTCCTTGAAAAGGAAGGGCCTTTTGATCTGTTTTTTGCCGGAGAAAGAGCGACAGATGGCGAAACAGGACAAGTCGGCCCTGCTGTGGCTGAGTTGCTCAAGTTACCCGTGTTTACTTATGTCAGTGCAATTGAAAAATTAACTACAGATAGTATCCGCGTGGTTCGTGCCGTTGAGGGTGGACATGAAACTCTTGAAGCTCCTCTTCCCTCTTTTGTCATTCCCATTAAAGAGATTAATATTCCAAGGCTTTGTACTTTGGATGGGAAAATAAAAGCCAAGCAGAGTGAAATCCCAACAGTTACGGCTGATGTCCTCGACTTATCAGAGGATGAGATGGGATTAAAAGGTTCTCCGACTCGTGTTGTAAAGATAACTTACCCTAAAGTTACAAGACAGGGGAAGAAAATTAAAACTTCTGATTGTTTTGAAGATGCGCTCACAGCCATTTTAGAAAAACTTGAGGATAGAAACTTTTTGGAGGCGGCAAGATGAGTCGTGTAGGTAAGGAAGTCTGGACTTTAGCAGAGGTCAGAGGAGGCAAAATTCATACAGTTTCTCTTGAACTGTTGGCTTGGGGAAGAGAGTTAGCTGATAAATTAGATGCGCCCCTTGCAAGCATTGTGCTAGGAAGCGATATAAAAAGTTGTGCCGGAGATTTAATTTCCTACGGTGCCGACAAGGTTTACGTAATAGATAATTCAAAGTTTGAAAACTTTCATTCTGATATTGTTGTAAACAGTCTTGAAAAACTTATAGACAAATATATGCCTTCTATTCTTATAGCATCAGCAACCACACGGGGCAGAACTATTATGCCTCTGCTGAGCGCAAGGCTGGGATGCGGCCTTACTGCAGACTGTACTGAAATGTCAATTGACCCTAATACAAAAGAGCTTATACAGACAAGACCTGCAATAGGCGGAAATGTCATGGCAGATATAAAAACAATAGGTAGACATCCACAGATGTGTACAGTGAGACCTAAGTCAAAAAGACCACTAGCAAAAAACGAAAAACATGAAGGCGTTGTGATAGAGGAATCGGTACCCCAAGACGCACTAGACTCCCTGCTTACTTATATCGGTTTTGAAGCTGAGGGAAGCGTAGGACTACCTTTACAAGAAGCAGAGCTGATCGTCGCAGGTGGAAAGGGAATGAAGACGGGGAAAAATTTCGCAAGATTAAATGAGCTTGCTGAACTTTTAGAAGGCTCTGTGGGCGCATCGAGAGCCGCAGTAGACTTGGGATGGGCTCCCTATTCAGCTCAGATAGGACTTAGTGGAAAGGCAGTTACTCCTAGAATGTATCTTGCTTTCGGTATATCAGGAGCAGTACAGCATATCGCTGGAACTTCCGGTTCGGAAACAATCATCGCCATAAATAGCGACCCGGAAGCCCCTATCTTTAGAGTAGCAGACTTAAGTATCCAAGGTGATGCAATGGAAGTGCTTGAAGCTCTCATTGAGAGGATAAAATCACGAAAAAATAGGTAATTGTTTCTCGTTAAAACTTCTAGCCAATTAAAAGAGACCTTTAACCAGGTCTCTTTTTTTATATCACTTTTATTTTTCTTTAATTTGCTATTTTCTATATATAGCCGTTTTCTTTGAGTATTTTTCTGACCATTTCTTTTTTAGATGACGAAAACTTTACAACGGGGCCGGTACAGCCCATTGAAGACTCTGCATATACTCCGGCTTTCCAAAGTGTTATAACTGCATTTTCTATTTCCAATACATCTATACCTTGGAGCTCCTCATCTGTTGTCTCTTTTTCCGGAGCTTTAACCTCACACGGGTTTTCTACAGTTTCTCTTGAGCTAATTGAATTTATTATTTCGTCTAAACCTGCTTTTTGGGCCAGGACAAGCTCTTCCCGAACTTTTGTGGACAATTCATTTCTCACTGATTTAGCATTGTATGAGAGTGCATTTGCCACAACAGGGGCTCCTGATACTCTAGAGATTATGGATACTACTTTATCCCAGCCATCACCAACAGAAGGACCGTAACCCCAACCGACTGATTCGAAGTTGCCTCCTGTATTCCATGCTGAAAACAGTTTCATGAGTACATTGCCTGTTAATGTGTCTGTTACGCAGATATCCGCAACTCCGATAAGAAGATCATTCCCCCTGAGTATGGCTCCTCCGTCTTTTCTGGCGCTTGATGCAAAATTTATTTTATATCCGTTTTCATTTAGTTTTTGAAGTGCACGAAGTGCTGTACGTGCTCCATCAAGATTTAATATCCCTATTGTCGGGTTAGCAATGCCATTTGCCTTTGCTGTGGCTATGGCTAAAATGGCATTTCGTATCATAGCTTCAACTCTGTTTGCTGAAGATGAACCTGTTGATGAAGCTATAAAACAAGAATTACCTTTTGCTGGGGTTATTATTCTGCCAATGGTAATTATTCCGAGAGGGAATGGATAGTGTAGGGCCACCGCACCTTCAATCTCGCCATTTCTAAGTGCTTTCTCCATTGCCTCGGAAACTTCACTTTCACAAGCTTGAGTTTCTATCCATTCGTAATTTTCGTAACCTTCGAGTTTCGGCCCAATAGGGACAACTTCAATGGAAGGATCATTTTGCATGGCGCGGAAAGCGCCCTTGAGCAGCTCTTCTTCTCCCAACTCGCTTCCATAAACCATTAAGCCGATTTTTGTCTTTTTAAAGTTTCCGTATTTGACACTTTCGACTATCTCTGTTAGGACTTCGCCTATTATTTTTTTTGTTTCGGCTTTTGAATTTATATTGTCCATATTTTTCACCTTATTTATTCAGGCCTTCAGCTATTTCTATGAGAGATTCCAATATTAGTGTTCGAATTTCCTCTTTTGTAGTTGCACTTTCAGACTCTACCCGGCCTGTTGCCCTTTCTAATAAAAAAGAGGCTCCATCTGCCAGGTTTGTTAGACGTCCCAAAAATAAACTTCCCTTACCTATAATCATT
>Ga0255346_1001224_pt1 | contig 37332 bp, 33 predicted proteins | sample wastewater_treat_FD_194410 | JGI IMG/M metagenome (GOLD analysis project Ga0255346, IMG submission 194410) | Wastewater microbial communities from Lulu Island WWTP, Vancouver, Canada - plant22 | ecosystem: Engineered > WWTP > Wastewater > Unclassified | place: Canada: Vancouver, British Columbia...
AAAAAGAAGGCTCTGTTTCTATTATCGGTGCAGTTTCTCCTCCTGGAGGGGACTTTTCAGAGCCGGTAACACAACATACAAAACGCTTTATCCGATGCTTTTGGGCACTCGATCGCGACTTGGCAAATGCACGGCATTATCCTGCAATCGGATGGATTGAATCCTACTCTGAATACGCAGAGGAAGTGCGCTCCTGGTGGGATAACCTTGACCCACGTTGGGCAGAGATTCGTGGAAAAGCTCTTGATTTACTCAAGCGAGAAGAGCGATTGCAACAGATTGTGCGCCTCATCGGCCCCGATGCGCTTCCCGATTCTGAGCGTTTAGTACTTATTGTTTCAGAAATGATAAAAAATGGCTTTTTGCAGCAAAACGCTTTTGATGACATTGACGTTTTTTCCGTTCCTGAAAAACAAATACTCATTATCGATTTAATGATGCAGTTTTACGAGCGAAGTGCCGCCCTCATAAAAAATGGCTCGCCCTTGCTAAAAATAAGCGCTCTTTCGATACGAGAAGATATTATTCGTATAAAAACATCTGTGCCAAATGATGCTCTTGATGAAATAACGAAGGTGCGAATGAAGATGGATGAAGAATTTTCGACAATTGAGCATATTTACCGTAAGGCGGTGATTTAATGAAAGGTGTAGAATATAAGGGTCTAAAAACAGTTGACGGACCAATTGTTATTGTAAAGCGCAGCGAAAATAGCTTTTTTGGTGAAATAGTTTATGTGCGAGACCGACTTGGTGAAAAAAAGACGGGACGAATTATCGACATTTCTGAAGATATGGCTGTTGTACAAGTGTTTGGTTCGACGAATGGCTTAGACCTCGATGAAACAAGTATAGAGTTTTTAGAAGAACCCATGGAACTGCGTGTAGGGGAGGGCTTACTCGGTCGTGTTTTTAACGGACTTGGAAAACCCATCGACGGCTACGATGAGATTATTTCATCGACAAAGCGCAATGTAAACGGCTTGCCTTTAAATCCCTATGCACGTGAATATCCGAGAGATTTTATTCAAACGGGAGTGAGCTCCATCGATGGAATGAACACCCTTATTCGTGGGCAAAAACTTCCCATTTTTTCTGGAAACGGCTTGCCACACAATAGACTTGCCGCACAGATTATTCGTCAAGCAAAAATTTTAAGTGCAGATGAAGAATTTGTAATGGTTTTTGCTGGCATGGGAATTAAGTACGACGTTGCACGCTTTTTTGTCGACACCTTTGAGCAATCGGGCGTTTTATCTCGTGTTGTACTTTTTCAATCCCTCGCCGATGCTCCTTCGATTGAGCGTATTATTACGCCTCGTTGTGCGCTGACCGCCGCAGAATATCTAGCCTTTGAAAAAAACATGCACGTCCTCGTTGTTATGACCGATATGACAAACTACTGTGAAGCACTTCGAGAAATTTCAACGACACGAGGAGAAGTTCCTGGCAGAAAAGGCTATCCTGGCTACTTGTATTCGGATTTAGCTGAATTATACGAGCGGGCAGGAAAGATCAAGGGCTCAAGTGGTTCTATCACACAAATTCCTATTTTAACCATGCCGAATGATGATATTTCTCATCCCATTCCTGACCTTACTGGTTATATTACTGAGGGACAAATTGTATTGGATAGGGAAATGTATCAAAAAGGTATTTATCCGCCTGTTGCGGGACTTCCGAGCCTATCTCGTCTTATGAAAGACGGTATAGGAGAAGGAATGACGCGAGATGACCACAAGGATGTTTCAAGTCAGCTTTTTGCTGCCTATTCTAAGGTAAAATCGATTCGTAACCTTGCTGCGATTATTGGGGAGGAAGAATTATCGCCTCTCGATAAGCAGTATTTAGACTTTGGGAATAAGCTTGAAATGGAGTTTTTTTCTCAAAAAGAAGAAGAAGATCGAAGTATAGCCGAAACGCTTGATGCCGGTTGGCAGATGCTTTCCTTACTTCCACGTTCAGAGCTTTATAGGATTGATAAAAAACTGATAGATAAATACTTGGGACCAGAGCAGCTTTCGTAAAACAAAGCATTAGTTTACCTGAGATTTTTATAAAACCAAAAAAGAATAAAAATATTTTTTAAAAGGTTTTAATAAAAAGCGTAGTATGTATACTTTTTAAAGAGGCATAGGTATGGCACGACTAAATATTGCACCGACAAAATCAAATCTTCTCGTTATGAATGAACAGCTTGCTATCTCACAAGATGGATACGAACTGCTCGAACAAAAACGAGAAATTTTGGTTATGGAATTGATGCGTATGGTTGAGCAAGTAAAGTTGCTTGAGCAAAGAATCAATGCCCAAGTTGAAAAAGCCTTTCCTGCTTTGCGAAAAATGCTCCTTGTTACCGGTGTTGATACCGTTGAGCGATTATCGCAAGCAGTTCAGTACGACTTTCAAATTCATGAAAAAGAAATGTCAGCTGGTGGCATGAGTTTTTCTTCTGTTTCTGTTGCCCTACCTAAGCGTGAATTGTTTTATTCTTTTGTCGATTCATTTGCTGAAACCGATGCTGTTATGGCTGAGTTTTTTGAATTGTTAAAGTTGCTTACAGAAATGGCTTCGATTCGAACGATAGCCTGGCGCCTTGCAACTGAGGTAAAAAAAACACAAAGGCGGGTAAATGCCTTGGAAAAAATGGTTATTCCGCAAACGAAGGAAACGAAGGACTATATAGAAACGATTTTGGAAGAACGGGAGCGTGAGAGCATCTTTGTCTTAAAAGCGCTAAAGTCAAAGCATGGGCGTTCATAGAATAAAACTAATCTTGTTGCAACAGCCTTAGAAAAAAAATGGTGTAAGAAAATATCTTTTTTGCATGCACAAAGGAGTAGTATAGTGAAACATTTATTTGAAAATGTACTTATTGTCATTAATGACTCAAATGCCTCTATACAAGCTGCCGAATTTGGAATACTCATGTCAAAATTTAATGGCAGTACATTGCACGCTGTTTATGTTATAGATACAGCTACTCTCAAACAGCTTACCTTACAAAAAATTTTTGTAAAAGAAGAATACGATGAGTTTAGTGAAAGCCTTGAGGCAGACGGGAAATGCTACCTACAATATGTGCAAGAGCTAGGTAAAGCAAAAGGAGTAGCTATTGAAACAGAATTACGAAGTGGTTCTGTCTGGTCAGAGGTTATCACTTATGCGAATGAGATAGAGGCAGATGTCATTTTACTCGGTGGCACAACAACATCGGACCCCTATCAAAGAGATATGTTCAATTCCTCATATGGTGAAATATTATTGCATTCAAATTGTTCTGTACTATATGTAAAAGAAGAGTACATCGACCAACTATATAAATTATTATAAACGAGGAAAAATATATGAGAATTGCTATTTTACATTTTTTAGATGACGATAAAAGCTCACATAAAACAATACTACAAAATTTACAGCGAACAGCGAATGCAAAGGGGCATGAGGTGAGTATTTTTAGTGCAAAAAAAGATGCTTATAATCTACGTTTAAGTATTTACGATTATATTTGCCTGATTATTCCATCTTCTCCTGTTTTTGGTTCAAAAATACCATCGAGGGTTTCTGAATTACTTTCTTCTTGTGGTGCAATTTCTGGAAAAAAAGCTGCAGCCCTTGTACTAAAGTCAGGGTTTTCTTCAAATAAAACAGCTCGTAATCTCATGCGCGCCATGGAAAGGGAAGGGCTTAAGCTCGATTATTTTGATGTTATAAAAAACGCAGATCATGCAAACTATGTGGGGAAAAAATTAGGCTAGAAATTGTGAAAAACTACTATGCGCTTTTAGAAATTAAACCAACTGCTTCAATAGCTGAAATAAAAAAAGCCTTTCGAGAAAAAGCAAAAAAACTGCATCCGGACTTAAACGCATCGCAACATACAAAAGAGTTTCAACTTCTTGTTACAGCTTACGAAACGCTTTCAAATGCAAAAACCCGTTCTTCTTTTGACTGGGCTTTTTCCCAGAGCGAAAAACAAAAGCAAAAACATTTTGACTATCGCGTATGGCTTTTAAAACGCGATGATGATGAAAGTCGTGTGAAACTCATTATCTATGACCTACTTCGCCACAGGGAAGATGAAGCAGTTGCGCTCTATCTTAATATAAAAAAAGAAAATCCATTTTTTTGCTTTTCATCTTTTTTAGGTAGGGAAGCTTTTATGGACCTCGGTTTTATACTGGCAGAAGAGCTTTTATTTAGAAAAGAATATTACGATGCTTTTTTACTTTTTGAGCGTATTATTAATATGGAATGTGAAAAAGCTTATTTTAAGCATTTTTATCCAGAAGTTTTAAAACAGGTCAATACTATTTTACGTGCATCATTTGTCTCGAAACTTTCTGATGAACTTGCAATTGATTTGTACGAGAGAGCAATTGACCTGCCTCTAGATAAAAAATATGGAGCGCTTTGTTTTTGTAAGGCAGGGGAGCTGTATCTTAAAATGGGAGATGTGGAAGCAGCTAAAATTTGTTTTAAAGAAGCGCTTCTTTTAGATACGAGCTTGACTGAAAAAAATACTACGAAAAAGTTTTTTGAAACAGCTTGAAATGAGGTTTTAAAATTTTTATATTAGATACGGTAGAATACGAAAGGAATGAATACAATGATACATTTAAAAAATGAAAGTCAAATAGATGGTATTAGAAAATCGTGTAAGCTTCTTGCGCAATTATTTGAAGAACTCATCCCAGAGCTAAAAGCAGGTATGAGCACAGCGGATATTGATGCGCTTTGTGTCGACTTTATAACAAAGCATGGGGGAAAACCTGCATGGCATCAAGAAGGCTTTCCTGGAGCTGCTTGTATTTCTATAAACGAAGAAGTTATACACGGGCTTCCATCTAAAAAAAAGTTTCTGAAAGAGGGCGATATTGTTTCTTTGGATATAGGAATAAATCTCGATGGATATATTTCTGATGCAACGAAAACAATCGCCATCGGGGACATTTCACCTGAAGCAAAAAAACTCATGGAAGTTACTAAAAAATGTCTTGAAGAGGGCATAAAGGCTTGCGTCGTGGGAAATCGTATAAAAGATATTTCCCTTGCGGTTTCAAAGGTTGCTGAAAAAGAAGGCTACGGCATTGTAACAGATTTTTGTGGACACGGCGTTGGCTTGGCGGTTCATGAGGAGCCGTCTATACCGAACAAACCACAAATGGGAAAAAACCCTCGCATTCAAGCGGGAATGGTACTTGCTATAGAGCCTATGATAAATCTCGGTACAGGGGATGTGGAAGTTTTAAGTGATGGCTGGACGGTTGTAACAAAAGACAGAAAAATTTCCTGTCATGAAGAGCATACGGTCGCCGTTTTTGCAGATAGAACAGAAATCCTATCGATTTTATAAGAATCTTGTAACATTTTTATAAAAAAAGTATTTTATTAGTATCTGTGATTACTAAAAACAATCTTGAAAGTGTGGACTTTCTTAATTGTCTTATTTTGGAGGTTTAGTATGAAGACGTGGACAAAAAGATTTTTTTATTCTCTCCTTTTTTTAATCGGTATTTTATTGTTTGTTTCATATTCTTGCTCAACAAGCAAAACAGGTTCGAGTAAAACTGCTTTTGCAGATACTTCCCCTGAAGTGATAATTGGCAAGGATAATCTTGCGGTTCTTGAAGCGATGCAGGGTGCCTTTCGCTCTATCGCTTCTCAAGTCCTTCCTTCTGTTGTTGAACTCGATGTGGTTGAAACAAGGCAAAGGCAGCAGTTTTCTTTTGGGGACTCGTTTGATTTTTTTAACCGTGGCGAGGACTCAAAAAATGGTACTCAAGAATATGAAGCAAGTGGAATGGGCTCAGGCGTCGTTGTCCGAAAAATAGGGAATATCTACTATGTTTTGACAAATAATCACGTTGCGGGTTCTGCAAAACAAATTTCTATTAAACTAAACGACGGGCGTATTTTTACGGGAACGCTTGTTGGAAAAGATGAGCGAAAAGATATTGCCCTTGTTTCATTTGAAACAAAGGAAGATGTTCGCGTTGCACAACTTGGAGATTCAGATTTAGTACAACAAGGCGATATTTGCTTTGCAATGGGCACACCACTCGGTTATTTTTCTTCTATTACGCAAGGAATCGTATCGGCTACCGGGAGAGCAGGAACCTATGTAAATAATATTTCAGATTTTATTCAAACCGATGCTGCGATTAATCAGGGTAATTCCGGTGGTCCCTTGGTTAATATTTATGGCGAAGTTATTGGTATAAACACTTGGATTGCAAGTCAGTCTGGTGGCTCTCAAGGGCTCGGTTTTGCTATTCCTATAAATAATATCAAACGTGCAATCGATGATTTTATTGCAACGGGTGAGGTAACCTACGGTTGGATGGGTGTTTCGCTTGTTGAAATAAACGATGAATATAAAGAAGATTTAGGCGTTAAAGGGCAAAATGGAGCCTTTCTATCATCCATTTTCTTAACTTCTCCTGCAGCAAAGGCCGGAATGCAAGCCGGCGACTATGTTATTTCACTCAACGGAAAGGCAGTAAAGTCTGTCGACCAACTCGTGCGCGATGTAGGTGATATTCCTGTTGGAAAGGAAGCTGAGTTTAGGTTTATTCGTGGAAAAAAAGAAATGACGCTAAAGGTAAAGATTGAAAAACGAGATGAAAAGATGGTGAGCGACTCTTCGAAACTTTGGCCTGGCTTTATTGCAAGCCCCATAACTGATGAAATACGTACTCGTCTTTCACTCGACAAAAAAGTTGCAGGTGTTGTTATTTCAAACCTTGAAGCAAAGAGCCCTGCTGCAGCGATGCGCCTCCAAGCGGGTGATATTATTACTGCGGTAAATGATAAGGCGGTAAAAAATTTAGCTGAGTTTTATGCTGCTTTGGATACTGTCGGCCAAAAAGAAATCTGGTTCGATGTGTATTCCGACGGGCATACCTTAACGACAACTCGGTATAAGTTTTAGCGATGAGTGAAACAAAACATGTCAATTTTTTTGCTTTAGAAAAAGCATGTAAAGAAAAAGGCTGTCCCTTTTGCAATCTCATAAACGAAAGGATATATCGGTATATCGACGGTATGCTTTTTGAGCATGTTTCCGATATACCCTTTCGCCGCGCCTATCGCGCTGCCGGTGGCTTTTGCGACAGACATGGGAAAATTTTGCTTCATTATCGTGATGGTCTCGCTGTTGCGATCTTGGGGCAAAATATTTTAAGTGATTATATAGAAGCCTTTAAGAAAAAAAAGGCTCCAAAGTTTAAAGCATGCTGTCCTGCTTGCATCGAACAGGAAAAAATAGAAAAAGATTTTTCAAGTTTTTTAAGTGAAAATCATAAACACAAAGAAACTCAAGAACAGCTTACTGCATATTTTACTGCCTCCGATGGGCTTTGCGTACCTCATTATGCAAAACTGCTTTCTTTGTTTAATCCGCCTACCTGGTTAAAAGAATTTCAGGAAGCTCTTTTTTCAAGCCTTAACGAACGAGCTTTGCGATTTATCGATTATTCAGCTTGGGGAAATCAAGATAAATTTGAAAGCCTCTCTAGAGAAGACCAAATCGTGTGGCAGGAACTTGCCCGTGTTTTGCGGGGAAGCGTGGAGTAAAAAAAACTAGTATTCGTTTTCGGAAAGCCCAGTTGTTTCGAAAATATCTTTTGTGATGCGAAGTTTTTCCTCCCCTATAACCTCACCTTTCCTTGCGACGCTTTAAGTTTTAGAAATATAAATTTATTGTGAAACAGAAAAACTTTGCTCAATGCGACATGGATGTCGCAGGGATTTAGTATGACAGTTTTGTTTACAAAACTGTCGAAGTTATTTCAAACATGGATGTTTGAAATAACGTAAGAATCCTGTACATCCTGTTTTCTCGAATAGCTAATTACCTTTGCACATGGACGCCGCAGTGACTAAGTATGACAGTTTCTGCAAGCACACCAGTTGGCGCCACCCTGGTTATGTTTTCGATAAAATTCAAAAAAGATGCAAAAAAAACGGTGCCTTTGTCGCCTTTACAAGTTTAGTTTCTGTACTTACTATGCCTATTATTATTGCATTGGTTGCTTAAATTTTTTTTATATTGATTGTTTTCTCTTTCATATTATAGTATACTGCAATGCGTGATAGATTTAGCAGCTTTTGAAAAGGTTATACCTCAAAGTAGTAATGATTTCTCATCTCATAAATCTTCAATTGAAGATACAAAAATGTGTGCAAGTAAAACAGCAAGCTTTATAGAAGAATTCAATGCACTTGAGCAATCAGGTGCTCTCAGTGAAATTAATCTTTTGCGCAAAGAAAATCGTGAGCTAGATAAACTCGTAAATGATGCTGCGAAGCTCATGTCTTTGACGAGTGTTTCTGACATGCTCGATTATGTTATATCTCGCTTTTTAGATAGTTTTATTCCCAGTTTTTTAGGTTTTTTAATTCAGCCACCTCGTGGGCAACATATACGGCAGTATTGTTATAAAAACTTAAAACAAGTAAATGAAAAGATCCCTACAGATTTTTATAAAACACTAAAAAATTATTTTTTTGATAGTCCATCGCCCATAATCTGTTCAGAATTGCCGGAGAAAAACTTTCTTTGTCATCATAAAAATAATGGACTTTTTTTTAAACCAGAACTTATTTTTCCATTACGTAGTATTGGTGGTTTATACGGAGTGGTTGTATTAAGTGAAAAAGTAGTGGGTGGACCTTATACTAGCCTGGAGCAATTGTATATAGATCGAATGATGCGATTTTTAGCTGTTGGTATTCAAAATGGTTTGCATCATGAAAGTTCTATAACAGATCCAAAAACTGGTTTATATAATTATGATTATTTTATGCAACGTCTTGAAGATGAAGCGTATAGAATAAAACGCCACGGTGGATTAGCAGCACTTATAATGATCGATGTTGATTATTTTAAAAACTTCAATGATAGCTATGGACATATGGCAGGGGATGCAGCCCTTGAAACTTTAGCAGACGTGCTTCGTTCTATAGTACGAGAAGGCGATACCATTGCTCGTTTTGGTGGTGAAGAATTTGTGATTCTTCTTGTTGAAAGTGATGAAGATTATGTCTTAGAGGTCTCAGACCGCATACGAGATGCTATAGAATCTACTCCTGTTATGTGGGAGGATCAAGCCTTATCCATAGCTGCAAGTTTAGGAGTACGTCTTATTTCAAAAAATACGCTTAGTGATTCACGAAGCCTCATTGTAGATGTAGATAAAGCACTCTATCGTTCTAAAGAAAAGGGACGAAATTGTGTTACTTTCTATACTTCAAGTCTCTTACGAAGAGCGACTGAATATTTAGAAAATAACGTTTAATATTGATTTTTTAACCAGTTTTTTTTATCGAGAAAAGCTATATAGTACTGGAGTTTTGCCTAAGTTTCTCTTAAGTGCAAAAAAAATGCTAGATATCTTGTGATATGTGTGTTAACATGTAGTTGTAGTTAATAAAATGGAGAGAGTGGTTTTGACTAAATTCAGTATTCAGTATTCAGTATTCAGTATTCAGTATTCAGTAAATACTATTTTCAGAAATCAGTAAAAGATGTATGTTAACACGAAAAATTACCCTGTGGGGTAATTTTTCGTGTTTTTTTTTGCATATTTGTGTTTGATATAAAAATATAAAAAGAGAGGAAAAAAAATGAAGAAAAAAATTTTATTATTGGGGATTGGCATTCTTATTTTGTTTGCATTTCTCGGTTGTCCCACTCCAACAAATCCTGAAGTAAAAAAGTTTACGGTGAGCTTTGATACAGACGGAGGCATTCCAGAACCACCTAGTCAAAAAGTAAAAAGCGGTGAAAAGGCTGTAAAACCTGCTGATCCAGTAAAAGAGGGCTGTGTTTTTCTCTATTGGCAAGACCAAGATGAGAATGAATTTGACTTTGAAACTAAGATTTTAAAAGATATAAAATTAAAAGCTTATTACCACTTTGAAAAAGCATATAAAATAAGTTATTCTATACAAAATGCGACTATTACACTCGATCCACAAAAAGATTGGTATAAAACTGGAGAAGAGGTAAGCCTTACTATTCTACCACATGAAGGCTATCAGTTTACTGGTTGGACTGGTGACTTAAACGGTAAAGACAGGGAAAAGACTATAAGAGTAGCTACGAGTGATATTTCATTTGGTGCAAATATTGTTGAAAGATGGCTTGTTTTAATACATTTTGCCTTAGACAATAATATAGATTATGATTTTGAACCAAGATTAGGTATTATAAGTGATTATTTAGAGACCTTAGCAGATGTAAAAGCTCAGGATACCGATGATGTGATGGATATCCTCCTTCTCATGGACGGCTATGATAAAACTGATCCAATACAGAACGAATATGACAGCCCTTTTACCGATGGTTACTATGAAATCTCTGGTGGAGATTTTGCTCATGACTTAAAACTGAATACAGGTGAAATAAATTCTGGGGATGTAAAAACATCTAAAGACTTTATAGATTGGGTGTATAGCAACTATAAGGGAAAAAGACACTTTTACTCGGTTTTTAATCATGGAAGTGGCTTTGATGATCCAAATCTAACGGCCACCTTTGGCATAGGCTTTGACGATAGCCATCGTGGAGATTCTCTTTCACACAATGAGCTTGCACAAGTTTTAAGCTACCTTAAAACCAAGGCAGGTAAAAAAGTTGATATCTTTTATCCCTATGCCTGTCTTATGGGGGGTATAGAACTTGCTTGGGAAGTAAAAAATTCTGCAGATTATTTACTTTCTTCTCAAGAAGTCTTCCCTGCTGATTACTGGTCCTATGAAGCATTAGAAAAAATTACGAGTGATCCACAAATAAGCTCCCTCAACCTAGGAAAAGCCTTTTGTGATTCTGCATATGATTATTTTTTAAATATAGATCGAGATTTTACTCTCTCTCTTGTAGATTTATCAGAATTGCAACCACTTTATAATGCCTTAGATTCTTTGGCAAAGGTTTTTAATAATAGTATGCAGGGGGATCTTCCAGAAAGCTTAAATGCTGCGGCACTCAGTGGCTTGATGATGAATACACCATACTATACAGATATTGGCTGTCTTATGGAAACAATAGATTCTACTACTGGGGCAAGTTCGTATACTGCTGCTGTGAATTCTGCTTTGAGCTCTGCGGTTAAATATCATAGAAATTTTACATCTAATGGATTTGATTATTATAAATATACTACTGGTTTAACTATCTTTCATAATATTTGGGAAGCGCAATGGTCAGATTTTGCTTATAAGCCTGCAACTTACAAGACAATTTTACAGTTTGGAAAAAACAATGCCTGGGGTGCCTACATGCAAAACATGTGGGATAGAACACCACCTAAGCCAGAAACAGGTATAGAAGCCGATAGCTATGAGCCAGATGGTTTAGGAGACCCGGTAAATAATATTCTAGGGAAGAGTAGTGCAAATAAACAACATCATACTTTCCATCTTTATGAGGGTGATATAGATGTTATGGCAGTAGACTTGGTGGCCGGAACAACCTATACTTTTATGACAGAGGCAGGTCCTCTTGGTGCGGATACCTATATGGTTTTACTTGATCCAACTGGACAGGAGGCTCTAGCAACTAATGATGATATTGATTATCCAAACAATCTGTACTCAAAAATTACGTATGAAGCAGAAGAAACAGCTAGGTATTTTTTAGTTATCGTTGATGAATATCGAAAATACGGTGATTATTACGTGTACTATGATGAAGGTGTTTTTGGACCGAGTCTTGGGAAAACATTCCGTAAGTGGACACCCGATCGAAAGGACAAAGAGTCATATAAGATAAGACTTCCCTAGCTTTTAGTACCAAGAGCCGTCCCTTTGGATGGCTCTGTATCTTCACATGAGGAATAAAAAATGAAAAAAATCTTAGCTCTATTTGTGCTTCTTGTTTTGTTCTTTTCTTGTATTTCACAAAAACAAAATAATGCTGAACTAAAGGAAGTAGCGGTTAAAGAAGAGCTTTTACAATTGGATGAGGATATTCCTACTTCTACTGCTATTGATCTAGATGCTTTGTCTAAGGAAGGTATTAAAATAAAGGGTAGGGTGGAAAAAATTGTCGAAAATGAAAAAACCTTTAGCGAAGTCCGTTATTATGTACTAATTACAGAAAAAAATACGAGTCTTGTATTGTTTAATAAAAAAGGTTTTTCTGAAGGTTTTGAAAACTATCTGGACAAAGAGGTTTTTATAGAAGCGTATAAAGATATAGGCATGATTGGTTTTAAACGCGAAAAACAAGTAGGGCTTTTTGTTCTTTCAATTCGGGAAGAAGATTAGTATCGTTAAAAGGGGCGTGAATTTTTCACAGAAATCCTAGATAAGCTTTGCCTAAGAGTTCCAATTCTCTTTCTATCTTTTCTTCATTTGCTTTTAGCTTTCAGACAAAATCTAAAGCATAAAATACTTGTACAGAGCGCAATAATCGGTTATTATTTAGAGTATAGCGAATTATTTCGCGAGTTTAAATGAAGCGTAACGAGGATTGCATGTACAAAGAATTTTTACCTTACGATAAGGTGCGAAACAACTCTCTCAAAATGGCAGCAAGAATTCACAAAGAGGGCTTTATCCCCGACATTATCTATGTGTCTTTGCGCGGTGGAGCCTATGTGGCAAATGTTATCTCTGAATATTTTAAAATTGTGCGCAAAAATGACCGACCTGTCTTGTATGCCTCTGTTGTTGCACGCTCCTATTCTGATATTCGGCAAAATGATAAGGTAATGGTTGACGGGTGGACCTATTCACCTGAACATTTACGGCATGGCGATAAAATTCTCCTTGTCGATGATATTTTTGATACGGGTAAGACTATCAATCATTTGGTAGAGCTCATACAACAAAAAGGTATACCGCGAAACGATATTAAGGTTGCGGTACATGATTACAAATATTTCACCTATTATCCAGAGCAACTTCCTATACAACCCGATTATTGGTGCAGGCGTTTCGATATTACAGAACCGAGTGAGGATCGATGGATTCATTATATGAGTCATGAGCTTGTTGGCTTAACAGACGAAGAATTAAAGGAATATTACTACAAAGATGATCCCGAGCTCAAAGCAATTCTCGATTCCATTATGGAAAAGAAGGGATAAATATGAGGTTAAGACGCATCACGGTTTTTAGTTTGTTTTTCTTTATGCTAGGTGGCTTTTATGCCTTTGACAACCTAAGTATACAAGAAAATGCGTCTCTCTACCCAAAGGCAGATTCTGAAGCGGTTTTAAGTCCGGTTTCTGGGACATGGGCAAATTATCAAAGCCTTGTTTTGGACGTCCCTAAAGATGCCATTGCGCTTTACTCTTTTACTGGCGATGATCCCTTGGAGTTTGGTTTTGCCTACGATGGTCCAGTGCGTATCGAAAAGGAGGGTGAGGTTGACTTGCGTATCGCCTTTGTTTATGCGGACAATACTGTTCTTGAAACGCAGGTTTCCTATCGAGTTGTTTTGCCAGGTTTGCTTTCTTTAGGAGAAGAGGGGGCTTTTTTAAATCAAAATCAGCCTTTTATACGAGCAAGTGCAGACAATCCTTTAAAAATTCCGTCAGACTTTTTATATAGTTTAGACGATGATGGGCTAGCCTATGCAAAAGGGCGGACTCTTTTTCTCGCTGAAAATACATATGAGCGTTATCTACCGCTTCTTGTCGCTGTTGACGACCAAGTGTATCGCTGGATGCTTTTTCTAGAAAAAAGTAATGAATCAAGTACCGAAAAAAAACCAAGTGAGACAAGGGCTTTTTCTACAAAACTGAGTCTCTCTAATCCTGATTTTCTCTTTCGTTTGAGCGATAGACCTGAAAGCCCTTTGGTTCAAAGCCTTTTTATATCGGTTTTGGAAGGGGAGTTTTTTTCTAAACGTATTTCAATCGATGTGTATGATGGAAACGAATTTATAGGGAGTCTTGAAAAAACGATCTCTGTAAATAGGTCGCTGCCCAAAAAGCCTGAATTTATTTCGTCAACGAAGTCTTTTTATTCTCGAGAGGCTGTTAAATTAAAGCTTAGCCATAATGAAAGCCTCTATTATTTTGTCGATGAGCCAGAAATCTTGCACTTTGATGATAAAACAGCTTCTTATCAGATAGCAGAAAAAAAAGAGCCGACGCTTGCAGAGTTGCGTTCCGGATATAAAACTAAAGGCTTGGAAATAGAATTTCCCACGCATAGCGAAGCGGTTTTGTATCGTATCTATGCTATTGCGGAAGATAGCGAGGGTAATCTAAGCGATATTGCAAGCTATGAATGTATTGTCGATGCGAATCAGTATTATATCGATCCGCGAAAAAAAACAGAGCAAAGCGCAAAAAATGCTTTCTATCCTGCCGATGGAAGTCCTGATTTCCCCTTTTTAAGTCTAGAAGATGCTTTAAAAAAACTTTCTAACAAGAATGGAATAGACTTGCATCTTTTAGGGAACGATGTGATTCAAAACACTTTACAGATAAACCAGGATTTTTCACTCATTGGGCATAATAATGCAGAATTGCAGCTGGATTCTGATGTTTATTTTGAAGTAAAAGATGCAAAACTGAGCTTTGAATCTGTTTTTTTTACCTCTGACTTTCAAAAGAATTCAAAACAAAGCAAAGAAAAAATATCGTCTTTGGCTTTTCAAAAAAGTCTTTTTTCTCTTAGCGATGCACAAGTGCTTTTTGAAAACTGTGATTTTTCTTTTTTCCATCTAGGGAATTTTGTCCTTGCTCAGGCGCGCAATTCTCGTTTAGATTTTTATCATACAAGCTTTGTTTTAGATGCGAACAGAGAAGCAGGTTTTATTTCTTTGGTCGACTCTGAATGCAATGTCATTTCCTCTAACATTGTTCTCAGTGCTCCTCGCGGGCTTATGTTTTCTTTGATTGGTGGTGCTTTGAATCTCTATGAATCGAAGTTTAGTCTTTTCGGTGAAAATTTTCGAGTTGCAGATTTGCTGCATGCTCAGTATTTTTTTGTTGGGAATGAATTTTTTCAAAGTCCTGCTCCTGCGAACGTGCTCGGCATGACAGCATCGCCTATGCGGGAAATTCCTTTAGATTTATTCTATATTGATTTTAGTTCAAAACAAAAGGCCGTTGTGGATAATACCCTTATAAAAAAGGACATTGAATGAAAAGGTGGCTATTTCTTTTTCTTTTTTTCTTTACATATAATTCATACGCTCAGAGTTTCTTTTTAGATACTCTTTTAGAGCTTTCTTCTTACTGGGATTCTTTTATTGGCGCAAAAGAAAAACGAGATAAGTCGACGGAAAGCGACTTGGACGCTGCCTCATATGCGGCGCTCTATACTGAAAGCTTTATCGCTTTACTAGAAAGTTTTTTGGACCATAAGCTAGATGTAGAAAATGATGCTCAAAAAAAGAGAGCTGAAAAAAATGATGATTCTCTTGCAGAGTTGAAAATGCAAAACGAAGACAGAGGCTATGCAGAAGCCTTACTGTATATGGAGCTTTTATTTTATACAAGCTATGCTCGAGATTTTTTTATAGAAGCAGACCAAAAACTAAACCAGTTAATAGCAGAAGTTTTTGAAAGAAAATTTACACCAACATATATAGCAGAAAATGAATATCTATTTCTCTCGCGTTCTTTGTTTTATAGCTTACATGCGCGAATAAAAAAACACGTCTCTTCACATTGGCTTCCTGAATTGCGGGACACTGAAGTTTTTTCTAATTCCTCTTTGCCTCGTGTGGCTAGCGGTTTAAGCGCAAAAGAAATAAGGGCTAAACAATATTCTGCACTGAGTTCAGTAGAAAGTTTGTATTCAAACTATCTTGCGTTTCAAAAATCGCAAGATTCCAAAAAACGCTTTTTATTTTCAGAAGAAATGTTTTATACCTTTTTAAATAAGCCTTCTTTTTTGTATTATCTTTTTCATATGGAATCTTATTTCCCTCTTCGAGATGCCTTTCTTTCTTCAGCAGAAATATTTTTGAAAATTGACCAAGATACTATAGAAACAATAAAAAAAGCAGAATTTGATTTTTTATACGACAGCTCTTTTTCTTTTTTTTATAGATATTTTTATAAAGATTTTTATGCAAAAATTCCCGACGATAAAGGTAAAGAATCTATTGCCCTTGTGTATAAAACAAATGACTTGTTCTATCAAAGTTTTATCTTCGCTGCAAAATATGGTTTTTCTATCGATGCTGTTTTAACAGAAGATAATCAACTTTTATATAGCTTGTTTTTATCGGATCCATTTTTACTGAGCCTTTATGATGCCGAAACCATGGAAGGCTTTTGCGATAATCTTATTTTTATACAAATGCTCTCTGATATCTATATCAATCGTATAAATACTCTTCCTTCTATTCAAAGGCTTAAGGGGTAGTTATGGCAAAAAAAAATTCCATTTTTATTTTATTTATCTCTCTCTCTTTTTTTATCCTTCTTTTTATTGCTGGATTTTTCATCTATCAAAAAGAACTCTTTCCTCAATTTAACTTTTTTCTTAATTCTTTTTTTTATAAAGAATCTACATCTATAGCAGTTTCCTTACCAGAGATAGAGCCCATACGTATTACATCTGGCGAAATCGGTGAAATGGAGGCATTTGCATATAAAATAAGAGATAGTCAATTCCTCATCGATATAGAAGCTTTTTTTCGTGAGGATTTTTTCGATAACACAAATTCTTTTTCTATGAGCTATTCCGAAGAGCAGAAGACTATGAAGCTTACAGGAATGTTTCAAAGGCTCGATGCGGACTTTGACCCAAAGGATGAGTCAATTCGCTCCTGGACTTCTCTCCAGGCTGCACCTCTTAGCGCTCCTTCTTTGTTTCAAGACTCCCTTGTTTTTATCGATACCGATCTCAATCTCATCGTTCTCGACTTAAAAACTGGTGCTCTAAAACAATCTTTTCCAACACCGGTCTACCCAGCAGGTCTTGCCCTTGCCGTACAAGCACCCCTTTCATTAAGCGGTGTATACAAAAGCGATGACTTAGTTCCTCAGTATATTATTAAGGCAGCGGATGGAAATGTCTACGCCTTTGCTTTTTTTGATCCTCTCTTGTATGAAGATGTAAAAACTAAAATCTCGCTTATCTCCGATGAAAAAAGCAAACATCCCTTTTGGCCTTCTGCGGAAGTAGAAAAATCTATGATGGAAGCGACTGCAACTTGGGCGCAGTATGCTGTCGTACCAGACTTCCTTGAACCGAAACTGCTTCCGAGTGATGGATCACTTCTTCGAGTTAATGCAGAAGGTATTTCTGTTTTTGCTCTTATGTTCAAAGAAGAAGGGCAATACCAGATGGGTATGAGCGATGCGAGTTCTCTTTTTATTAGCGCGGATGCCCTTGCTTGTTTTTTTTCACAGACAGGGGAGCTGCTCTCCGTTTCTGTCGATTATGAATCTCATAAACCGCAGGTACAAGTACTTTTAGAAGCTGATACCTTGTATTATATCGTTCTTGCAAATAAGGGGGAGCTTCCTCTAAACGATGTTTATTTTTCCTATAAAAAAATAAAATAACTATGACGAGTCAAAAAGATTTGTTTACAAACCAAATACATAATCTAAGTCTTTGTTCCGTTTGCGGGATTGATGAAGCTGGTCGAGGTCCACTTGCAGGCCCTGTTACCGCCGCTGCTGTGGTTTTAAATGAAGATTTTCCTATTGCGCTTCTTCGGGATTCAAAAAAACTCGGAGAAAAAAAACGATTAGAAATTGAAGTTCTTATAAAAGAGCAGGCGCTCTCCTGGGCGATTGCTGTTATCGATCATAGTATCATCGATGAAATAAATATTTTACAAGCGACTCTCCTCGCTATGGAGGAGGCTTTTTTTTCCATGCACAAGAAAAACGAAGAGCTTTCTTTATATACAATCATAGTTGATGGAAATAAAATCCCCCAAAAATTGTCTGCATTTCAAAATAAAAAAATCGATTGCCTTGCTATTCCAAAAGCAGATGCAAATTATCCTTCTGTTATGGCTGCATCTATTCTCGCTAAAAATGAACGAGATCGAATAATGTGCTCCTACGCGAAACTCTATCCTGACTATTTGTATGAGCAACACAAAGGCTACCCGACAAAGCAACACCGAGAAATATGTAAAACAAAAGGTCCTTCTCCTATTCAAAGAAAAACCTTTCGTTTCTAATTTTTGTGTTTTACTAGTCCATGTCTCCTGGTTTTTCAGGCATGATAATTGCTGCGATGATATAGGCTAAAAGCCCAGAACCCACACCTGCAACACTTAAAAACACAACAGCGAGTCGTATGAGGGTAGGATCAACTGAAAAATATTCAGCAACACCACCACATACGCCACAAAGCATTTTGTTTCTCGATTTGTATAATCGTTTTTCACCCATTATTTCCTCCTAGCTATTATTTTACCATTCGTCTGTATTTTCATCTCTATCGTTCATTTTTATCTTAATATTAAATAGTTTAGAATTAATGTCAATGAATTTATATTTTTTTGGAGTTTTTATTTCTATTTCGAGAGGAAAGATTTCCTCAAACTCATCATTAAAAATTCCTGCAATAGTATAATCGCCTGCGATTTTTGTTAAGGCACTACAGGTGATGAAGCTTCCAAGAATGAATAATACTAAGGCTAAAATTAATAGGGTTTTTGAAATTTTTTTCATACTCGGCTCCTGTTTCTAAAAGGTATTGAAAATAAGGACACGATAAAGCGAACAAGTGGGGGAAGCATTTTTTTACAAAACCAAATTCCAAGCACTAAACCGACAATGCCAAAAGCCATGAGCAAGAGGCTGAGTCCTAAAAATAGAAAAAAGCTCGGTGTAAAAAGTATCATAGAAAAAAGAGCAAAGGTGCCGAGAACGATACTTGCAATCATGAGGGCAAGGCCTATTATTATTCCTATAAAGCCTATGCTGAGTGTTACTACTACAAAGGCAAATAATATGCCAAAGATTGAGCAGATAAGTGGAAACCATAGAGGAAAAGAAAAAACGAGTATGAGCAGGACTAAAAGAATTTTATTGCCTCTGTTTTCATTTTTTTGGTCTTTGGGCATAGTCTTATTTTTTCTTTCTTCAGTTTTTTCTTGTTGATCTGATTTGTTTTTTTTCCCAAGTACTGAAGGCAGACAAGAACTGTTTTTTAGGATATGAGCAGCAAGTTCTTCTGGCTTACCAAGCTCCTTTATAACGCGATTATGATTTTCTTCTCCCGCTTCTTCAAAATATGAGCGATAATATTCCATTACATTTTCTTTTTCTTCTAAAGGCAGCGCAGCTAATTCTATTTCGAGTAATCGCAAGTATTCTTCTTTCTCCATATAATCTCCTAATCTACTGTATTTAAACCTAAAAGAACTGTTTCAATTTTCTTTCTATACTTAATCCATTCGCGTCTGTAATTATCGAGTTTAATCATACCATTCGATGTAATTCTATAATAACGCCGATTTCTACCAGAAAATTCGCCATCATAGGTTTCAAGACAGTTTTCTTTTTGTAAACGTCTCAAGACTGGATACAAACTGCTTTCAGAAATAAAAAGTATTTCTTGTACATCCTGTGTTATTTTATATCCATAGGAATCTTCTTTTGCGAGAAGTGATAAAACTATACTGTCAAGTAGGGCTGTCCCCGAACTAAATTGCATTTAAAGCCTTTTTTATTATGATATTATACTTATTATAGTATCATAATTTTTATAAATGTCAAGCACCTATTACAACAAATAGAGAGAAGCGTTTTGTTACTTTAAAATAAAAAAAACCAATAAGTAAAATACTTGTTGGTTTTTCTTTGATTTTTTTAGAAGCCGTTTTGACCGCTTCCAGCTTTTAAGCTATTGTTTTTATATCCTTGATCTTTCCCAACACCAACGGGTAGTGCACCGCTTGGAGTGTTGAGCCCGGCAATTGTTCGAGCAAGGGCATGAATTGAGCATTCAGCAACACCGTAGGTCGCAAGCACAGTGTCAATCTCATCATCAATAACAAGTAAGTCTTGTGGGCTACGTAAAACGGTAAGGATTGTTTTTTCATTTTTTGCGTAGCTAAAGCATTTTTGGATGAGTTCAAGTTGTTTTGGATACTGGTAGGCATTGTAAGTACAAAGCACTATGTAGTCTGCCATAAATGCCCAGTCGCTTGCACCGAGGATTTCAGGCTCAGATGGATTTAATCCAAATACGTACTCGCTTACATTGTCAAAGTATTGACTAAAAATTTCTTTCATATTGTGCACATAGAAGTTTGTATTATCTGACATCATGAGGCGTCCAAAGCTTGGGCGAACGATAGCAATTCGTGCCTTTGGATCTATTTTCTGTAATGGTAAGAGATTTGATTTGTTTCGAAGTAAGGTGATTGAAGCGTCTGCTGCATCTTGGATTGCTTTTCTGTGTTCTTTGCATTCAACAATTTTTGCTGCTTTTTTTTCACTCAAGAGGTCTGTAGTAACATACTTTGCCTTGTATTCTAGGACACGTAAACAGGCTGCATCTAAGCTTTCTTCACTGAGCTCGCCTTTTCTAACTGCATCTGCAATTTGGATGTGAGCATCATAGACACCACCTGAGACAATAATGAGGTTAACGCCAGCATTTATCGCCTTAACCATGGCACCGCCAATGCCATAGACGTTTTTAATTGGCTCCATTTGAATATCATCGGTTACAATCAAACCTTCAAAATGAAGTTTGCCTCGTAGGTAGTCTTGGAGGATTGGCTTTGAAAGTGTTGCAGGAGTTTTAGTTTCATCAAGCTTTGGAAAAGATGCGTGCAAGGTCATCATCATGCTGACACCAGCATCGATTGCTCCTTTGAAGGGAACCCATTCATGACTCATAAGTCTTTCAAAATCGTGTGGCACTTCGTCGAGTTCAAAGTGGCTGTCGATATCGACGTTTCTTTGACCAGGAAAGTGTTTTGCACAAGCAGCAACGCCTTCTTCTTGCAGACCCTTTGTAAACGCTGCTCCCAGTTTTGATGCTTGTTGTGGGTCGCTACAAAAATAGCGATTATCTTTTACCGGAAGACCTTCTTCAAAACAAAGGTCTACAACAGGTGCAAAACAAACATCTACACCGATGGCTTTGAGTTCTTTTCCGGTAACCTTTCCCATTTCGTATGCATGTTTTTCTGCATTTTCCCGAATCGCACCGAGTGCCATGTTTCCAGGACCGATGCTAATTTTTTTGGTTATTGGGGCGAGTTGGCCGCCTTCTTGGTCTATTGCTATAAATTGTGGAATTTTATGGGGAGATTTTAATGAAGCCGCTTGCACTTTTTCAGTTAAGTCTCTTAGTTGAAGGCTATCAACCACGTTACAGCCTGAAAAATACAAGATAGAGCCCACTGCTCCTGTTTCTAAAAGTTTTTGCATGTCTTCGGGTATGTCGTATCTATCGACAAAACTAGACATAATCAACTGTCCCGCTTTTTCTTCTAAGCTCATTTTGGACAATAATTCTTTTGCGTTCATCCTTACCTCGTTTAAAATAATTTTTATCATAGAATTGATAAAATATATCGCTACTATAGCATTGAATAGATTATATTTCAACTATTTCTAGCTTTAACGTGAAAATAAATTGCTCTTTTAGACCTATTTATACTTGAGTATAGCAAAAAAGTATTGTAGTATGCAAGTATGATTACACATACTTCTTTTATTCCTGCGGTGCAAAATTTGTCTACCGAAACAGGGTGGGTGGAAACACGAAATGCGCTCATACATTTTGAGCCGATGTTTGAACGGCTTAGTCTTTTGGCTAAGGAGCAATTATCAAAAGCTGGGTTACTTTCTTCTGTGCAATCGCCAAACCAGACTGAACTTCTTGTACAAGGTTCTGTATTAAAAATATATTTACAAGAAGATAAAAATATTGTCCATAATGAAGGGTATGAGCTTTCTATTAGTGGTAAAACTGCAAAATTAAAGGCAAAAACTGAAGCTGGAATGTTTTATGCTTTGCAAACGCTTCGTCAGCTCGTATATAGCTCAGAGGCAAAAATACCCTATATCACCGTAAAAGATTATCCTGCCTTTGAATGGCGTGGTTTTATGCTCGACACAAGCCGCCACTACTATAGTGCAGATTTTATAAAAAAAATGATTGACCTTGCCTCTTTTCATAAACTCAATCGTTTTCACTGGCATCTCACCGATGACCAAGGGTGGAGATTGCCGGTAAAAGCTTATGAAAAGCTCACTGAAGTGGGGGCATGGAGAGATGACCCACGTTATTCTTGGGGAGCAATAAAAGGTGGCTTTTATAGCGAAGAAGAAATAAAATCCGTAGTTGCCTATGCTCGTGAGCGTCATGTCATTGTTGTGCCTGAAATAGAAACCCCAGGGCATGCAAGTGCTATTCTGGCGAGTTATCCAGAGCTAGGATGTACGGGTGGTCCCTATGCTGTTGAAACACGCTACGGTATTTTTAAGGAAGTGCTTTGTGCAGGCAATGATGCTGTATTTAGCATGTTAGAAAAAGTTTTCGATACTGTTTGCGAGCTTTTTCCTGGTCCCTATGTGCATATTGGAGGGGATGAGTGCCCTCACGAAAGATGGGAAGAATGCCCAAAATGTCAAAAGCGTATCAAAGATGAGGGATTGGAAAATGCAAGTGAATTGCAAAGTTGGATAACAGTTAAAGTTTCAAAAATGCTCGAAGAACGTGGAAAAATCCCCATTGGCTGGGATGAGGTTTTAGATGGCACAGAAAAACTTGGGCTTCCAAAAAATGTTGTCGTTCAATCATGGCGGGGAGTAGAGGGAGGCATTAAGGCTTCATCTCTTGGTCATAAGGTTATAATGTCTCCTTTAACTGACGGCTGCTACCTTGACTACAAACATTTTGATACTGAAGAAGAACCTGGAATGCATAAGGTTACGACTGTTGCGGACTCTTATAATTATTCACCGATAAAACCAGAGATGACAAAAGAACAAAGAGAAAATGTGCTCGGCGGACAGGGAAATATCTGGACTGAAGTAATGTACGCATCTAAAATAGCGGAGTATATGGCCTTTCCTCGCTTATCTGCTATCTCTGAATCTTTGTGGCTTGAGGAAGAGAAAAAAGATTTTCTCTCTTTTGCAAAACGGTTGATAAAACATAAACAAAGACTCGATCGTTTACATGTGCTGTATTATAAGGGACAATTATCTGCCCAGTAGAGAAAGAACTTTTTTTAGGAGAAACAATGAAAAATCAAAACGATTGGACTATTACAAAGGATGGTTTTAAGCTTAGTGTACCACAACGTTATAGACCTTGGTATAATTATATTTGCAATGATGATTATGGCATAAAAATATCGCATCTTGCTGATGGCTACGCGACAACTTTAAAAGAGCCCCGCATTGCTGTAAGTAATTATGATTTTTTTAGCCCAGTGAAGGGACGTTATGTCTATATCAAAGATGCGGATGTAGTATGGAATCCTTCTTTTATGCCGTCTTGTACCGCCTTAGATGCATACACCTGTACCCATGAGCCAGGAATAAGCACTTGGGCGGGCAGTAAAAATAATCTTGAAGTGAAGCAATCTCTCTTTGCCCCCAAAAAAGGCAGCTACGAAGTATGGTATGTGAATTTTAAAAATACCGGAAGTGCAAAAAAAACCTTTTCGTTTTATCCTGAAATGGAGTTTTTACTCTATAATTCTTTTGGCGTGGACCCTGTATATTATTCTTGGTATACAAATACAAGGCTCGATGATGCGGGCAGTCTCTTTTTTGAAAGACGCGTTGGTGGGCTTGTTACGGGTTTTTTCCATCCAACAACCAAGGCCGATAAGGTTGAGTGTAGCTTAAAATCTTTCTTTGACGGAGAAGACCAGCGCTTTCCAGGAGCAATTACCAAAGATTCCTTTACTAACAATATGAGCGCAGGGGACCCCTATATTGCGGCCCTCGAATACACTATCAGCTTGGAGCCAGGTGAAGAAAAATCTTATGGCTTTTTTGCGGGGATTGGTCTAGATACCCTTGAAATAATAAAGGTAAAATACAAGTCTGCTTCCGATGTTAAAGAAGAAATGCTTAGCATTCGAAAAGACTGGTCTGAAAAACTTTCCTTAGATATTCCTTCTATAAAAAATGAGGATTTTTCTGCCTACTTAAATAGTTTTTTTGGCTATCAAATTTATCAGCAGTCAGCAGGCATGGTTCGCGGAACCTTCCGTGGTTTTCGCGATGTAGCCCAAGATGCAATGGCCTTTGTGCACTATGAGCCTAAAAAAACAAGAGAACTTTTAATCGACATGTGTACGAGGCAGTACAAAGATGGTCGCTGTTTACGCCAATGGAATACGGAAGGTGGAGCGAACGACGAAAGAGACTTTAGAGACTTGCCGTATTGGACCTTGTTAGCTTTGCATACTTATGAGAAAGTTACGGGTGATGCAAGTATCTACAGCGCAAAGGCAAAATGGCAGGATAGCGAAACAGAAGATACGCTTTGGGAACACGCCTTGCAAGGTGTTCGCTATGCAACAAAGATAGGCAGCCATGATTTAATAAAGCTTGGCATTGGTGATTGGAACGATGCTTTAAACGGTCCTGGTCCTGAGGGTGGCTCAGTTTTCTTAAATCAAATTGCCTACCTTGCTCTCACCTACATTGAAGAGATTGGAGCAAAGCATAATTTAGATACCAAAGTCTTTGCAGATATGAGTAGTTCTGAAATGAAAGAAAAGCTCTATGCAGGAGTTATGAAGTATTGGAATGGTTCTTGGTTTGGTCGCGCGGTAAGTGAAGACGGAAAAATCCTCGGTACAACAAAAGATTTTAAAACAGCTGACGGTTTTGTAAGCGACGGAACAGAGCGCCTCTTTCTTTTAAGCCAAGCTTGGTTTACCATGAGCGGTATGGCTGAGCGAAGTGATGAGGATGAGGCGATAGGACAAAAAGCCCTCGACAATATGTTGCGCTATCTTGAAATAGAAGAAGGCTTGTTAAAAATGAAACCTGGCTATGCTGAATACGAAGCAATCGCAGGAAATATTTCTGGGCTTGCACCTGGTATGGCAGAAAATTTTGCAATATATAATCACGCAGCCTCTTTTGCTGTCTATGCACTTTTTCAAGCAGGAAGAAATGAGGACGCGATACGCATTATGAAAAAAATTCTAAGCTTTACAAAAGATTGGAAAAAGACAAAGGCTGAGCCCTATGTTCTCGTAAACTTTTATAATGGTGGGTTTTACAAAGAAAAAGCAGGAGAAGGTGGGGTTTCTTGGTTAACGGGAACTATTAACTGGTTATCTATGAGCTTGTATGACTATATTATTCCACGAGGGCTTGATCTTTAACGAAGAGCAGCCTTTGGTATGATTAATTGAGCTTGGTGAATTATTGCATCAAGCTCTTTTTTTTCATAGGCTTCTATTTTGTTATATGCGGGGTCTATACATGCATCATTTCGAAATTCAGCAAAAAACCATGAAGCGTCTTTGGGTAAAAGATGGGCTATTTCTTTGACATCTTCTGCGTTTACAAGACCTGGAACAAGAACGGTTCTAAATTCTCTTTTGTCTGGCGGAAGAGAACTTAGAACTTCTATAGAGCGTTGTATTTTTTCTCCAGCACTTTCTTCTCCCATAGGAGCATGGGCGCCGCCGAGTAAGTGGTATTTTTCAGGACTTGTTTTAACATCGAGGGCAATATAGTCTGGCGAAATCTTCGGGTTGGCAAGTATCGATTCAAGGTAGCTCGGTTTCATGCCATTGGTGTCAAGCTTTGTTTTATAGCCTATTTCCTTTGCCACTTTCAATAGATGGGGAAGGTAGGGAGAAATGCTCGGTTCTCCGCCTGAAATAACAAAGCCCGAGAGTACCTTTTTTCTTTTTTCTAAATGGGCAATCACTTCATTGAAGCTAAAGGCTTCTTCTTCATCAAGTTTTCCAGTTACAAGGTCTATATTGTAACAATAGGGGCAGCGTAAATTGCAGCCGTGTAAAAATAAGGCTGCAGAAATGCGCCCGGGAAAATCTACTGTACTTGTTTTAATGAGGGAGCCTATTTTTCGGTTTTTATTGATTGAAGGAAAGCTATGTGTATCCATATTGTTTTTATTTGTAACTATAAAACATTGACAGTCGATTCAAGCGATAAATCCACCAAATAAACTGCCAATGTTTTTTTAGTATACAGACTAAGAAGCTGCAGTAAGAGCTGGCTCAAGAATCTCTGTCAATTCTTTTACCGACTGTGCTCGCGCTACTTCGTCTCCTGCTTCGTTGAAAATAACAACGGTTGGTGCTGAGAGAATTTGTAACTCACGTGCTCTTTCAAGCCCTTCAGCGCTATCTACATTGATATATTTTCCTGAAAAAGAGAGTGTCTCAAGGTATTCTTGCACAGCTGGGCAGTTTGGACAGGTTCTTCGTGAGAAAAACTCGTAGCGTATGTCAGAATCTGCGCTAGTATGACTACTCTTGTTTTCTGCCTCATAGCTTTTAAAATCAGCTTCGCTTTGTACGTCAATCTGTGAAAAACTTGATTCTTCAGAATTGTTTTCGTATTCGAACATTTTTCTATGGTCGTATTCTTCACGCTTGCCTTTATTCCAATTGCGAACAGATCGATAGTAGCCGACAATTCGAGCATATACCTCTGTTTCCCTGCCTCGTACATTTTGCAAAGCTTCCTTTTTTTGAGCAATTTCTGCTTCTATTGTTTGTACGTTTCTTTGTGTTACTGTAGCCATTTTTTTCCTCCCAGAATAACTATAGTTGTAATTGTAAGTGTACTGCAACGAGACACCCTTGTATGTAATAGACTCACCTATAAAGATTTTATAGTGCTATTTTTATGCTAAAAGCTTCTCCTTTTCTATCTCAAGTGCAGCAATCTGCATGCGTAAGTTTTGTTCAGCTTCGGCCTTACATTTTGGGCATTCAAAATGTTCGCCTTCTAAGTAGCCATGGCAACTGCAAATAGAGTAGGTTGGAGAAATGGTAATGTAGGGAACCTTGTAGTTTCCGGTAATCGCACGTACGAGGTCTCTACAGGCCTTCCAGTCTTTAATTGCCTCACCCATAAAGGTGTGAAAAACGGTGCCCCCGGTATACTTGGTTTGCAAAGCTTCTTGATGATCAAGGGCATCAAACACATCTTCGGTATAGTCAACTGGCAGTTGCGAAGAGTTTGTGTAAAAAGGTTCGTCATCACCTGAAGTAATAATCCCAGGGAAGTTTTTTACATCGTGCTTTGCCAAGCGATAGGAGGTACTTTCTGCAGGAGTTGCTTCAAGGTTAAATAATTCTCCCGTAGTTTCTTGATAATCAGCGAGTCTCTTTCTCATATGGAGCAGCACTTTTTCAGCAAAATCTTTTCCAAGTGGATGAACTATATCGCGACCCAAAAAGTTTAGGCAGGCTTCGTTCATACCGCAAAGTCCGATTGTATTAAAGTGATTGTCCAAGGTTGAAAGATAGCGTCTTGTGTAGGGGAAAAGCCCTCCGTCTAGAAGTCTTTGTATAACCTTTCGCTTTGCGCTGAGACTTTCTTTTGCAAGGTCCATGAGATAGTTTAAGCGACTAAAAAACTCATTTTCATTTTTTGAAAGAAAGGCAATTTGTGGCAGGTTGATTGTTACAACACCTAAGGAGCCAGTAAACTCATCGGAGCCAAAAAGTCCACCACCGCGTTTTCGCAATTCTCTTTTATCGAGTTGTAAACGACAGCACATAGAACGTACATCACTGGGGTTTAAGTCCGAGTTTACAAAGTTTTGAAAATAGGGTGTGCCGTACTGGGCGGTCATTTCAAATAAAAGCCGTGCATTGTCGCTATCCCAGTCAAAGTCTTTAGTCATATTGTAGGTTGGAATGGGGTAGGCAAAGCCACGACCGGCAGCATCTCCCTCAATCATGAGCTCAATAAAAACCTTGTTTATTACGTCCATCTCTGCTTGACAATCGCCGTAGGTGAAGTCTTGGTCTTTCCCACCGACAACCGCAGGAGTGTTTCGTAAATCTTCTGGCACATTCCAGTCAAGGGTAATATTTGTAAAAGGCGCTTGTGAACCCCAACGACTTGGCGTATTTACTCCGTAGATAAAGCTTTGGATACATTGGCGTACTTCTCGCTCACTAAGATTGTCAACTCGCACAAAGGGTGCAAGATAGGTATCGAAGGAGCTAAAAGCCTGTGCCCCTGCCCATTCATTTTGCATGATACCGAGAAAGTTTACAATTTGATTTACCAAGGTTGAAAGGTGGGTTGCAGGCTTTGAGGTGATTTTATCAGGTACTCCGCCTAAGCCTTCTGCAATGAGTTGGCGGATAGACCAACCAGCGCAATAGCCTGAAAACATCGATAAATCATGGATGTGGAAGGCTGCCGTTTGATGCGCCTCGGCCACTTCCGGTGAATAAATATTTTTAAGCCAATAATTAGCTGTAATTGTCCCAGAGTTGTGAAGGATGAGACCGCCGAGAGAAAAGTTTACGTTTGCATTTTCGTTTACTCGCCAGTCCGATTGGCTTAGGTAGCCGTCCATGGTTGTATTGATATCGACCATGAGTTTTTTTGTATCACGAATTGCTTCGCGCTTTGCACGGTAGAGAATATAAGCCTTGGCAATCCCCACCTCGGAATGCTCAATGAGTACTTCTTCTACAATATCCTGAATTTCTTCAATCGCAGGAATTGACTGTGCATGTCTACCAGCCATCATAAGGCGAACTTTTTCTTCTACCGCTTCGGTAAGCAATTCTGCCTTATCTGGGTTTGGCATTTTTTCCACCGCTTCAATCGCCTTCCCGATGGCTGTTTTGATTTTCAAACGATCATAATCCCCTATTTCACCCGATCGTTTCACTACGTGTTTGATGAACATGGCCGTTTCAGCATCATTCGCTTTTCCCAAAAAACTTTTCCATTCTGGGAATACCGTTTCATTGCCCATTCTTGCCCTCCAGTTTATTTACTTCCTCTATGAATTCTTCTAAGCTTTCAAAATGCTTATATACCGATGCAAAGCGAATATACGCAACCTTGTCTACTTCATAGAGCTTTTCTAAAACAAGCTCCCCGAGTTCATTTGTAGAAATTTCTCTTGTTGTCCTTCCGTGCATTACCGCATGATCTTCTATTTCATTTATAATGCTTTCTTTTGTTGCCGTAGATATAGGTCGTTTTTCCAATGCCCGTTCAATGCCTTTTTCAAGTTTATGCCTGTCAAAGGGCTGTCGCCGATTATCGCGTTTTATAACCATAAAGGGTTTTTCTTCTATGTGTTCATAGCTCGTAAATCGATAACTGCAAGAAAGACATTCACGTCTTCGGCGAATACTCTCGCCTCCAGCCATAGTTCTCGATTCAAGTACCTTATCGTCAAAACTGCCACAATAGGGACATCGCATAATTCATCCTGTATCTAGTGTTTTTTTACTTCTAAATAGATGATATAACACTATATACATAAATGCAAGTGAAAAAGATAAAAAAGAGAGATAAAACTTTGTTTTTTTTTAAGAATTTTCTGGAAAAAAAGAAGAAAATTTTGGACGTAAGAAAAAGGCTAAAAAAACAGTGATAATTATTTTTATAATATCGAAAATAATATAGGGTTGGATTAAAACGAGGTAAACTGTTTGTATTGCAGATAGACTGAATTGAAAGCCTTTTATATGAAGGTATTGCAAGAGTCCTAAAAGCCAAATAAGAGCGTACCCAAGGACTGTTGCTTTTATAATTTTTTTTATATCTTGTTTTTCATTTTTAGGATTTTTGAGAATAAGCCCAGAAACAAGGCTTGCAATAAAATATGCAACTAAAAACCCGCCGCTTTCTCCCGAAAGTCGCTCGAAACCTTGTGTTTGTATTAAAGCTGACTTTGAAAAAAGAGGGAGTCCGAGCGCTCCGAGAACGAGGTAGAGTCCGACAGCTCCAGCTCCTTGCGTTCCACCGAGAAGGACGCCTGCTAAAACAGCAAACATATTTTGTAAAACGATGGGGTATTGTGCAAACTTATAAAAGCCAAAGATCTCGGGGGAAATATGAAAAAATGAAGAGAGGTAGATCAAAACAGTGAAAGAGAGAACTAAAAGCGATTTTTTAGTATTGTTTTGCTTGTTAGCTATTTTCATTGCTATCTTCCTTGGCTAGTGTTCTTTCTATATCTTTTTTCCTCTTCAAATTTTCCTTCGATTTTACCTTGGCATGAATTTTATTTTTGAGAAAAAGGAGGCAGTGAAAGAGAACAAAGAGGGCAGAAAAAAGAGGGACCCAATTTCCAAACCGTGCATAGGTTGTTAGCTGGTTTTTGTAGAGCGGTACTGAAACACTGAGGGCATCGGAGACAAAAAGGGGTAAATCGGCAATTCGATTTCCGTAGGCATCGACGACTACCGTGTAGCCCGAGTTTGTACTTCGTATAAGCGGTTTTCGAAACTCAAGTGCACGGAAGGATGCAACAACAAAGTGTTGTATTTCAGCAGAGTTTGTCTTTGACCAAGAATCGTTTGTGAGGTTTACAAAAACATCTGCTCCCAAATTGTTCATTTTTCGGCAAAGGTCGGTAAAGGCATCTTCAAAGCAAACGAGATTTGCGATACGTACCGTATTGCCAGATTTTAAGGCGAGAGGAAAAAGGCGTATTTCACTGCCGGCTGTCCAACCACTTGAAAAACCTGCTACTTTTTGCATTAGTTTTTGCATCCATAGGCTGTCAGCATAAGGAATAGCTTCTGCAAAGGGGACGAGCTGTGATTTTGCAGAGTATCCGCTAAGATTTGCATCGCCATCGAATATGAGAATAGCATTTCCAAAGTTAATCTCTTCTACAGAAAAGCCTTCTTGTTCTAGTTTTATTTGATTTTTTGTTTGTGGTAAGCGTACGACGCCACCTATCGCAAAGGGAACCTGCGTTTCGCGAATAAAGGGAAGCAGGGGACGCTCTGGTGGATAGTGTTCAAGCCGTTCATAATAATCGGGTAGATAAAGAGAGTTTATATTGCTTTCGCTCCATACGATGAGGTCGGGCTTATCTTCCATTTGTCCAAGGTTTTTTTCGCTCAGTGCTTGCGAAATAAGAATGCCTTTTTTATCGCCTTGAAAATCACTTTCCCAGCTGTCGGTATTTTGTTGGACAAGAATGACATCAAAATAGTCTATAACTTCTTTTTTTCCTGTATAGATAATCGTTCCGTACACCATGCTTAGCATAAAGAGGAGAAATAAACTTGCAGCGAGGGCGGAAAAAGAGCGATGCATTGACTTGACGAGGGGTACTTTGTTGAGAAGAATGAGTCCTTCGGCAAAGACGGATGAAAAAAAGGCAAAGAGCCATGAAATACCGAGAGTCCCCGTGATGGCCGCAATTTGGCTAAAGATTTGCCATTTGTATGAAGCCATATAGAGCGTTCCCCAAGGATAGGCTAAAAAACCAGTTGATTTTTGCCACTCAAAGAGGATATATAGGGATACAAATAAAAAAACTCTCCGTGGTATATGCCAGGGATTTTTTCCGGAGTCAATAATGAGTTTTTTTGAAGGGGGAATAAAAAAAACACCGTAAAAAAGCTGACCGAGAAAAAAACAGGAGATAGTATACCAGATTGTGGTAGCACCGATAGTAAAAAGTGCAAAATCCTTGAAATTACTGAGCCAAAAACTCGATAAAAGATGCGTTACTGAAACGGTGAGAGAAAAAAGAAAGCCACTCTCCCTTGCTGTTTTTGCACGAGAAAAAGCAATATAGAGCGGCACGAGGGCGAAAAGTCCCAAAAAAGGTGATCCCCAGGGAAGAAATTCGTTTTGAATCGCTAAGGAAAGTAGAATTGCAGAAAAAAGTGCATAAAAAACTTGTAATATTTTGCTCATTATATTATCATTCTATATGATAACGTTAGAGAAAACAATATCTTGGAATTTAAAAGTGAATAGTAAAATAGGTTAAATGAATGGAAAAAGTAGTTTCTGCGCACAATGAAGAATTTAGTTCTCCCCCTGACATCGTCTTGTCAGCCCCAGGGCGCTTTCATCTCATAGGAGAGCATTCATGGTATTTTAAGGATAAGACCTTGTCCATGGCTGTTAACTTGCCTGTCTATCTCGCTATTTCAAAACGCCCCGACAGTTCCTTGCGTTTTTATTTTCCACAAACAAAGGAACGAAAACGAGCAAATATAACGAGTTTAAAATATAGACGAGAAGATCGTTGGGCAAATAACGTAAAGGCGCTTATGTTTGCCTTTGTTTCTATGGGTCATGAGCTACCAGGTATGAATGTTACGGTGTACTCCGATATTCTCCCATCAGCTGGCTTTGGCATTACAACAGCGATTAAGGTTGCAACAGCCCTTGCCCTGCGTACATTATTTTCTTTACCCTACGATGATAAGGCGATAATGGATATTTTAGAAAAAGCAAATCGCGTTTTTTTAAGTACTGAGCATTATGTTTCAGACTTGAATGCAGCTTTATTTGCTAAGAAAAACACCTGTATTTTGACAAACCACAAAACAAAAATGTATAAAACAATTCCCTTTCCTTTTAAAGATCATACAATTGTATTGACCGATGCTCGGGTTCCACGGATTTCATTGTGGGACGAAGAAACGATTCGCAGAGAAGAGTATAGAAACGTACTAAAGGACTTAGAAATTAGAAAAAATGGCGACTGGGTGTATGAAGATTCAGAGGCAGAAATAGCCGATGTTTTGAGCGATGTTCCTGAAGATGTTCGTCGTCGTCTCATTTGTGTGATGAAAGAGCATCAATACGTCGTCGATGCTGTAGAGGGCTTAGAAACAAAAGATTTTTCAAAATTTGCTCGTGCGGTAAATAAGTCCCATGAAATAATGCGGGACCTATATCAAATATCATGTCCAGAGATAGACTGGCTTGTGAAGCGCGTATTAGAATTCGACTCTATGGCAATTCGTAAGGCTGATTCTTGTGCCCGCATAACAGGTAAAGGCTTTGGACGTTGCACCTATACAATAATAAAAAACGAGGATGTTGAAACCTATATGCAAAAACTTTCTGATTATGAGAGAATCTTTGGCTTTCATCCAGTAACCTATATTGTAAAGCCAGTTGACGGCGCGGCGATACAATATCCGTATAAAAAACCTTGAGCTTTGTATGAAAATTTTACTTACAAATGATGACGGTATAATGAGTGAAGGCTTGCAGGTTTTAGTTTCAGTTTTGGAAAAAGAGCACGAGGTTTGGGTTGTTGCGCCCGATCGAAATAGATCCGCTGTTTCACATAGCATATTGATGGATATTCCGCTAAAAATTAAGAAAAAAGCGAAACGACAGTATGCCTGTTCTGGTGTGCCTGTTGACTGTGTTGTCCATGGTCTTCGAGCTATTTTAAAGGGAAATCCTGACTGCATTATTTCAGGGATAAACCACGGCGCAAATCTTGGCACTGACATTCTTTTTTCTGGCACTGCAGCAGCTGCACGACAGGGTGCCTTGTATGGCATACCGAGCATTGCATTAAGCTTACAAAGTGAGACAGGGACCTATGACTTTCGGCATTTAGCAGACTTTGTTTTAAAGCATCTTGAAAATATTCTAAAGTTGTCTGAAAGGGACGTTTTTGTAAATATCAATGCTATGTCTCCGGGACCCTATGAGCGTTGTGTTTTAACGAAGCCTTCAAGGCGAACCTATAATGACGGGACGGAACATTTTATTGCACCTGATGGGCAACACTATGCTTTTTTTAAAGGTGGCTCTATCGACACCGAAGATTGTGAAAAGGGAGACTATCAAGCGCTTGTTCGCGGTGATATCTCGCTTTCTCGTATTCATGCACAGCCATTGGGTTTGCATTTTGACGAAGAGCTCTGGGAGGCCCTATGTATCAAGCCCTAAAGGACGGAATTTCTCTATACAAGCAAAAAAAATACACAGAGGCGCTTGCCTTTTTTTTAACCGTCCCTGATGGTGATGAAGAAGCTTCACTCGAAATAGCCTATTATCTCGCCCTTTGTTATATGCAGTTGAAAAAAAACGAAGAAGCGATTTTATATTTTGAACAAGTTGTAACAACAGCAAGCGATCTCAGTCGTGTGCGGCAAGCTCGATTTTTACTTGCAGTTTTGTACTCAAAAACAGGAAGAAATCGGCTTGCAGATTTTGAATTAAAAAAACTTATAGAAAGTGGTAGACAAGATGAGAAAGTGTTTTCTTCTCTTGCCTATGTCTCTTGGATTCAAGGAGATTCCGAATCTTCTATACGCTATTATGAACGCGCTTTGGAGCTAAATCCCGAGTATCCCACGGCATTGAATGGTCTCGGCTATGTGCTTGCATCTTTGGATAAAGATTTGGCACGGGCACTTTCGCTTTGTAAACGAGCCCACGATTATAATAGCTCATCGGCAGCCTTTTTGGATTCTGTTGCTTGGGCCTATTATAAGCTTGGTTTTTTAAAAGAAGCAAAAAGCTTTATAAAAAAAGCGAAACGCATTGATTCCTTACATCCCGATATTATAGCTCATTATGAAATCATTTTTGAAACAAAGGAGGCTGCGAAATAGATGAAAAAGAATGTATTAAAAAAATACGCTGTCCTTCTTCTTCTTTTTTTTATGGCGAGTGGCTTTCTTTTTTCTCAAGATAGCTTTAGCCAATTAAGAGAACCAAGCCTTGCAGATCGCGGCATTGCTGAAAAAGAATTTCGCCTCGGTGTTTTATCATATTATCGAGGGGCATACAATGAAGCGATTATTCAGTTTGAAAAAGCGCTCGCCTTTCTCCCGCAAGAGTATCTTATCTTGGATTGGCTTGCGAAGTCTTATTACAAAAGTGGTATAGAAAACGCCGCTTTACAAAGCTGGACTCTTGCCCGTGACGCGGGCTATGGTGGCATGCTTTTGGAAAATATAATTGAAATAGTGCAAGAGCGCCGCTCCTATGATAAATCTAAATCGCTATTGCAAACTTATAGCGAATCTGGGGTCTATCCTGGGAATGATGAGCGTACCCTTTTTTTTAGCAATCCTGTCTCAATAAAGCCCTTGAACGATGGCACAAGCTGGCTTGTTGCCTATGGCTCAAATGAAATTGTCCGCCTCGATATTAACGGGCAAATCCTGCAGCGTTTTCGGGGCCCGCTTAACGGCTTTGATCGCCCCATGGATATCTTAGTTTTGGACAATGGAAACTTGGTTGTCAGCGAATATGGCGGTGACCGTTTAAGCTTGCTTGATGCGAAGGGCTCATATATAAAAAGTTTTGGCTCAAAGGGAAGAGGCGAGGGGCAACTCTTAGGACCACAATACCTTGCGCAAGATAGCCAAAAAAATATTTATGTCAGCGATTTTGGAAATGCGCGTATTTCTGTTTTTACCCAAGATGGTGATTTTTTATTTTACTTTGGCTTAAAGTCAAAACATTTTTCTGGTTTAGAAGCACCGACAGGAATAGCAGTTCATGAAGATAGGGTCTATGTTTGCGATGCTGTTTACGGTAGCATTATCATCTTTGACACGTCGGGGAATTATATTTCTCATTTAACAGAAAAACAAGTTTTTGAAAACCCTGAAGCCTTGTGGTATTGGAATGAACATTTTATTCTTGCCGATACAAGCAGCATAAAAGCGGTATCTTTGAAAAATGGTGCTGTAGAAACCTTGGGAAATACTGGTAAGACGCCAGGTCGGCTTACCAGCGCGGCGATGGATGTAAATGGAAATCTTATTGCAAGCGACTATATTTTAAATGAGATAAATCTTTTATCGACTATGGAAGATTTGATCGGTGGTTTATTTGTCCAAGTTGAAAGAGTGCATGCTGAATCTTTCCCTAAGGTAAGGGTTGAAGTAAAAGTTGAGAACAGGAAGGGGGATCCAATTGTCGGCTTAAAGGAAGTGAACTTTTTATTTACCGAAAATAAACGACCGGTTTCAGATTTGACTCTTGTCGGTGCTACAGACAATAATACCGTGGCAGATATAAGCTTGCTCATAGACCGCTCTCTTTCTATGAAGGCATACGAAAAAGATATCGAAAGGGCTGTTCGTGAAATTGCTTCTTCGATGGACGGTGGTAGAATACGCATTGTATCGCTCGGAAGTTCTCCTGTAACTGAAATACAAACGAGTCCAGAAAGTTTAAGAAACTTTTCAATAAATCTTTTAAAGACACCCTATGTAAATACTATTGCCCTTGATACCGGTATTCGGCTTGCTGCAAATGACCTCATAAATGCTGAAAGAAAAAGAGCTATTGTACTTTTATCCGATACAGAAAGAAAGACAGGAGCCTTTAGAAATTATGGTTTAACTGAGTTAAGTTCTTACTTAAATACAAATGCTATTCCTTTTTGTGCTGTCTCTTTGAATCAAGGGTCTCTTTCTCCAGAAATAGATTACCTTGTTTCAAATACGAAGGGTCTTGCTTCCTACTTGTATCGACCTGAGGGCATTTCTTCATTGTATAAAGAAATACTTTCTATTCCCAAAGGTACATACCAGTTCACCTTTTTTTCTAGCCTTCCTACTCATTTCGGACAAAGTTTTTTGCCGCTAGAAGTTGAAACCTATTTGTTCAATAAATCTAGTAGGGCGGAAACAGGTTATTTTGCTCCTCTTGAATAAAACGTTTTTGGACATAGATAATTTTCTGAACTATTTTTCAGGGAAGAGATATAAAAAATTAAAATTTAAGTTTTGCAGATAGGCTTAGATCGAGCTCAAGGCTCTTCATTTTTTTCTCAGTAAAAATAATATTCCCATTCAGACTTGTTATGAAGCTGAGGTTTTTATTTGGCTGTATCTCTAATTCGTGATCTCCACGAAGAACATTTAAAGTCTCTGTGTTTTTTTCAAATAGATAACTGAGGCTGTTTTTTCTCAGAAGGAAAATCTCATCTTCAGACTTCATGAGGTTTTCCATCAATGGCTTTAAAAAAGAATTTTTTCCCTTTCTATGCCAAGAGACTGAAAAATAAAGTGAGAGTTTTTTTTCGCTGTCAAAAGATATATCAAGGTTTTCAAAAAGAGTATTGTCTTCTGAAATATATATATTTACTTGTTCAAAAAAACGTATCGCATAAGCTACATTATTACTGTCTAGGTTATGTTTTATTTTGCATTGTAGAGAGCTAAATAATTCATCTTGTTCAAACCATGAAAAAAGTTTCTTTGATCCGAAAAGTCCAAAGTTATTAAAAGAGGTATATGATAATTTTGTAAGATAATAAAGATTGTCCTTGCTTTGGATTTGATCAAGAACAAAAATATTTCGTTCAAGTGAAAAATCAAAACTTGCTGGGACAATAATATCCATTGGATTGAGGTAGAGTTTTCGTTTTACTTGAAAGCCATAGCTAGTTGAGAGTTCTTGGTTTTCAAGATTTCCCTTCGTTCGATTATGCCATATATCATTTGCATTGATAT